>Ga0247778_1000205_pt1 | contig 103315 bp, 107 predicted proteins | sample UWRJL049202B5_FD_179939 | JGI IMG/M metagenome (GOLD analysis project Ga0247778, IMG submission 179939) | Plant litter microbial communities from Arlington Agricultural Research Station in Wisconsin, United States - UWRJ-L049-202B-5 | ecosystem: Environmental > Terrestrial > Plant litter >... | reverse complement strand
GGGGCCACCACACACGGCCCACCTAAGCGAAAACCATGAAAATACACCTCGTTGTAAAATAATTATTATAAATGCAATTGCAATTATTTTGCCTCCAAATTAAGATTGTAGATTAATTAATAGTAGCTAATCCACGTACTGCAATTACATCCTCAATTTTGCAGGTCAATTGCTCTGTATAATGCCGGAAATCACGTGGATCTACCCGGTCCCAGAGCTTTTGAAGCTCCCTACACATATCTTCCCTATTTTTGGGTACATATGGTAATTTCTTCAGTTCTTCTTTCATCCAGCGCCAGACCTTCTCTATTGGGTTCAGGTCTGGTGAAGAAGGAGGCCATTTAAAGCCGCGTACCCCATGTTCTAGCCGGGGTAGTCGGGCACTCCCGGCATGGACCTTACTCCCATCTTCCATGAAGATATACTCCGGACCCAGGCTGTCAAATAACGGGAAAACCACAGGCTGTAGAACCTGCTGAAGGTAGGCCTTAGAACAAATACCCTTGCGGTCAGGAAGCTTCTCCATGAAGACCAATTCTGATTTATAATCCCAGCCTATTGCCCCCCATATCATGACCGAGAACCTCCCTGACCTATACACTGACCGCATGCAATCTGTACAGCGTTTTTCGTCTACCCGTCGTGTTACCCAGATCCTGCCACACTTCCCAACCTCAAATATAGCTTCATCAGACCATATAACCTTCCTCCAGTCCCCTCCTAGCTTGCCATCTTCCCTATGGGCTGCATAGTCCGATGTTCCCCACCACCGGTGTTCCAAAGCAAAGCCTAATCTCTTCTTAGCTTGCTTGCGTGATATATAAGGTCTCGGGCACGATATGCAGCGTCGGTAGCCTGCGCGGCGTAGTTCTCGGCGAATGGTGCGTGGAGAAGCTTGGATTCCTAATTGGGCCCTGACCTGGGCAAAGGTCAGCCGACGCGTCGACCAATCTCTAGAGATATGACGAATACATTGGCGGATCTGTCTAGCAGACATCAAATGGGGCTTCGGGTCTTTCTTTTTGCGTATACGGCGGCTTCTTTCTTGGTGGAGGATACGTCGAATAGTACGTCGAGGAAGGGTAGTCTTGGAGACGATCTGCCGCTGGGAGAATCCACTACGCTCTAAACCGCGTATTACAGTGCGTACAGGAGTAGGCCATTCGCCATTTTCTTTCTGGGGTGGAGAACTGAATATAAGATCATTACTCATCTTGAATTATAAAGCGATTGGGATGATGGTTGTTTATTAATTAATATTCTAAGAAGGAGGGTGGTAAAATTGACGCGAAGACGCGTCTCGCTTAGGTGGGCCGTGTGTGGTGGCCCCTACTCTTAGCTGCTTGATGGTTAGCTGGCTCTTTTAAAACGACTCTCGCTTGCGCTTAGTCGATGTTCGAAGTGTCGAAGTGGTGTTCATCGAATGTACAAAGATAAAGAGACGAGGGGGAGGGACATTTTCATTTTGTAGTTGGAGTCCGAGATAACAAAATTGATTGAAGATCACGGAGATAACTTTGACGCTGCAGAAATCAATCCGAGCCGTGTTTAATGCAATGGTATTAAAACAAGCCACAAATAAGACTAAAGAGAGGACCTTTTCATCTCATACCCGGCAGCCTGTCTATCTTCTAAGCTTGAGAAGCTCAGGGAATTAGGAAGTACGGTCATGATGTGTCAATTCACGTCTCACTCTTTCACCTTTGTTATTTAAGAATTAGTATTCATCCCAAAATTTCCCTCTCATCAACCGGGAACCACCACCACCACTGCGCCAGGGCAAGGAGCCTTGGGACGCTGTCTTTGACATATAAAGAGTTATCAAGTTGATAAGCAATGAACCCCTCCTAGGTCATTCTAACCCATTCACTTCATTGAATGAATGAATAAAAAGTTGACAGCAGAATGGTTCTTAAAAGTAAATACCCAAATCTAATCGAATAATCTACACACATCCCGAAAAACTCCAATTTCCCAACTTATCCCGCTCAATACGAAATTGTACTCAAGTAACCAAAGAGCAAGCTGCCTTTACACTATCCCAGCATCCTACATTCTTCTAAAGCAGGTCAGAATTGCTTGGAAGAGAACTAGATGTTTGGAGTGGTTTAAATATCTTTCTTAGGAGAAGTCGATGGCCGCTACTAGGGCACTACCGCGCTTTAGCAATCCAGGATTCTGGTACATAAAATCCAATCTCAAGATTTGAACAAATCATCACAGCCAACCAAATCAGCCTCCGATACTTCAATAAGTTTGAGCTGTGGGCTGAAGAACTTGAGTTGTTCATCACGAGGAACTTGAGAGATAAGTTGCCTGATTAGTTGGACAATGTTTGATGAGTATACGAGGGGTATGGCAGTAAATCAATGAATAAAACAATTGACAGCAAAGAAAATTCCGACTGTAGTCAAGAAGTGCAGACGGAGACCAGTATTCTGAACTCCGGTGAATTCAGATATTTAAGACTCTATGTTCAATCACTACACGAAACAGGCCTCAAAACTCTAGAGAGAGTCTTCAGGTAAAAGCCTACGTTGTCGCTTATAGTTGTTTCACTCTTTGAAGTGTCCAACCAAGCAGATCACCCAGTATTATATACCCCACCACCCCCTCTCTTACTGCTACCTGATTCACTACTTCAATCCCCTTTGGCTTTCTATATCTTTCCACCCTCCGCCTTTTCTTGAAACACAACTATCACTGCACACCTTTCAAGTTCTGTCATACGAGAACCTGAAAACTATCACCAAACATCCTTCCTCATTCCCTACCCTCTCTGAAACCAACGCTGCCTTGACAATTATCTCTTTCCCGAAAAATCGAAGAATCGAAAGGTGGGAAGTGAAATGACAGCAAAACTCCCCACAACAGCAATCTCACGAACCTTCTTTCCTACTCCAAACTCTTTAAACCCCCAGATGATCCTATCACAGACCCCCAATACTTGATCAAAGAAGCTGGGGATACTCTAATGAACAAAGAAACTCTCCACATAAACCGGTATATGAAGCATTGCCGGTTATACTTGTAATTCGAAGTATCACTGGGTTGTTTTATCAACCCCTTTACCCAAACCTCTCATAAGATATCAACGAACTCAACGCTTCATTTTTAACTTTCCTTATTCCAAGCAGTATATAACCCCACCTCCCAATGATCCTCAGACTCTCTTCACCATAAAAGAGATCTGTCTACAAGAAGAATTATGGGTGGTGGAAATGATTTATCAATAAACTTAATTCACTATTGTGGTGAATGTTCTTACTTCTAAAAAATAGGGGACGGAGAGATTTATACAATAGTTTTGATGGAAGAAGAAATGAATACATGGATATATTGACAACAAACCTATTCCAACACCAGATAATAAACAAAGCCCACCCTTCATTCCACCAGCCCTCAACCACATTAAAAGGGAGCCCACTCGTCCCACCGCGTCTGTAATCTCCATCTCCAAACGTGGGCCAAGGCTCCAACCCCTGGACGACGGTTAGGGAGTCTCAATCTTTCACACCACATGAAAGCTATCCCCAACCTCATTTTAAATGCCCTCTTCTCCCCCCTCCTCACCGCCCCTCTATCGGTTTCAATAGGCTGGGAGGAAGAGTATAAAACCTCAACGCCTTTGCCTTTCGAAAAGATTCAACCATATACGAATCCCGAAAACATGGACGCACTGCTTCCTTTGGAGTTGTAGCATACTATCCCCTTATTCCTCGATTTTAAATAACCAGGAAATCTATATCCCATCATGCCGGCGTCTATTCTATAAAATAGATTGCTATGTTTGGGAAGTGAATGAATGAACGAACGAGCTTGGAAATGACTGAACTCGAAAGTTAAGAGAAAGAAGAAGGTTCTTGACAGCAAATCCATTCAACCATTAAAACCCCCAATGTCTTGAAAAAGGAATAACATAACCAAACAAATTAGTCTCTAGCATGAACGTTCTGTCCTGCAGCAACCCAGATTAATACTGGGGAACGGCTCACCGTCACGTTTTTCAACTCTGACAACGTACTCTCACCTAGAACGATCTTTCTAGCGGGAGTTGGGAATTTATACACCCCCGCCCTCCTCCCCTTCCCCTTCGGCTCTACCCTTCTACTCTAACCTTTCAATGAGCCGCGAAGCAGGGTATATAAATAACTTACCTCCCTATTTCCAAGAAACTAATTGCACATCCACAACAAGAAATTGGATTTACTGCGTTCTCTGGAGGCGTGGCGTGTCGTTCCCTTGATTTTGGATCATTGCTTATGAAATCCGAGTCTATATAATACCAACGTCTTGTTCAGTGAAACATATAGATTTAAGGGAGTGAATGACCGAATGAACTCATAAGTGACAGCAACAAAGGGTTCTTGACAGCAAATCTTCACTCGCACAAACCAAATACCCTAGTGAATATATAACTATGAAACGAGAAACTAATCAAATATACCAGCAAAAATCTTTGATCCTACAGCAGACCATACTACTACCAAAGACCCACCATGGATCATACAATAATATTTCCCTTGAGTCTATAGCCAACAAGAGATGAAAAGGAAGGATTTATACCTCCTCCCCCTCCTCCTCCCTCTATCCTTCTACTCTAACCTTCCAATCGGTCCATAGGAGAGGTATATATCCCCCCCCCCGGGGTTCTATTTCCAGACCACCAAGCAAACAAATCTCGTCGGACGGACCATGCACTGTTCCGTCTTGTCACAATATGTTGTTCACATACCCAGTATCGAGTTATCATGAACTCTGTATTTGCACTGCACCTATGTCTGATCTTGAAACACAAATCTTCTTTGGGCCGGTGAATAAGTAAATAGCATGAATGAATGAAAATGTTTCCTGACAGCAAAAATCTACTTCGACACTACCAAAAAAAGCAAACCACTACCTCGACCAAGAAAGAAAATGACAGCTCTATAAACCGACAGCACCCCTCCATATTACAACACCACAGACAACGACACAGCTGAATCCTTTGAAGACTTTGAACACTTCCCTCGTAAATAAGCTTATGACCAGCAAAGAAATGTGAGGCGGGGATTTTATAACTCCCTCCCCCAACCTTTTCTCCTCCAACCCTTTCCATTTCCCTCAACCTCCAATTATAAAATCCCCTCCTTTTACCTTTCCAACCACCAACCAAACCGAATGGGAATACTAAAGTTCTCATCTTGCGTGGAATGCACACAAAAATGGAATGAGAAGTTCAACAAACATCCCAGCATGAATCATCAATCAAGCGCAGTCCACACCTATACCAAAAGGAGGACCATGACATGTAAGATCTCCCATGACTTTGGGCATATGGGTTGCAAAGAAGCGTGAGGTGGGATTTTATACCCCCCTCCTTCTTCCCCTCCCGCTCCCCACTTGACACCGCACATCTCACATCTCTCTTCACATTCACACTTCAACATTCACCAACCAAAAGAACTTCAAGAATTAATTTTCCTTTCTTCCTATTCTCCTACTCTCACTTTCTCGCAACTCTTCTATCTCTGTACAAACCACCTTCAAGACAATCCAGTATACGCCATACACCCCTACCCGTACCCAGACACCATGACCAGCCCTATGCAAGCAAAAGCAGAAACGCCACGCTAAGCAATTATTATTAAACCTCCTCCAACGGCCCCATAAGCGGACTCTTCCCCCTCGTCGGACTACCCGTCCGACTCCTCCTCCCCGCGCCCAACATCTGTAGCCGTTCCCGACTCTCAGTCCTAACCACAAGTCCACTCCTATCCATCGCGCTCCCTCCACTTAAGCCTAGTCCTTGGACAGGTTGGACATCAAAATACGCATTCCCCCCACCGCCAATGTTCCCCGAATCAAAGTGAACAACGTTAAGTCGGGGAGTAGCCAATCCGCTAGCGCGCCCTACGCGAGAGCCCTCGGAGGAATCAGAGTATTCATTATCATCACTCTCCCCCACCACATCCCCCAACTCAAACTCATTAGCCACCATCCCATCCTCCATCACGCGTTCATAATTCCCCCCTCCGCGTCCAAACAATTTACCCCCCGCGCCACCGAAAAACCCGGAAACGCGCCCGCCTTTACGGGGACTGCCTGGTCGGCGGTTCCGGCGGAATGCGCGGTAGAGACGCAGTCTGCGTTCGCGCTTGCGGAATAGGTAGCCGATGAAAATGAGGATGATCATGAAGAGTAAGAAACCTGGGGTGGAGCGTGAGTGTGCTTTTTCGGCTAGGTCTTCGGCTGCTTCGGACCAGGAGTCTTCTTCGTCTATAGGTACCGGGTTAGAGTTCGAGCCTGCTTCCTGGAAATCAGGCGGGATGCCTGGGCCGGCGATATTGGCGCCGAAGCCGACGGGCAGGGCGTGTTGGGCTGAGGGCGGGATTTGGCCTGCTGCGTAGAGGACCATTTTCCCGAGGGTCCAGGAGACTTCCATGTCTCTGATTTTGTTGACGGCTTGGAAGGGGTCGAGGAAGCCTTTTGAGTGGGAGGCTAGGTCTTTGGTGGCATTGTAGCCGGCGCCGTGAGTGGGTTGCTCGAGACCGTTTTTGGGGATGCCGATTCCGTCGTGGAGAATGTTGATTAGCCAGGAGGCTTTGAAGCAGACTTCTTGTGCGGTCTTTTCGTTTACTTTGGGTCCCCATTTTTGATCTGCAACGTCGCTCTTGATATCAGGCCATTCGGCGGCGCAGAAATCCTTGACCAGCTTTTCGTACTCTGTGAAATCGTAGGCCGCATCCTTATGGGCCATCTCAAACACCTCGTGCGTTGTATGCCAGTACTCGGAGACTCCAACGAAATGATTGACATCGAAATCGATGGCCGGTACATGCTGGCCGTGAAGCATACAAGGTTGATCCACACAAACGGCGTCTTTCTCGAGAAGAGGATACGCCTTCTCAACGCACTCCTTGAATCGTCCCGTACCAACCAAGACTTGATCTTCCCCCTTCGAGCTTTCAATCGGAGTCCCATCCAATGTAGTCATCAGTCCCGATGGTAGACACGGGTCTAATATCTCATGACTTGTATACATCTCCTGTAGGTGGGCGATATATCGTTCTCGAGCCTGATTAACCCCAAACCCCAACCACGTCGTCGTAAATACCTTGTACTCATTCGACTCGCCATTCAGCGTCCGCATTCTTAACAACTTCAGATCATTCGCATGCTTCTCGGCCTCGGTACTATTCGGCGCAAACGCAATCTGCGCCGACGCACCCCCCATATCCAAAAACCCATACGTATGGTGTCCCTTCCCATGCTTATGCTCATCCGGCGAATCGAAACCCCCCAGTAAATAATTCGCCGCTATCCACCCATACAAGCCCTCCGTCTCCCCCGGAATAACCTGAATATGCAAATCACAATCCGGCAGCGAGAACTCGGTATGAGCCTGCGCGTACGCACATATCTCCCCCAGTAACGCCTTCTGCTTCATGGGCTCTAGTAATCGCACGCCGGCTGTAGCCATCAGGAATATCGGCGTATCCTTCACCTGATCACTCGGCACAATCGCGAGGGCATGATCGAGTAGTTCCTGCAGGTATTCGCCCACATCCGCCGGATTGTCACCGAGTGTCGAGACGCCGGGTTTCTTCTTCTTCGTCCAATGTTTCTTCTGGTGGATATCGGGTAGGGAGAGCATCTCGTGCGATGTGGCATCTTGGCGTGCGCGTTGGCTGTTCAGCCAGCGGTATACATGGACTCGAGTTCCTGACGAGCCCGCGTCCAGGATCACGCCCCATCGCCCTGGATTGGGATTAGGAGCTGTGGAGGAGAGGGAGGGGAAAGAGAGTATACGCACATTTACCCATTAGTTCTACGGGTGGCAGACTCCAGGCGAGGCTTTGTACTTGTCAATGGCCAACACGGCTGTGGTTCAGCTAACAGGAAGTTGAAGGTGGCGTGGGAGATTGCGAAGGCATTGATCAGAGTCGGGCCGTGGTCGCGATGGTAACGAATGTGAGGTTGGTCGGATGAGAGATGAATATCGACGGATCAGTCAATCGATGCTGGTCGATAGTGGTGAGGTTGAAAAACGAGTGTGAGGGTGAGTTCAATGGGTGGTGGTTGAAGATGATGCGAGGCGTTGCGTCGTCGTTGCGTTGCGCTGCCCTTCTGGCGCCGCTGGCCCCTAGAAAACTACGGAAAACTTGGCCTTCCAGATAAGGCTGGCTGAAAGCGGCTTAGTCTGTGAGCTTTACTAACAAAACTCCCCTGGCTAGCGGCTTGGCGGGATGCAGGGTGAGGGACAACAACGGCGGAATTCAGTGAAGGATGGAAGCTTGTGATAATTCCTGTTGCTGAAGATGATGGGATGAGTTGAAGGAAGAGTTGTTGGAGTGAATAAATGTTGTGATAAAGTTTAATTCTATTTTTGGACTCGAGAGTGAGGAACGAGAGCGAGGAAAAATAAACATCTTCACTCCTACTGTACTCCACTGCAGCTGATTACGAGGCCAGTGCTCGAGATAGAGGCAAACAAACCTCGCATCTGCAACCAGTGGATCTCGAGACCTCGTGTTGACCTGCGAATCAATCCCCGCATCACGCCTTCATGTGAAAAACATAACAGAATTTCTCTAGTATTATTTCTACGGCACCACAAGCCCAGACCATATGCAACAGGCCAAGGTCCCAAGATGTTTCCACAGCATCTCATGTTTCCCTTTCTTCCCCTCCTTCTCCCCGTGCCGTGATCCTGCCCGCACGCCCTGCATTAAACTTCCTCATGCATCCTTCCAGCAATCCATACAAATACACTCAGCTCCTCCCTCACTGATCCGATCCAATCCAACAATCCGGCACGAGAGTTGCGCTTACGACTCCCACGTTTCAGCGCATCCCGCATCCCGCACTCAGCTCAGGCTCTCTCCTTCCGATATGTCTCACTCTCGGCCCTTTTTCTTTTTCTTCGGGTAAGGCTACATCTACCGTACCCTTACCCTCTATATTTAAAATATTATCAGATAAAACACCTCTATGTTGACCTGCCACATTTGGTACGGAGGTACTGTGCAAAGTAAAGTTCTCTAGAGTGTACATCAAACAATACGGAGGGCAGGTATGACATCAGACGATACCGCCGATCTTGTCTTAGTGCGAGGATGAATCTGTCTGGATGAAGAATACGGGGATATCGGTAACGGTATATAATCCCGCTTATTACCCAGATACCCGTATTGAAGAATACGATGTGATGATGTACTTCGTTTTTGAATATGCCGATGCGGTTGTGGTTTTCCTTGGTTTCGTGGCGGGGTTTTTGCGAGAGTGGGGTCGCCGTTGGATGGGGAAGGAGGAACGTCAACTGCGCGTTCGAAAGGTCGAAGGCTCGAAAGTTCGAATCTTCTTATATTGTCCTTTTGCAAGTCGAAAGCAGAGCATCACAAGCGTTGCGGTTTTTGAAGACGACAAGTGTTTGTCACGTGATGGGCATTATGCCTTAGTTTCTTTCTTGTTACTCGCTGCTTCTCGAGGTAGATTTCATGAGTCCTCTAGTGAAACGAACGGTTCTTTTGGTTTGGATATGCAATAGAATGCTGTCGCTGAAGTTGCTACTGCCAAAAAGGTGAATTACTATCCCGTCACTTCAACGAAACGGAGCTGGGATCCGACTCCAAGTTGCTCGGCAGGTCATCTCTTTCAAATGATCGATAGATACATAGACACGAGTATATTTGCACTTGGGCAATCAAAATTCTTGAACCCACGTACCTCTTTCCCTACAATGATCCTTCGATTTCATGTCTACCCAAATATTGATATCCGTTTCTGAACCTAGCACTCTTCACAATATCCCATTCTTCCCATGACGTCTGTATTCCATCTCATACTTCCGTTCTCAATGTTCCTAGAATGAAGTAATAACCGCTTTCAGAAGTAGCTATTTTCATTAAAACTCTCAAGGAAATACCAACCGACCGCCGCTACTGAGAACGATTCCCCACTGGAAGTCATGATCAATATTCTCTATCTGATATAAGATCCCCAATAGTATCAAAAAGCTTCTTCAAAGAAGAGGAAGCGATTACACCTACCGAAGATGATATCGGCGTTGTGCAAAGAGTCGGTTTTGGTACTTGCGGCTTGGCTAGTTCTAGATCAAGATTCCCTCGGCTGTTATTACTTCACCGGTTTTCAGTTTTTTGCTATTCACTCAAATTCATTTGCTGTCAAGTAATTATTTTCAGTCACATATCTCACTTCCTAACGAGCTACCTAACAAGAACCAAAATATCCTGCATCAAATTCGCACCTTCAATCTATTACCAAGCTACTTCCGGATCCACACCTAACGTTTATATCCCATCTAGCTCTCAGCTCCCATGCTAACTTTTTCAGCTTGCTGTATTTCTTGTCGGAAACTATAATGTGTGAAGGCTCTAATTTAAGTTCTAAGTTTTTCGTGTTCATGAGGGAAAGAGTGTTCAGTGTATTGAGGTGGTTGGTGGGTGTAAGTGGGAGGAAGTATATATTTCGCACCTGGTTGTGCTTTGATCATCACCACATTCAGATTCCTACCATCTGCTGGTTCATCGGATATGCTTCTCTGTCATTGTTTTGATTCGCCTCATTCTTTTGCCGGATGGATGTGAGATGCTGGACGTGAAGCAGCGTTGGTGCGAAGAAGTGAATTATTTTTTATCTACGAAACGCAGGGTTGAGCTGCTGTCAGACAAATTATGGAGTCAAGCATTGAGGATTTTGCATTCGGCATGGGGCTCTGATGGTTGTCGATGAGATTTGTCTTTTTGGAATTTCAAGTCAGGACAAAAGAAACCGTGTAGGGCTGTTTTGTCACAGATGCAGAGCAGAGCCTACAACCAGTTTTTCGTCGGCCTATTTCAAGTCATTGAAGATTTTGCAGGAACGATTCTATTGATTTTTATAGTTGCTCAAAGTCGGTGATTCTAGTTGGCCTTGGACATTAATACGTGGCTTCGCGAGACAGAAGACTTCGGTGGGTGAATCAAGTATACAAGCTGGAATTTGCGAGCTATAAGTTCCATTTGGTCTACTGTTTTGAACCCAATAAATCAAGAGGTTAGAAGACGCCTATTCCTACTTCGTTCGATTTGAAGGCATAGTGCCAGATTTAGCCATATGTTATGGGCTTGACTTTTATTTTTCTTGGACTCAAGTTTCATACGAGTCTCTATAATAAAAGGCTTACAATATACTGGACTTTTCTGTCATATTTTTACCTTCTGTCAACTTCCGCAAGGTCTATTTTCCCATAACTTCAACCCCCTAACTGCAGAACGTATATGAATTTTGCCCTCGTGATATCTTCATCTAGTCAATGCCGTGTGCTTTACAAGCCATATCATCGTGCTTGTCGTATGCCTAATGAAGATTGTGTGTGTTATTGGTCTTTATGAGGGGAGAACGTCTTTGTCCGGAGGGTCTCTTCTATTAATAGGTATCACGAGCTGAAGTGAGGCACGAGGAAGAGAACATTGTGCCGTAGTGTTTGAGTTCCGTCGTAGATTGTCTGTTCAAATTATCGACGTAGGCGAATAGGTAGCAGACTCAAGTAAGCACTGATTCACTAATCCTGAAAAATATTATTTATGTTACTTGCTGTCAATGTGAACTTCGTTGTTGCTCTCACGTTACGGTCGAACTGAGTGAATCAGTGAATCGTCTCGCGGCACTCGTGTGCGCAGATCCATCTTTCAGTTTTCCGGCGCTCTGAATGAATTCGGTAGGAAATTAACACCCTCATGAGTACTCTGACCTTTTCTTCATGCTGTTTCTTGTCAGCTCTTGACTCTTACTCTTTGTGTCTTGCATTCCGGCTCCGTGGGTTATATTTTATATTTGTATTAGAAATAAAAAGGTTGGAAAGGAAATTCGACAAGTGAATAAAGTTTAGGGAAGAATATATCTGAAGGTACAATTATGAGGAGTCGTAGCCATGTTATATAAATCTCTAGCAAAAAGTTGTAAAACGATCGGGAAATAGATAAAAGTTTTCAAAATTTCACCTGGGCGGAATTGTCAGCTTTGGAATACGTCTGAAGAACCTTTACTCACGACGGATTATTGAGATTGCAACCAAGTTTGTCTGCATTGATTAGTGTATCTTACGATGGGGTAGGTGTCAGGGAAGGGATTCAGAACGAGGTCTAAAGCTCTATTGAAAAGACGAAGGCGAGGAGACTAGAAGTCTAAGATCTACGTGTCTAATATACAAATGGAGCGGCCGCTAGCGCCGTCGTATCCCACCACACTAATTGATCAATTTTGATTGTTCACACTTTCTGCACGTGATACTATGATAGTCAGGAATAGGAAATGTCCTTGAGTGGTAGGGTGGCTCTTGCTCGGATGAAGTTACATGTTGAAGACTGGACGGCCGAAATGTACCTCGCTATAAGATAAGGCTTGGATAGGCGAAATGGGATTCAATTTAGGATCATACGAGGTTCAGCGGCGAGAAATCAGCCTGAAGTGGGAGCATCTACAGCTCTCCAAGCATAAAACCTTTTCCCTGTCTAGCACAAATGCGTACCCTTGAAATTGCGGAATATCGGTGTCAAGCATTCTCGAGTCACACTCTTAAGTGGGTGCTCGTCGGCGGGGGCTATCGCAGGATCTATAATCATTGGCAGCCCGCGTGTCACAAAGCCACAGTAATTGTGGAGGGGAGTCTCCCGATTGGTCGCCCCCAGCAAAACAAAGCGCGTGGTTATATAATCCTGGGGCCTGCATAATACATTGCGCCCATAATTTCTTTTCGGGAGGTGGCTGCAGCAAAGCATCCATCCCTAAGCAGCAGCTGTAAACGAAATTGATCCCACCTTCTTAGAATGAGGCTCTGGCTTACATTCAACCTTGAATACCACCATAGATGTCTTCGCTGGTGTAAATCCAGGAACTCTGGCGATATCAAGATATCTCAATCTAACAAATCATTTCGACCGCTTCAAAATATAGCCAAAATCACTATGCCTTTAGGTTCTTCTAAGAGCCAAAGGTACAAATCTCCACAGCTAAATCTAGCAGACCAGATACTTGGAGAGTTTGTCGAAAGCAGATTTGATCCCGAACCCAAACTATTTTTACCTGCCGGACGCATCGAGAATCTAGTAACGAAGGAGACTATCATCAAAGAGCTACAAGCCAAAGACAACTTAGCATCGAAAGCCCTGAGATTAACGAGAAGTTCGAGAATGAGGATCGTGGACTTTGTGTGTGAGAAAGCAAAGATAGTCTTCGCCATAACTCTCCTCAGTGGCCTAGATGGCAAGAACATTGAATGGGCAATGTTGCGATTTATGGATCCGACGATTAATTTGACGGACGAGTCTTTGCCTATTAGAGGAAGTATTCCGGTGGATAACTCAGTTTTTCGAGATGAATACTCAAAATCGCCGTGGACTGACACCAGGATCCACAATTTTCGTCGCTCGCAATGGCAGTTTTTATCTCCCGTCTTCTCACAGAAGAACTTTTCGATCGAGCTCGAGCCACAGCACATTCTTCCCTTCACTATGAGGGATGACTCAGTGAGAGAAGGAGCGTTTGGTCAAGTCTTTCAGGTTGACATCCACCCTGCGCATCGACTAAATCCGGCGGGAAATGTGAGGCTACCTACCCAAGGCATCTTCGGTTCTTTCAAGAAAGAAGAAGTAACGTAAAATATATGTGATACTGACCGTAATTTAGATCGATGCCACTCCTGCTAAACTTGCGATTAAAGAGTTCATTCTGCCACCAAATGATGTTGAGCTGCAGAAAGCAGCTGAAGACGTATGCACGTCCGAAATCAACACTTTAGATGAACTCAATGACCTGAGCCACCCGAATTTGATTCAACGTATTGCTTCAATCAAGAGAGGTAGGACGCGGTATTTGATGTTTTTGTGGGCAGAGGGCGGCAATTTGCGAGATTTCTGGATCCGAACGCCGAATCCAACAATCACAGCGAGTCTCGTCAAAGACATATTCATTCAGCTTCGAGGTATGGCAGATGCACTTCAGAAATTACATAATTTCAAATCAGGAAAACATTATCGCCATGGGGACATAAAGCCGGAGAATATCCTTGTTTTCCCGCGCGAAAACAATTCCCAAACAGGAGTCTTAAAGATTTCTGATTTGGGGTCAGCCAAACATCATTCAGTAGCTACTCGCCTTCGAGAACGGACGGCGGGGAAGGCATTCGCAACTATGGTATACCAAGCACCAGAAGCCATAATTAAGAAATCCTCCGCCAGTTCCAGATTGTATGACATTTGGTCGCTTGGAGGTGTGGTATTAGAGTTCATGGTCTGGCTCCTGTACGGTTACGAAGAGCTCAAGAAGTTCAACGAAAGCATTACTGGCACCAGAGGGGAAGCCAGTCCATTTTTCGTGGAAAGCAGCGTAGGTGTGGCACAGATTCACCATGCCGTTTTAGCCTGTTTTGAGGCCATGTCAACCAGAGACAAGGAGTGTCAAGGACAAACGGCACTGGGGGATCTTCTCGACATCGTCACAACGAAGCTTCTGGTCATCGAACTTCCAGAGCATACTCCATCAGCCGAAACTGGAAACAATGTGCATATCACAAATACGGAGACCAGCTTGAAGATCCGACCCCCCTTTGGAAGGAGGCGTTCGAGTGCGGAGGAACTCGTGAAGGCACTCGATGCTATCTTGACCGGTAAGGATGCAAGAAATGATCGCTACTGGTTCACAGGTCAAAGTCGAGACAATCTTCTCCTCTCGAGACTTACGCTCAAAGCCGCCACCGGAGACATGAATTCAACTTTGTACCCAGGGTGGAAGCCATCCACAGCATTGCCGGATCGAGTAAAGATGACGCATCTACCAGAAACACCAGAAGCCCAAGAGAAACTAGTCTTCCCCGAGGCTCATGTAGACCCGGTAAAAAATGTCAGTACACAGTCACGGACTTGATGCTCCGAATTCAGTCAGTGAAAAAATGCATCACGTACCATTTCCACTTGCCTTGCGATTTTTTAAGGCAATCATTTTGAGACGCAAACAAAACCCAGGAATATAGTGCTGACATATTACCTATCTGGGTAGATGCGAGACGTATGAATGACCCGTTTCATTCTAAAGGAGCAAGTTTTGCTAACTTAAATGACCATCAGTACGTAAGAACTCTAGGTCATATTCCCATCTCCATGGGACTGCATTACTAATCTCGGTATATTACGCAATATTCAGTCGGTGAGTAAGGCGCACAGCAGTCTACAATGGTGCTTGGGAGCTGACCATTGACTTTACACATTCATAGCGTGTACACGTGAGTTAGCATCTGCTCCTGTGTTTGCTGATATGAAGACTATGACTCGCTTACACCTTTTAGGAGGTATGACTCTCGTCTGACTTACATTGAATAATTATATCGCTAAAGCATTTCCTAGCTATCTGACCACTGGTCATATCCTGTCGACAATGACTTTGCTATTCGCTTACTTGAGAATGAGGATATTCCTCTCCTATCTCCTAGTACTGGCAGCTCTTCACGTCTTTGCGGCAAGTGTGAACACATGGATTTCTGGAGCTCTAATTTCCAAATCGAAGACACATGGCTAGAGCTTGAACGAAAGCTGAATGTTTGCGACTTCTGCAAAATGAGATATGACGTTTCCAAACATCTTGACAGAAGAGACTTCCCTGCCATATCGTTCGAGAGGAAAGATTCTACGTTGAGAATGAACGACAGTAACTCGCCAGTTTTCTCGCTTTGCCGGAGGCCAGGTAAGTAACGTTCAAGCTGATACTTCAATAACACTGAACACTGATAAATCAAAACGTTCAAGGCACGATTTTCAACAGGTTGACCCCGATCCAGATTGGATTTCCCCAGCTTCCGGAAGCGGGCAGCGAGACGCATTTCAAGATCATGAGACAATGGCTGAAGAATTGTGACACTAACCACCAGAAAATAAGGTGTCGACCATTGAACACGACTTTCTTGCCCACCCGACTTATTGACGTAGGCTCTATTGGGTCGGATTCTGTACGGTTATGTGAAACCAAAGTGATGGGCCCTCTTGACTACCTGGCATTGTCCCATCCTTGGGGCAACAAGACCCCATTCTTTTGCACATCTCGCAAGAATATCGAACAGTATAAGAACAAGATCAATATTGATGATATTTCCTTCCCAGCTACCTTCAGGCATGCCATTTTCGTAACTCGAGAGTTGGGCATTCGATATCTTTGGATCGATTCCATTTGTATCATTCAAGGTGTCGATGGCGACTTCGAGCAGGAGGCTGGGCGCATTGAAAACGTCTTTAGCTTGGCATATTGTGTTCTTGCTGCGAGTAGCGCTCATTCACAACACGAAGGGTTTCTGAACAAGAGGAAAGACAGGAATTGTGTGATTTACAGCCGTCAAAACCAACTTTCCCTCTTTGTTTGCGACGCCATAGACGATTTCAACCAACACGTCCTCGAAAGTCCCTTGAGCAAGAGAGGTTGGGTAATGCAGGAGAGGGTCTTAGCTCATCGTACGATCTATTTTACCAACAAACAAACTTACTGGGAATGTGGAGAAGGAGTGCGATGCGAAACTCTGGCAAAGATGGACAAGTAAATCATCCTCCACACGTGGTTGCGATGCATAGCAATGATTGACTGTCTTTTTCTAGCAAGCTGGCATCATTCCTAGGTGATCCGAACTTCCCGGAAAAGGTCACGAGCAAGGTTACGACCCGGGGAGAAAAGATTATTTTTTACCAAGACCTTTACATGCAGTACTCTCGCCTAGCCTTCACCCGATTGAATGATCGTCCAATCGCCATAGCGGGGCTGGAAAAGCGGCTCATAATCGATCTCAAAACTCACGGGGGATTTGGTGTCTTTGATGACGGAGAAAGCCTGCTACGTCGAAGTTTGTTGTGGCGGCGAGGTGCTGTTGATGTACCAACGTTGAGGAAAATCGCTTTTCCGCCCGAAAGAAATACGGCGGTGCCCACTTGGTCATGGATGGCTTATGAAGGCGGAATTGACTTCCTGGAATTGCCACTGGGAGGCGTGGAATGGCAGGAGGACGAAGTACACTCTCCCTGGATTCCGGACACGTCCGAGGTCTATCACACCATGACCCCGACACGTAGCTGCGAGCTGAGTGCCATAGCAAGGGATTTCGATATCAAGGGGGCCTCAATCATCTATGATACCCCAGGGCCCGATATTGAGAAGCTACCGTTGAAGTGTATTGTAATGGGTAGGCAGCAGCAACAGGAGGAGCTGGAAAATGCCAGACATTACGCTTTATTCATCACTCCGATTAAAGGGGCAAGCAAATACTATGAGAGAATTGGAGTGGGCTTTCTGCAAGGTAAATACATTGAGCTGGAAGCTCCTGGACTCTCAGGGCTCGTAAAAGTCCGCTGAAGGCATTCATAGGTCAATGTGTCATTGTGTATTTTGGCAATTTGATAGATACGCATATGTTCATTCAGTTCTTCACCATCTTCAATAAAAACTACAGTTTTACATCCCCAAGCCACGCATGAAGAGTGAAGCCATTCCACATACGGTGACCAACAATACACATACGTGGCTTCCACAAATGTCATTGTAAGATCTTAGATCGTACATATAGTACAGCATAAATGAGAACATGACTTGCGGCTCACCATTCTCAAACAGACACTTCAAATTCTGCCCGAAAGACTCTAAAAGAGCTATTATGTCGTGGTTTTGAGACACCTCCTTCATTCGCAAATGTTATGCTTAAAGTTCTTGGTAGTGGTCGCTCGATAGTTCTCCATCATAGTTCGGGAGTTTCTCCGCCTGGTATACTGCCTTGAAGTCAACTTCCTCAACATTGCTGCAAAATACATTTCGACGTTTCCAGAATGCTGGCTTGCAAGCATACTCTTCGTTTTCTTGGCAGTTATCAAGCATTTTCAATAACTTGACATGAAGTTCTTCACACTTGATTCTTCCCTTGATTTTGGGATTGTTTGGCTTGACGATGAGGATGTCAAGATGAATCAAATTAATGAAATCGTGTAGAAACTCGGTGCAGGCAGGATGGGCATGAAGCTCTTCTATGAACTAGCGAAAATGTCAGCGAGGTGCTTGATAACATGAAACGGATTGGGAAATCGAACATCGGTGACTGCTTTCTTGACTCTCGCACCGACAACAGAACAGCCTCTAGCATCCTTGACATTGGAACAATTAACGAACTCGAAGAATATGTCCGTATGCATTTGGTACCACATTGGGTCAAATGAGCTTCGTTTCTCTTCGAAAAGCTTTATAAGGTCCCAACCCCCCAATAACCAAGTAACGAACTCCAAATACAAGCAGCCAAGAGTCCATATATCGTATGACTGGCCAATTCGACCACCATGAATATCACATTCTGGCGGACGATATGACATTGAGGTGGCAATGCTGCTTTTGGGTTTGTAGGATCTACTGTGCCGTGTGCTGTATTCAGCGAGCCCGAAATCTGAGATCTTGAGTGTGCCTCCATTGTCGCCATCGAACCACAGGATGTTCTCGGGTTTCAGGTCTCCATGGCGGCCCCAACGATTCTCCTCCTCGGAGCCAGTTCCAGTCTTAGAGTGGCGGGTGTGGTAGTTGTGAATCTTGAGGAGGCCCGAGGCAAGGCCTTCGCATTGTTTTGCAACCCACTTGACTGTTGCGTGATGGAATTTTGGCTTGGGATTGATGTCTCTCCAATATCGAGTCAAATCACCATCAGCAAAGGGGAATATCAGATAGTAGACCTTGAACTGCTCGTATGTTGCGAGTAGGGATATCAAGTGCTCGTGGGCATTGTCGCTGAACATACTGAGCATCCCAACTTCCTTTTCGAAATCCGTCTTGCTCTGGGATATCAGACGTTTTATGGCAAAGCTTTGGTTCTGTACCTAATAGTGTTACCGGGGAGCGAGACCAAAAGGGAGGAGGGGGTTTCGTCATACCTTAGGGACATTGAAGTTGTGATGATGCGCGTGAATATCGACTTTGAACACACGACTATAGCCACCTTCGAACTCGTTGTCAAAATGGCTGTTCGCATCTCGCCGACTGTCAGCGGTGAATGGTAACATGACGGAGCCCTGCAAGGAAAAGTGGTAGGTATTCTTTCGCGAGCCTCTGGGGAAAAACGGCGAGATAGTTGTCCACTGCCACCCTTCAAAAGTTGTGATCTGGAAACGAGTCCAGCCTTTAAAGCATTTCAGGACCCGGTGTCGCTCCCGTTTCAGACGTAGATCGAAGCAGTTTCGCTCTTCGTTTTCCTTATAAAGAGGCAGGTGTAGATCATTGATATCCTCGCTGAGGAATTCGCGGATACTGGAGGTTCTCTCAATCAAGACCAAAATCACGAATATTTTCTTGAATGACTTAACCTTTGGTGGCTTGCCGTTGTCTCCTTTCCTCTGTTGGGGACATTCCTCACAGATCTGCTTAGCGTATTTTCTGATAGCCTCTGGAGTACATTTATCTCCCAAGCAACTAGGGATGGTAAGTTCTTCATATACACGATCCTCAGTGACGAGGGTTGATATTAAAGCTCTTGGAAAGAAGCCGTTTTTTTCCTCGTGTACTTTGACAAGTTCTCCGAAGAATATATCTTGTAGACTTCGCCCTTTGTGACTGGACTTCGGGCCAGGAGAAGCTAGAGCTTGAGCGCCGGTAGCTTTCAGGTTTGCATAGAACTCTCGATCTCCTAAGTCGCTAACGTCGCTTTTAGGTGGGATTCGTACATCGACAGGTATCATAGGCTTTTCTACAGGAGGCAGCTTCCACGAGATATTGTGGGGTACTGCTTTATTCTCTGTAGAAACTTTCCGGTCACCACGGGAAGTGCAATTACTTTGCGCCTCGGTAATACTCTAAATGATCAGGTTAGGTCCTTGAATTTTGGATAGGACCTTTGTAACCGAGTCGTGGACTCAACTCACGTTCAAGTCCTTGTCCATCTCATCTATTGGAGCGTTTGCGCTCTCGTCTGACTCAACACCTGACAACACATCCTTCGGATACGATGTCATGACCCCGGAGTCGTCAGGTTCCGCGTCCGACCTGAGGGTGACCTCTGTCCGTACAGATTCAGAATCAGTATGTGGGCCAAGATATAGGTCCTCGTGAGTCACGCCAACGCTCTTCGTATCATGCTGGCATTGCTCTACGTCCCAGACGATACATTCGAAGTTGCAATCCCCCTGATTGTGGCTCCTTTCCCTTGATTCTCCATGAGCAGGGCCGACGTTATCCAGAGAAAGCCCCTGAGGACTTGAATTCGGTGTGATGGCCCAGTCATCGTGGAATGGCGTCTCGGCAGCCTCGTTGGACCGTGTAGAGCTGCTACTCCTCGAGGAGACTTCAGGGTTGGGTAAAGACTGGTTTCTCAATCCACATCGAATCGAGGAGCGTTCGGCGCAATTCATCGTGGAAGAAAATCGCTGGTTGGAGGACGAAGCTCAGAGAGAAGAATGTGATGAACATCTCTGTTCAGAGCCTCACCAGAAGAGATTTGATGTACGGGGGCAGTCCTTCCCAACGAGGCTCGAGCCGCGAGCCTCATTATGGGAAGCCTCATGCTGTGTGATACCTGCAATCACGCGAAATGAGGGAATATTAATTGCCGCTGCCACATTAGGCGTGAAGGAGGTCAAGCGATGGTGCGCCTCCAAATTGGGTCGCAGCAGCTGAAAATTTCATCATGTAGGGGCGGCACAGCCCGCCCACCTTTCGGTGTCTCAAAACAGTCACAGGGCAGCTGAGTGCTAGGTATATCTATTGGCCCATATCAGCAGCGCCTAACGCCGGCTGACTTGCAGGATTATCATTTCGCCTCAGGATCGGGCTGTCCAGTATAAAGCTCTCGTAATTGCCTCCGATGGAGAAGTGTCGAGAAAGCATCAATTAACAATTTACGAATTCTCTTCGATAATCTCGTTAGTCCTAAATCTGCAATAATGCCTGGATCATTTGCCCCCGAGACTATGACCACCAAACCTGCACCTGTGGCCGAACAAGACGCAGAAACATCAGAGTTACCTTTGAAGATTTCGATACCAGGAAGAAGCGTTAACCCGGCTAAATTGACGGCTATGCTGAGATCTAATTTTGGGATCGGTGCTTATGACATAATGGTAAGTCCCGGCAGAGCATATACGATATAGTCCGTAACCTCTGACTAATGTTTCGCAGATGTCCCGGAATACTTATACGATCCGAACCTCAAGACGACTGTCTGTCGATGAGATAGCGAGGTGCAGATGACATTCCTTACGAGTATAAGAATTCTGGATGATTATGTGTTGTTCGGAGTGTCATTTTGAAATATCAGGGAACAGGAGAAGGTATGGAAGGCCATGTGTCGAAAAATTAGCTAGTTCATCGTTTGAGGAAATCTCATGATGTGCCATTAATCGTAATGTTAAGCCCCACGTATTATTTTTCTCGTGCTTGTCATGGAGATTAAATAGTCTTATCATTGAAGTCGTAGATCCGCCACTGAACGTAGTAGGCGTGGGCGTAGACTTTAGAGTCGTCATCACGGTCAGTCTCCGGTCTCTATTAGCATTCAACACCATACTTTGATCCGGAAATGGGACGAAGTACAGTATCGTTGAGATTTTTATGTGATCCATTCTTCTTGCAAAATGGATTGTATATAGCAACCTCAAACAATGAGAACTGGGCATCGTTTGATTTCAATGCAAACTGTATGTTTCTTTCCAGGCCTTATCTCAATCAGTTTGATTTTGATACCGTGTCAACTTTGATCCTGATGGATTCCTCTCGAATGGTCATCTCATGTGACGTTGGATGTGACCCCGATATCCTAGAGTCCGATGTGATGTTGGCACGATCCTTATGTTGGAGACGACTTCTATCTACGTGTCTTAACAGTACCAACGGTCCCGATGAAGGAGAAGCCTTACGGTCCCTTAATCGGAAGCAAAAAGAGTATGGTTATATATATATCTCCTCTCTCAACTCGTGGGATATCGTTCAAACATATTCTCATATCCAGAATTTTCATTGTCATCATTCATTGAAGAGTATTATGTTTTCACTTCAGGTGGAAGCAATAATGTCTTCAATTCCGCCAGCACCAGCCTAGTACTACGCACCCGCCAACAGCGACGCAGGGAGTCAACAGCTTATATCCTATTGTGACTACAATGACGGATCCAATGAGCCAAGTCTGGGTTTACGAATGCCAAAGTACTGCCGCCGATTTCTACCCTGGCGCCGCCCAAGGCTTTGTCGACTGCGCAGGAGATAGAAAGTTTTTCTCTGGCCCACCTTCAAAGCCATCTGTCAATGTAACAGTTGGTACCGATAAAATTGTTCTAGGGACTATGACTGCAGCGGCGTTCTATACTTCGCTTTCAAACGCACTTGAAAAATTGGCCCCCACGCTAACGAATGGGAACTCTATGGTCTCAAATGCTGCCCTTAAGGCTACCCAAACTATTAGTCCGCTCAGCTGGGTAAATGAGAAAGAGAGGGAGTTCCATACAGACGGAGAGCTACTTGTCAGTTTAGATGCCGTTAGTTACAGCGACCCAGGCATTCGTTCCGCTTTGATCAAAGCAGCCGCAAGTGCCTTTCAGAACTCTGCAACCGGAAGCAGCTGTTGGATGGAGCATTGGGAAGATAAGGATTACCATGCAGCTCCTCTACAAGAGAACGCTACTTTCTGTAATGCCGCAAACTTTGCAGGGGTAAATTACGTAAGACCTTTTCCTTGATCTACTCTGTCCCATTAATAATAACTTGATGTAGTATCCGTCCCAGCCTTTTGGAAGCCAGCCAAACACTGCCCAATATATGTTAACACATATTGATTGGGCTGAGAAAGCAGGTTCTTTCGTATGCGAAGACATTATTCCAGTTGTTGAAGCGGGGCTCGCCGTTTTAGGCCCGCTATTCCTTGGCCCGGATGCGGAGGTTAGCAGCGCTATCGAAGCCGTACGCCAAATAGCGGGGTGGAAGTGAAATGCTGTTGGCAGCGCATTGGTATTTGCTCGTCATTTTGTATGCTTCAGGAATATAAATGGGAAGAATTTGAACTCCTTGAAATAAATATACCAGGTTTTGACGGATACATGTTTTCGGTGAAGATGCTAATGAAAAAGTCATTTGCGTGACCGAACACAAAATTGCTGAATTGCTGAATGCCATAGCCTTAAAAGCAACCTCCCAAGCATTACGAATACCAGGTAGCAACTACAAAGCAGAAACTATACGCCCCTGGCGAAAATCAATGTTTATATTTGACCTTTTTTTTCCATCTGACGGCCAGATACTTGAAATGGATTGACTACATCTTTGAACCTGATCATCCTTCCACACTGATATAGATATCAGTTGGTGATAAAAGGTTCAAGCTCGCAGCGAAGTCATTGGTCACGACACCGTTCCATAAAAACCACGCTTGGGCGAGATCGCTGCAAAAGGGGTAAATTTACCCTCGAAAATATCGTTAGTCAACTGCGGCTCAAAATCTCAGTGCTGGGCTGATTCTAGTATGGACTCAAAATTCCCTGTGTATTTTGAGTTGACTGCCTCGTAGATTATCGAATGTTATGCTTTCGATACAAGGCTCCGAGTAGTATCTTTATCAATGTGGGAAGGGCTTGAGACCCCTGAAATTCAGGCTTCTCTCGCTAAAGATGCGAGCATTGAATAGGGGCTTCGCTACTTAAGCTCTCAACATTGGACTGATTGACAGAATCATCTCTTATCTTATATTCAAATAGCGCTCATACACTGGTGGTATCACCACCAACTGAGAGCATAAACTAGGGATAGTTTGCTTAAGACCAATATAAGGTACGAATAATTAGTTGAGAGTTCCGGGATCAGGAGCTAATTCTTCTATTAAAAATTTTGAAAAAAAAAATATATAATATAACCAAAATAAACCCCGATTTTTGGTCCTTGATTTCATATGCAAGATTAAATGTTCTTGGTAAATTTATCTTTTGATTTGATAATTGCAAAGTCTATAGACAAAAACAATATCGGTTCTTTCAGTGTTATTCTTGTAGTGATCCAAAATCTTTAGTGGTCCAATGCCCTCGTTTATGGTGGCGGCGGGCTCATTTCCAAGTCCAGTTCCTGTATCGACGTCTTCAGGCTTTTTTCCCTTCACTTTATTCAAATAATGCGAAAGATTTTTCGGCATAATAATATAGCTATCGAATAATTCTGATTGTCTGATGAAGCAAATTGATGAAGTGACGTTTAGATCGTGGCCGCCTCATCACAATTATTGCCTTGATTGGTTCGCAAATTCGATCTACCGCGATCCTGGCTCAGCTGTACCTGCTGCGTCAGTTCAATGACTGGTGTACAGTAAAGGCTAAGATTTTGCCTCGACAGGAGCAAATTATAATAGGTTGAGATTTTTAGTATATCAAACTCTTCGTCAACTCGTGGATTTTCAAGCAGACAAACTTTTAGTAAATACGACGGCAACTCCTTTCACATTCATGGTTTCAGAAACTTCGAAAGATGACATTTTCATATAGCAACGAAGGTTATTACAGTAGTCATCTGGATACAACATCGAGCAATAACCCTTCTTGTTGGTTCTCAACACGACTTCAACCATCAAGCGGTACCATGATAACTGCCAGTCTCAGTGCCGCCATCGGAGCCATACTCTCTCTAGCAGCCACTCCGAACCCATCGCATCCACCAGCCCATCTACCTTCAGATTTCGATTATGGGTCAGCGTCAAGAGATGTGGGCCCTGGTCGCGTCTCATACTCGGTGATATGGTCGTTCCCGTAACCTCGCGCTACACAGTGCGCCCCGTTCGCAATCATTATCCTTCCACCACACATAGACTCCTCTATCCCCTGAGATACACAGACATGTGCATTGCGATTCAGAAACGGTGGGTTTCCGGGATCCTGAACTCCGCCACTGACTTTAGCACTCAGTCGAAACACTAAATTGATGCCCGTTAACGTGACCCGCTTCCAGTTGTCATCACCGTCCAGTGTGTCGACTTGAGTGTTCGTATCTGATCCACCGCAACCTCCCGTCAATGTAAACCCAACGCCTGGACATGCCTTTTGAATGTTTGCCTCAATACTCTGGCACCATTTACCCTGATCCTGGCCTGTGCCAGTCAGCCAGATATTGTAGTCAATGCCTTGTAGTTGAGAAGGGCCTTCTGATAAAGACTCGAAGCAGTTGAGATAAGTATACGGCATATATTTCGCGGCCCAGTCACATCCGTCTGAGTCCGGCCCTGGCAGCCTTGCCTCTATCAAGCTAGAGTTCGGTGGTTCGGTGGGAGCGGCGAGCGAGAATGGTGCTAGGAGCAGCGGTAATAAAGCCGTGGAGCGAAGGTAATACATAGTATGATAGTAAAACGTGTTGATGGATACGTGCAAGTGAAATTGGCAAGAAGTCTGGGTTGAAATGGAAATATTCGATCGAAAATGTTACATTCCCTCTTTTTATATGTCAATTTCCAGCTGGCGCCTAGACACTATAATTCTTGAGATTAAGTCTGCGATCTAAATATGGAACACTGGGATGAACACTTTAATTGAGTGAGTTTCAACATAATGTAAAATGCTGAGCATTCGTAACTATAACCCCAATTTGGCATCGTATCCAGACTTTCATTATACCCAAGCCCACTTCGACAGCGCATTGCAAGTGCAATGTTGCAGCCTACTGACTGCGACACACATTTGATTCTATGGAAAGGAGCAGCAAGCTTATGCAGCTGACGGGCTAAGTAAATCTTGGCAAGCTCGTTCGATCCTGAATTGAAGAAAAATACGGCTGATGGGCGCAGGCGGCGCATAAACTCAGAAGTAAGAGATGCCAAGAGTCCGTGCTTTTTGCGTGTATTTCAGCACGTGATTGAAGCCTTGAGTGGCTTCTGGTGGTTTTTGGTGCGGAAAACAGGGGTGGCACTGACGCTTAGCATCTCTTATTGCAAAATGTATGCGGTACCTGGGTACGCGAAATGATTTATGCACATCTGAAAAAAACATAGCTGATACAATTATGTGGCTGGACAACAGGATTCAACGACAGAAATGAATCCCGTGTTTGACAGAAAATATTCTTGTCAGCTACTATAGCCTACAAAACACTTGAAACTAAATTTAAACATGTCGAACAAGCTTCCTGGCAGGCATCAATCGGACTTTTCTCTGTGTGATTCGTCCGTCAGAACCACGGAAGTGCCTCTTTCTCAAACTATATAAATATTCAAGTTTTCCCTCAACTTCGACAGCCAGGTTTTCCTTAGAACTATCACACGATAGACATTATATACCAGCTTCTAACAATCGAGGTCTATACACTAGCACAGAAGCACAAGAACTCAGCATGAAGGTAAGTAACTAACCCTAGCCTCCTTCATCTCACTAAGAAAAACAGGCTCTCTCCCTCCTTATTTTCATTGCCTCGGCATTCTCGCTCATTCTCAATCTACCATCACGCAATCCATTTGAAGGAATCAATTTTCGGTCCCTCATCTCTCCAGCTCCACCATTTGACTCAAAACCCGACTCCAAAACACTCCTAGGAAAACGCGAATACACTCTAGAGCAATACCAGGCGGACCACCCACAGAACCAGATTCCCGAATATGTGACGGTATCAGGCCCCAATGGAGCCCCGCCAAGCGTGATGTATAGTCGGCAAGACATCTGGAACGCATTCGTTGCGGGTTGGTGGTATATTGAAAATCCTAGCAGCCTAGGAGCTCTAGCATGGGGCGGGCGCCGTTACCCACATTCTTTTGGAGGCCAAGATGCTGCGCTACAACAGACAGCCCCGGACCATGGCGCGGGAGATTGGAACAACGTGCGAGCGTTCCCTATTGCTCCCTCCGGACCTCATGGAATAGTGTGGGATGGAAACCGTCGTGCCCAGGGTCCGGATCGTGTACTTTTCGATACACATGGAAATTATATGGGAATAGTAACTCATCGTGGAGAGTCGAACAATAGGTTTCAGTAAGTCTTCCAGCTGTTAACAATCACCAAGATTTTTCAAGACCCGTCGACACAAAATCGTTTGCTGACGCAGATTCTTTCAGCTGGGGTGTTCCTACTACTCTAGATGGTAATCTTCACAGAGTAAATGGAGTTCCAGGATATCCTGATGGCATCGATACGAATTGGATTAATCCGGGTCATGACAAGATATTCAAGTGGTGGGGATAAGGAAGTTGATTATAGATATTTTGGCCTATGGATTGACACCAGAAGCTTTGTACTGGTGTTTAGAGATATTGAAAATGTCAACAGATTTGATTAGCAATATAAGATACCTGATAGCGAAATCTTCATTTATTTGGTGGTGCTCTTACAAACGCAAAATCTAAGAAATAATTCCTTTATCCTGCTGTTACATGTTGAATTTATTCAAGACCGCCGTGGAAAAGCTTAGGCTAACCTCAAAGACCTCAATCGTGGTAGGTCACTAAGTTACTGACACGCTCTCGAATAGAGAAAAGTCTTGCATAACCATTCGAGGCTCTCATTGCGCTGCTCACAGTGCTAACCATAACTGGTGGGGTCCAAGAGGTGGGTATTATGTTGGAAGTAGAATTGCATCACTGACCACACGGTTATTGCCACGTGGGTCGCTAATATTAGGACAAATGAAGACGTCCTCCAAGTTTCCTCATGTGGGTCATACTCTGCATAATCAAACACCAACAAAGAATTATCCGGGACATGCAAATCTCCGCGTAATCAGGTGTTACAGTATGCATCATGTAGACTCTCGGTGAGCCGTGTGCAAACGATATCCAGGAGGAGGTTGATATTCTGGTCGCCGACTAGCCCCAGCTAATCAAGGCGCCAGTTTTCTCAGTCTCCTTTGCCAAGATTCGTCAAGAGTAAAGACCATTATCCAACAAGTAGTATTAATGGCAAGGCAGTTCTTAGAATGTTAGATACTTCGACATGAGCCCGACACAGCAAATCTCGCTTAACTAGTAAGGTGGGGGAACTGAATATAGGGGTTACTTCACCAAAGCCCCTCAAGCTCTCAGCGCTGATTGATTGCAAACCCACTCCTTTATTACTATTACTTAGCGCTCATACAATAGCGGTGTTATCATTAAGTTCAATACCATCATCTTGCGCCTTTCTCGCCATTTCCCTTCTTCGCCAATATACATAAAACATAAAAGCCAGGCCAGTCGACGGCACAGTCAGGACTACCCACACCCAAATCTTATTGGCTGACCCGATCCAACTGTTGCCAGTGAAGAATGGCATTGCTAGGATGGCCTAAGTCAAGTCAGTACTGGGTAAGCTGTGAGGTCATACTGGGTAGAAATACTGCGAAAGATGTGCCCGGAAGGAAGACGAGGGTAAGCACAGCGATCTGTCAGCGTTAATGTTTGGGGAACAGATATCAGACTTAAAGTTAGTTCTTACTGTCTTCATGGCTATGCTGTCTTCTTTCATTCTCTCCGCTAGTTTCTGAGACTGAATTGCTAGGGTTCGGGATTGCTTAGCCTCTGCTTGCGTGGCTTTCATGATATTATGCATAGCCTCTCCATTCGCCACCTGCATTCTGTCATTAGCCACTTGAATGTTATTGAAAAGCTACACCAAAGAATCAGTCGCGGACCCTAATAATTCGAGTAGATGTCTCAAGCCTACTAAGTTCAGAATGTTCCCGACTTTACTCTCCAACTCTCTCCTAAGCACTTTGGCAGACTGAACTTGTGACTTGATTTGTGCGAGGCACAAGGAAACCCTTTCAGAAGGCAGGTAAGCTGGTACCCCGTTGGCTCGAGTAGGTTCTATCTTGAAGAATTCAGCATGCTGTTTCTGGATGTGATCTAAGGCATCACCCAAAGACTCGAGTTCCGAGCCATAGCGATGCAAGTGGGCGACCATGCAATGGAGCGCCTTGTTGATTTCGTTGTTGAAAGCTGGTGTTGCTTGGACTGTCGATTCTAATTCGTTTTGAACTTTCATATCCTGTATTTACATTAGCCGGGCTCTTACAAAATCGCTCATTTCTCACATGGGCAATTAGTTGATCTTTGAAGCTACTCAGGACATTAAGCCACCACTGTACCACATTGGTAAGATATATTACATGCACAAAAAATGGATCGTCGGAGGTTCGGATACTCTTCGCACGGCTCAAGCACTCTTCCACCCGACGCCGTGGCTCTTCGACGAGTTTTGGCCATCGGCCATCCAGAAAATTCAAAACCACTATAGATGAAGAGTGAGACCGTCGGTTGTATTGAAAGTAAACGGCAATTTGTGAACCTCGGATATCCAACTTTTGCTCGGGAAGGTGTAAGTAGTATTGGGGGTTCATCTGCGATTTTCCAGCAGCACTGGAAGTATGGCCTTGAGTCTGGTCTATACATCTTACTTGGAGGCGGACTGGCAGAATATACCAAAAGTCGAATATTGCAGGGTCATAAAAGAACATATTTTGCCGGCTGCCACATCCCTGGGGTATTTGCGGATTCGCAATGGCAGATACAAATGTGGGTGGTATCTCAAATTGTGATATTAAATGCTGGAAATCCTTCCGGGATATACGAAATTTATTTCCATCTCCTGGTGGGGCAACCGTCTTGTCTATGACAAGATATCGGTTGATCGAGCTATCGGCCACTCAGTCACCGTTTCAAGGCAGTTTCAAATACTCACATGAATAGGAAATTAGGTTGGTTCTTTCGGTGCCCCTACTGAGAGTCAGACCACTGCCAGATGCAAGTGTCTTACTAGAATCGCTTACCTTCATATATTCGGAAAATGTGGTGGAAGTCAGAATTTCGTTCCGACTGACTGCGGACAATTTTGTGAACAAGCATTCAATTTTCTATAGCGATAATGACTTACTAGTTCCTTCATTGTCCGCAACAAGTACTCGGACAGATGTGTCATTTGACAAGAATGACTTCTGGAAGCCCTCGAGCCTTTCTCTGATTGATCTATCGTAGTCTCTAGGGTATCAAAATTTCAATATCCGCGCCAATTTCCAGATAAATATTATGAAGTAGTAACATACAGGTCTGGCATATAGCTTGACAGGTACGTGGGCCATAGTGGAGGATGCTGCTGTGGAGATGGCGATTGAGGTTGCGGCGACGAACTTGGTATTGGTCGCGGGTTTGGACAAACCGAATCAGACGATATATTAGTTGCCGAGGGATTCAACAAACCCTCCATGGATAATGAAAGGCCTAGTCGGTTGAGAAGAGAGACTGGGACATCTAGATTTGAATATTTTGATTTCAGCTCAACGCCATGCATCTGCAGCTATCCCCGATGCGTCCATGCAGGCGCCCGTGGTGGCGCTGCAAATGGCCCTTGCTTTTTCTGCCCCGCTCAGCTGAACATCTTGAACGCGAGCTAGCCTCACGACAGTCCCGCTGCAATACCGTACCCCCAACTCCCAACTATTTTTTCCTGGCCTGGAATGATCCCTTGGTTCCATCCATAAAACTTTACTAGGCCGTTCAGTAGAAACCCGGAATGACCTTGATGATGTCCTCTCCATCAACGGTATCACAAAACAACGACAGCCTGATCACTGAGCAGGCGTCCGATACGACGGCTTCCAGCTTTTCTTCACAATCGACGTCCCAGAGACCAAGATACAAAAGCTCATACCCATCGTCATGGAAGTTACAAAGACCCAAGGCTAGTTCAGGAGGCCCAGCGATTCCCGCGGCTGTGTCGAAGGAAAATGTGAGCATAAATGTATATAATACGTACTGTCACGTTGCTTAGTGCGCTAACTGTTACACATAGGCAGCTACCAGCAATTACAATGCTTACGAGACGCTCAGCGAATATGGCCCAAGCTTTCACGAGAAGCAGCCCAGATATGGACCTGGCCCGCGTCCTGTAGCAGCCAATACATACGCTACATACTCTGGTGAAGACCACTTCGGTAATCAAGACTACACCAACCATGCAAACCTTCCTCAACATCCAGTGGGGCATCCTCCGAACGACCCACCCGCGTTCACAAATTATAACCAAGGTTATTATCCTCCATATCCTCCAGCACCGACATATGCTCCTGGCTATCCACCCCGAACTTTTCCTCCAGTTCCAAATCCGACCACCAACCCCTATTACAATGGGTCCGAACCGGAGATCGTAGATAGAGCTACGTCTAACCGCTCCGACGGTTATGATGTACAATACAAGCAGACAAGTGCTACATCCGGCTACTCGACTGGACCTCTTGGTGGGAATTCTGCAGCTTCGAGAGGCTCGTACAGTAACGATGTGCCATATACCGGAATATTGAATAGCGCGAGTTATTCAGCGGGTCCTGTAATCAGCAATCAGAATTCAGCCGCTGCTATGCCTTCAATTGGCGAAGTTTAAATGTTTGAGACAGATTCGGAACTTTAACAATGTTTATTTTAAGTAAGCTTGATAGAGAATATGACCTATATATACAAAAACCCAAGCAAGAGATATTATATACATTCCAGTATTGTAAAATCAGAGGAAATTTTCAGTCACTTTCGTCGCCAAAGCTTAGAAATCCATGCTCCAGACTCAGTCAAAGTCACCATCCTGGGATTTACTTTCATCGGCTCCTGCTCCATTAGCAGTCCATACGCAGCTTCAGCACTAGATTGTTGGGAGCCGAACTTCACAAGATAATGTAAGTAGACTGCAAGAGCTGCGTTCATTTTGCTTTCCACAACGTCCCATGCATCGCCAAGGGAAGAGAAGATCTGGACTGCTTCTTCGTCCAGGAGGGGCGTGTTGGTAAGGGTGTCAATGCCAATTTTTGTCCGAGGTTCGAGATCTTTGAAAGATGTTGTCATGCGCCAATCATCGCCGGTGTTGAAAAGTAATGGAGTCATGAATATGCTTGTCTGCAGGACACCATCGTCTTCAAGCATACTGAGATATACTTGAGTGAGATGCAGAAGCAATCGCTTGAAAACGATCACTGAAATCGCCTGGGAATTCCATCTTGTGAAGTGAAAGTCTATTTCGAGTCGTAGGAAAACCGCGAAAGCTTCAAGGGGACAATCCATTGTAAAGTGCCTGCTCACCTCTGGCAAAGTGCCAGGGAAGCTCATTGAAGATGCCATGGGCCCAGTGAGTACTTTTAGAGCGCTAGGCATGTCGCCGTAATGCAACAATTCCGAGCGGATCCACATAATTGCCGAAGACAGCTGCTGTGTTGCATTTTTTTGGCCAGCTGAAGCCGAGTAATTGAAGCTAAACGATGACCAGGGGGTAGGAGGCAAATTCTGAAGTGTGGAATCACACACAGCAAGGAATATCTGAGGGATGTCTTCTCCGCAGAACCGATGCTTAAATGCAGATGATAACTCCGCCAGCCATGTCGCTCGACTGTCAGAGAAAGGTTGTAGGAGTAATCTTCCAGTGATTGTCGGAGCAGGCTTCGAGCTCGAACCATTTTGTATAGCCGCGGCGGAGCATTCCGAACAATAGACCAGAGGTGAGATAATGTCTGTTTCTGCAAATACACCCATAGCCAATGGAAATGCTTGTGGTGTCAAAGAGAATTCCGCAGGAAAGTCCGGAGTTGAAAACTCCGAGGGAGGTTGCTTGAAAAGCAACGCTAAAGTTGTATCTTTCTGACAGCTCATACACGGCCCTCTGAAGTTGAGAGCGTCATCGGGCTTCTTTTCCGCAACCATTACGGGATCAACATATGTGAGTGCCTGTTTCTGGGCAAGATACTCTTGAAAGGTAGTACTGGGGTGGACTTCTGGTAGATCCGGCATACGCATAGGCGACAGAAAAGCACCCGCGCTCGCACCCTCCGACTCCACGGTGTCCACCCAAGCAGAAGCACTCGCGAGAGACTTAGAACGCGATTCTAATTGCGCATTTGTAAAGCGAGCCGAGTTCTTGGAATCCTTTGCAGTCTGCTCAGAGAGCCAGCTCTGGAGCTCACCCGATCTCCCTCGAGCCACCTCAGCCTGAGCAATCGAATTCATACTGGTGGGATCTCTCAGGATGCCATCAAGGGTAGAATCATCCAGAGCCCCTGAGTAGATATCATCGAATCGGACATGCTGATTGTTTCCAAGAGCAATCTCATCATTCCCCAATTTCTTTGGAGGGGGGACCCGCACCTTGCCCAGATCGCTGTAGGAGATCCGTGGCAAATCGCCCCAAGTTGTGTTGGAATCGAGGATCAACTGCGTACCTCCAGGAAGGAACTGTTTAAAGCAGCCTTTAGCTTGCAGTATGTACGCCAATCCAGATTTTGTCTTGAGGTCGTGGAAGAGGTAGAGGCAGTCTGCCGCCAAAGCAAAGACAGACATCCCAACCGAGATGTCAGCCTGTGCTGGAGGCCAATATGTGCTTCCAAAAATAATTATAACACAGGGTGTTCCATGAAGTCCAAGATTGAGAGTTTGAGTCGCAAATTCCTTCACCGTAGAGCTAGCAATTTGGCCATCGGTTAACAAGAACCACAAGGACGAGTTTCGAAGAGCCTGAAGTTGATGAGGTGATTTGTAGAGTACAGTGGGATCTGTACCAAAGCTAGGCTGAAGACTTGAAATGTCGCGCAATGTCATTACTGGGCCAGATTTTCCACTCCATGGTAATAGCCGTGCTTGACTTTGTCTCGCTATCTCAAGAAGATTTTGAATTTGGAGAACGACCTTGGTTTCCTGCTCCAGGCACCAGCCCCTTGTGCTTGTAGAAACATCGACCGCGAATGAGACTATAAGGTCGCTAAAATTGCGATCTTCCTTGGGATCTTCCTTGGGCTTTTGCGGTTTGGTACCCAAGGCCTTCGCTGCATATCGAGAAAACCTATTTCCTGTCATTTTATGGTAGAGGAAGCGGCGCAGACGAGAAGTCTGAATCTCAAATCTCGGCACAGGGCTGCTGTCAAGTATTTCAAGTCTTGAGGAAACATCCTTGCATGATTGAAGTGAGGCTTCCGCCCTCTAAATTGGTGTGCATCACGAAGAGTTTTCATTGGGTATATGCGGGGGCTGAGCGGCAGCGTGCATGCGAATGCTCAGCTGCCCAGACAGCCTGGCCACAGCCTCATTTTGCTCTGACGGCCTACTCAACAATATAACTCCAGTACCAAAAATTTGTCACCCGATATAAATAATAGAATTAACACAGCTCAAGAGAACTAGGGGGAAACGTACTTTGCCCAACCCCGTGACTTGGAATCTGAGACGTAGATTTCAAGAGTCCGCGGGAATGACCCATTGGCTTTCACGGGAGGTTCACGGGACTCGGAGATCTCAAGCTGAAATGCCTCACTAGAGGCGGAACTACTTGAAAGACAAGGACAATTAGTTGTGTTCTCTCAAGGTTGTCCCTCTTGCGCGGCAGACATCTGGCAGCATGCAGTGCGTTGTACCGACACTCCATAACAATCACCCACCGAATAGCCCAGAAATTCAGGAGCTAAGACAAAAACCGCCCACCATTGAGTATGAATTGACGCTTAATGCTCAGGGCAGGTAGAAGAAGCCAAAGCCTAAAAAATGCAATTAGCGCTAAACCATCGATGGACTTTTGACGCAAAAAACTCCTAATTGAAGTACATAACCGTTTGTTTATCGAGTACCGAAGTATTCCCTTCAATTTGGAATTGAAGGTAAGATCTTACTTGGAATCATTCATCCGGCCATTGTCGACATGCTGTCAACACTTCAAATTTTTCCAAGGTACATCCTACCAAACTCGCCATTAACAAGTTCAATCACCCTTTCAGACCAACATCCATCCACCCGTCGCAATACTACAATGCGCCTCTCCGAATCCTTCCTCTGACGATGGCACAAAATGCTAGGTGCACCAGGTGCTGTGTGGTAACCCTAATCACCAACTTGGTACAAGGAGCGTCTCGCAGAAGGAACCCAAGAAGTCAAAGCAGCGAGAACAATCATCGAGAAGCTCAGCAAGATATCTGACGTCTATTTATCCGTTATTAGAGCTAAATACGACGGTTTTCCCATTGGGGATCTCAAGCCTTTTGTGCCCCGTCGTGATATCCCCATTTACACCTATATGTTGGGGAAATACACTCTGAGATGGGGCTTTTATCGAATTGCTGCCTTTATTCGTGTTGGGTTCAGAGGTAGAGATGTGCGGGAGGTGGCGAATCCGGGGAAGGAGAGCAAGTTGAGGGAAGTTGCTGCTAGGCATCAGATTGATCCGGACAAGTTTGTGCGCGTGGGATCTTGGCTGAGATGGGTGTGGCCGATTCTTCCTTAAATGCACGGAACGTAGTTAAAGGTGCCAATTTTATTTGACGTATCACATATTGTTCAGGCCCCGCTAACTAGACGCACAGGTTTCAGCCAGGATATATCAATAGGTGCCTTCGAGAATCAATATAGGAATATGACCTAGGGAGGTTATAGGCTTCTCCCAATAGTCAGAACATAATCCAATGTCTAATTGTGTCCAAACCCCTAAAGTGTTGAGACTGCCATCATAACCAACGTCCCCAAATCATCCATCCCAGAGAACCACTCGCTCAGATGCCCCATTCCTGAACTGCTTCCGTCTTGAAAATCCGGCAAAAGATCTCGATATGTAGGAAGTCTTCTCACACCTCCACTGAAACCATCATCTTTCATACACTGCTTGCGATACTCGGCCTCCCACATTACTTTGTCTGATGCTTGCCACAATTTCCTGCTGCAGGGTAATGGGAGATCAGCGAAGCCACCGCATCTTGGCACCCCTGGTGCGTGCTCGATGGCGAAGATGTGTATGATGAATATGAGGACTATACACGTGCTGGAAATAGGGAGACAACAGTTAGCTTAATATTCCGAGGGTTTGGAGGGTGATGTACCGTCGTCGAGACTCGGCAAGCACCCACTCCTTCCAATCTGGGATGTGATCAAGTCGAATTTCGTTACTCATCCAGCCTATAGGCCAATGCTTGTCAACAATTCTCTAAGGGGAGAATATAAGTCAATGACCATGTTTGGATGGAGTTATTCATGCTCACCTTTTTAATATTCAACATCCGCAAAAGGAAACCGCCATCCTGAAACTCGCTGGTGTCATTCAGAAGTCCCAAAAGAGCGTATATAACCAAAGCTTGCAGAGCCCCAAGAGTCTTTGAGGTGTCGTAAGATTTATACTGTCATACTCTCAGTGGTGATCAGAAATAAAGATTCCGGAATTGACACTGACCTCGTCACCTATCCGCATCACCTCCATTTCAATTGTCTTCCAAATGAAATGCAAATTCCCCGGGGACCTTGCTTTATACATTTGCATAATACTACTACAGATGGCTAACGGATCAGATAGGGGAGCCAGGCCATTGTTGAGATAACCAGGGGTTTTCATCTTGCTGTGGATGAAAGGCGGAAGCCCCTCATCACTTGCGCACATCATTCCGGGATACGATCTCAATATGGTGATACAATATGCACGTGCAACAGCGGATCCATAGGGTCCCGCTTTCGGATGTTGCTTCTGTACTATTGTGCTCACGTCGAATGGAACATAGGAGTCCAGATGGCTGACAACATAGAAGCTGCCGAAAAGGACTCGGTCTTTGAAATGCTCGATTTGGGGTCCAGGGAAATTATTGTGTCCAAAGTTGCCTGCCAGGGAGTCTGATGAAACAAGATCTAGCATCTCGTCTAGGAAGACAATATCATCCACATTAGTTCCTCCAGGACTTGATAGCAAGTCTGTCCAAGTGCTGCTGGATGGTGCGGGGACATCATTTTGGGATGCAATGTTCTCATCAAGAGGCTCGACGTCTTTTATCGTAATTCGAGGTACTTCGAAGCTAGAAGTATTTTTAGAAGATTCGTAATGGCAGTGTATACTGCTCCTAAAACATCTTGAACAGCCTGCGGTTGCCATATCACAACGAGTCTTGGCTTTAATACAAGCGGCGCAAGATTTCCGGCGCGTGGATACGACATCTTTTGCCTTCGTCCGGCAATAACGGATATGCCGGGTACTCTGCTTGCCTAAACTATAGTTAGATTGACTATCTAATAAATGCAATGTAGAGAAACCTACTGCTTTCAAATGTCTTGCCGCATAATGAACATGAGAAGTCCAGCTGCGTGGCGGGGCTGCTTCGCCTTTTTGCCATAGGAAAGACGAATACCCTACTCCTCGCCTCGATATTGCCTGAAAGTGATTTGGGGTCAATTAAATCTTATACGGAAATCGGTGCTGTTGAAACTTTTTGTGAGCATAATATGCGCTAAAGTGATGAAGTGATGATTACAAACTTTCCAAAAGTGTGGGGGTGGGGAGCACGGAATTCCGTGACGGCGGTCGAAACGTCCCACAGCCATTTACAAACTCGCTCACAACTCTTAAGGCACAGCAAATTGTGGGCATAAAGGTCAAATTTCTCAGAGTACTTTGCCATACTGTTGCGGCTGCGGAGTTTTGACCGGTAGAATGAAGTATAAGAGCATACATGCTGCCGAAGACAGGACGGGGCAGGCACCTCGTTGGATATTGCTATATTATTATCACAGAATTATCGTAGGAGAATGCTTAAACCAAGAGTTCTGATTGTGGGCGCCACAGGACGCACCGGGAGCGTAATTGTCGACGCTCTCCTCGAAGCTGGCGAGACAGTGGACAACGCCCTCCTTCCAACCCCCCAAATCATCTCACTGACAATACATGCCACAGCAAGTCGAAGCACTCATCCGTCCCGCATCAAGCGCAAAACCATCAGTCCTACAGCTCAAAGAACGAAATGTTAAAATCCACATCGCGGAGATCAAAGATGACGCCCGACTTGTCAGCATCTTAATCGGCGTAGCCACAATCATCTGTACCCTCGCCCCAGACGCACTTTTCGAACAAATCCCCCTCGCAAATGCCGCGAAAAAATCAGGAGTGAAACGATTTGTACCTTGCGCCTTCATGACCGTTTGCCCTCCAGGCGGAGTGATGTGGATCCGAGATCAAGTATACAATCCCATCACCATCTCAAACCACTTCTCCTAACACACACCAGAGACAAGAAATCTACCAACACATCTTCAAACTCGGCCTCCCCTACACAATAATCGACGTCGGCCGCTGGTACCAAGCATTCTTCCCCACGCTCCCATCCGGCCGCGTAGACTACGCCAGTCTCCTCGTTCCCTTCACCACTATTTTCGGCGACGGGGACTTGAAGACGGGATCGACTGATATTCGCGATATAGGGAAGTATGTTGCGAGGATAATTGGGGATGAGAGGACGGTTAATAGGTATGTGTTTTGTTTTGGGGAGATGGCGAGCCAGGAAGAGGAGTTTAGGATCATGGAGGGGCTGGCGGGGGAGAGGATTGTGAGGAGATATGTGAGTCTAGTCTCCTCACCCCACGGATTATGGACAGGAATGCTGATTCTACTCATGATGAAGATTCCAGCTGAGGAGCTCTTCACTCTGCTTGAAGAAACTAGGGCGTCTTTTAAGTATGACTTCTCCGACATGCTGCAAGCTTTTACGCTTGTTGGCTTAGAGCACGCATATAGCAAGTTCGGGCGCGGTGATAATTGTCCGGAGTATGCTAAGTACTTGGGCTATCTTGATGCAAAAGACTTGTATCCTGATTTTATTCCCCGCTCTATTGAGGCATACTTGAAGGAATTGTTGGAGGGCAAGGCGGTGAATATGTATGAGGGATTTACGTTGCGGAACTTTCCCTATCAGGAGGATCAAGGATGAAGTGTGTGACTGAATGCTGAGGAGAGATGAGTTTTGTTATTTAATAGTACAGAGGGGGTGATGTGCTCCAGATATCAATTCATTTAGCAAAAGCGGCCAGCGCTTCTAGTAAGAAATCCACAGTCTCCTTCGGCTTGCTCAGCATCGGGGAGTGACTAGTCGGTAACTCGCGCACCGTAATATCACCCCCTTCATTCTTTGCCATCTGCAAAAAGAATTCCTGTGCTTGAACCGGCAACGCCTTATCCTCAGTCGTCGATAAATACCACACAGGTACATCCTTCCACCCCGAATAAGCATGCTCCCCGCCTTCAATCAAAGGCTTTAGTGCTTGCTTAGTAAGTTTGCTGACCCAGAGATCTCCCTCTTCCTCAGGCAAGTCGTGATAAAATAATTCTCTAGCCGGAATTTCCAAGAATAGGAACCCAGCTTCGTGGTCTAATCTCCAGATCGGTGGTGGAGTACCACCGGGAAACCCGTCGAAGAAACACTTTCCGGTCTGGGTGAACCCGGTAGCCATCATGACATAGCCGACGACGTGACCTCCTGATGATGAGGTTGAGTTGGCTTTTGTAAGCCCTTTGATGGCGCTGGATCCGACCATTGAGCCGTAGGAGTGTACAACTACTACTACATCACGTCCTTGGGTGGCTTCTGCGACTATCGCGTCTCGGGCGGCTGTGATGTCGTCCAAGAAAGTTGTTGCTGGGTTGCCTAGTGTAGAGGGGAGAGTTATGCAGATGCATTTATAGCCTTGTGCCTCCAAGGGAGTAGTGACCTTTTCCCAGGTGCTGGCTATGTGCCATGCTCCAGGAATGAAGATCAATGTGGGTTTCTGAGACATGGTGAGGGTGTAATGAGGAGTAGATATCCTGAGCCAAGTCGAATTGATTGAAGAGTCGAAAGAACAATTGATGAGCAATAATGAATTTAGAGGAAAGTACCTAGATTTATACTGGAGCAGTCCTCAGACTTCCGAGTCCGTCGCAGTTGCCCTTTTACGAGTATTTCGGCCGTCGGCCGCAAATGCGAACGGAGAATAAATCCCAAGGGACTCCATTGGTCCTTCATGCGAATGCCAATACCCGTGGCGTAGTATTCGGGCTCTCCAGTCAAGATTCTGGGCATTGAGGCTACTCACTCCCGGAACCTTTCCGTCGGAAAGGGCGTGCGTAAGGGGTCGAGATATTTTCGCGGGTGAGACCACTTGATCACGCGCGTTTGGAAAGCTTCAGCCGGACTAGCTGGCAGATTGAAAGCGGAAGTTACAATTGAAGGAATTTTAAATCAATAGCGTTGGGATATGAATTCCAATATTTGAATTGACGATAGGTAACAGACTCTCGATCTAGTTGCCGGCTTCTGCACAAACTAAGGGGTGACAGCGGGAAGGGCCGGAAGGATCACGTCGCAGCTGCAGTATGAGCGCACTCGCGCCAGCCAGCTTCATCAACGTCGCGGTAGTATCAAAATCGAAATTGTTGACATGAAAAGTTAACAAAATGTAAAATTGCGAAGTTGAAAAGCTTGTGAAAAGTCGAAGGCTATAAATAGAATTACTCCAGCCACTGAGGCGCAGTAGTGGCATGTGTCAACCCGCATACGCGTCGGCGGGGAATTCCAAGTTCAATTTAAGATATCAACAACCTCAACTTCTTCACATTCTCTCTAACCAATATCACAACCTTCAAAATGGCACCCACACTCGTTCCCAGCCCACGAAATATCGAAATGCTCCGCAGAGCAGCCGTCGCAGCAGGACCTGGCGTCACGCAGCATCTTATGCGCAGAGCCTTGAAGGTCAACGATGCGCAGAAGGTTACGCTGGGTATAATCGCCGTTTATATCGTCGTTATTGCGCTTTTGTGGAATATTCCTTATGTGCGCTGGTCGCTGTGGCCATTTAAGGTAAGTCGTCCTTGAGCTATTTTGGGGATACGATCTAATGTGCAACAGATGCTGGTTATTGCCTTCCACGAATTCGGTCATGCGATCACGGCTTGTTGCACGGGTGGAAAAGTCGAATCTATATCGCTTGATCCGCGAGAAGGGGGCGTTACACATATGAGGGGTGGAATCAGCGCTCTTACGCTGCCGGCTGGATACCTTGGATCTTCCCTCATCGGCGCGCTTTTGATATTCTGTGGCTTCGATATTGTGGCTAGCAAGGTCGCGAGTATAGTTTTGGGTGTTTGCTTCTTGCTTACGCTTTGGTGGGCGAGGAGGGACTGGCTCACGATCGTTACGGTTCTTCTGGCTGTTGGGTTGCTGGTCGCATGCTGGTTTATTGCCCATGCCGAAGCGCTGAAATATGTGGTGCTTTTCATTGGTGTCATGTCTGCGCTTTACAGCGTTTGGGATATCGTAAGAAATGCCCGATGCTATCCCACATTTCTTCTGCTGACTATGTTTCTAGTGCGACGACCTGATCCTTCGAAAAGTCAATACCTCCGATGCCTACGTTTTCGCCCAGAGATATGGCGGCTCTTCTCAGTGCTGGGGTGTCATCTGGTCTATCATCTCCCTCTTCTTCATGGTTGGCGGAATTCTTGCTGGGATAGCCGCGTTCCCTGAATCTGCCACCCAGCAGAAAGATGACTCGAAGAACTTCATCCCAACCTAAAGTATGGAAACAAAGCTGGGTAGATAAAGTAGATTCCCATTGGTAGTAGTTGGTAGTTCATCGTTGCTCGCTGTTTTCGTTTCTTTTTGCGCAGAAGCAGGCTCTCCTGTGCCTCGAATGGCGTATGGTGTGCTTGGATTATGACTTATGAGTTTTTATGATACCCCACCGGAGTTGGCCAAAGAATCAATTCAAGTATTTTACCCGAGTCTTCAGCGTGTGACAGTTTTCTCTACAACCATGACAGTTTCCATGATTTACGCCTATTACCAGCAGGACACGGCGAGAAAGCTGATCCTGCCTCCCCAAAACCAATACCCGATTTTATCCGTAATGCCGAATTCTGTGTCCTTGGGTTCGTTTCCGCCGCATTTTGTGTCTTCTCTTGTCATGCTGCACATGTAAACGCAATTTTTCCCAACAGCTAGTATCCCAATTTCTGGCGGCATACGTCTCATCTATACTCAGCGAAGAAACAAAGATTTTGACCACCGTGCTTGTAATGCGAGTGCGGAAACTCTCAAGTAGTTTTGTTGCCGTCATCCGATTCTGCGCCGTTACATGGCTAATCAACCCCGAATCAAGTACAATGTATACTTGCGCAATCCCACTCAACGCGCGGCTTAGGATTTTGAGCCAGTCGTCTTCATCTGCCGCTTCTCGAAGATGTATCATTGTGATGGGATGAGACTTGTTGAGTAATGCCCCTGGGTTAACTTGCAGTGCCTGAATGACTAACATTCGAAGCACATCGCAAGAGGTGATGTGCCTGTTCTGGTAGTCGTCGAATCGTAAAGCCCATAATATAGGGTGGTCGGTAGACTGGATTAGTTTGACTAGTCTTACTAGCTTTGGCTAAACGCCGTGGCAACCTAACACTGAAATCCTGTGTACCTTTACCGGCTATTCAAGCTCCAGCATCCAACGCGAAAGGAAATGTGATCGGAGAGGATAAATCTGACATGTGTCACGACGAGGCTGCAGATGGATGGTTGTCTAGATCTAGTGTAACGACACCAGACGATCCCAATATCACACTGTTTACCGCGCATCCTCAGCCAGAAGGGGCCGTGAAATTCGAAGGCAATAAGAAGAGAGCACCACGACTGGTGGGGAAAAAGAAGCTCCAAGCTCGCCAGTCGATTGGAGGAAAATCAATTGGGCATGAGCATCCATTTTCATCTTTTGCTTCCGACCGGCCTTTGGTAAGTACTACAGTAGTTAATCAAGCTGATAATACTCGCTGACCTCTCTAAGAAGCGGAGGAGGGACGAAGAGACAAGTCCCCATGCTCAAGGCCCCTCGACTAGACTAGGCAATGACGCAATTACTACCAGTAATAGGACCGTAACGACCGCATCCAACTTCATTCGCATGATTTATACAGTAGAATGTTTTGAGGAAGACCCGGTTGGAAATGGATTTCATGACGCCTTATTTTTTGAAGACTCGCCGACACGGTGCGGCGAGCAAAATCGACACCTGGCAGGAAGTCTTCCCATTGAAGATCTGAACCAATTTGTGTCGAAGTGTGAGAGTGACGGTTTTGTTGTCCTAAGGCGTTATGTCTGTGAGGACAGCTACAACAACCAACTAGCACGAACTCTGGCAGCCCGCAATTACGTACAGAGCCAGGTCACCGAGTCCATTTTGATTGTCTCAAACGTCCTCCAGCGGGAGCTTGAGTCTATTTCGCTTTGTTCGCCTTACGAAGAAACTGATTCTGTCAAATATGCCCAGCGGCGTTGTGTGATGAAAGCTCCATACAAGTGGCTATATCACCACATAGCTCGACTAAATTCGCTCGTCCAAGGGCGTGGTGACCCTACAGCTGGCCAAATCAGGAATCTACTTGGCCATATTCAGGCTCGACACGGGATATTTTACAGAGAACTTGATTTGGCAATCACTAGTGGTAGTATAAGGAACAACTTGCTCAAGTGGATGTATCAGCCAAATGAGATGATTCTTTATGTGGAGAAGGGGATTGAAACTGTTTATGTTCTTCGAAAATGGCCTTATATTGGATATGATGGTAACCTGAAGCTAGACTGCTGGAATTGGGCATATGATGGGTTTTGGCTACAAAGAAAATCGACTACTATAACATTAACAATCCCTCCAGGTACGGTTACCGTCAGAGACCTCCCAGCGCTTCCGTTACGATTCACCACCCTCGAACGACAGCAGGGTCTGATAGAGCGAGGTAAAGGGTTCTGGAAGAGGAGATACAAGACACTTGCAGCGTACAGTGGGTGGGATTTTAGATCGGAGCAATATTATGTGCGCTTGTCTAGTACATTATCCCATTGTCTCAATACCCAGTCTAATTATTATAGGATGACTCTGAGACGAGATGCATTATCGATTATCGAACTTACCGGAAATTACATCCCTCCGCTGATTCCAATTTTGAACAGCAACCTCTGCCCTTCGATACCTGGCCTAAAACGATTGCTCATGACGAGAGCCTCAGCAACCAGAACTTCGCACTACTCCCACCTGAAATACAAGGCTTTATCCTGAAAGAGAAAAAATGGAGTACGTTTAAGATATAATTTCTCGATTAATCTTTGCTAAAAACCAATAGCGAGCCTCTTAGTTGAAAACGTCCGAGAAGTCACCTGGAACAAGACGGCATTCGAAAGGCTTGTTCTTCCACGCTCAACCAAAGACCTTATAAAAGCTTTGATCTCTGTTCGCAAATCTGGAAAACGTTCTGAAGAGACCCCAAGTTCAACACGTAAAACAGATGATCTCATGGCAGGAAAAGGAAATGGCCTTATTATGTTATTCCATGGCGGGCCAGGGACTGGAAAGACTTTAACCGCTGGTCAGTCAATTACTCCCCTTAAAATTTCTGAAATTCCACTAATTATTCCTAGAAAGTGTATCGGAAATTGCCGAGAAGCCTCTTTACCGCGTGACATGTGGTGAAATTGGCACAACGGCTGACGCTGTAGAGCAATATCTTGAGACCATACTGCACTTAGGCAAAACATGGGACTGTGGTATGGTAACTCCCTTTTCTTACTTCATAGAAGCTGACACAAAATTACTAGTGTTGTTGCTCGATGAAGCGGATGTATTTCTGGAAGAAAGAACTCTGTCAGATCTGGAAAGGAATAGTCTCGTCTCTGGTAATTCTCTCGTTTCTGCTCAATTGTTTGAGCCCCCAATACTGGTGACCGGCTAACAAGGTAATCTCTTAGTCTTTCTTCGAATTCTTGAATACTACGAAGGTATCCTCATTCTCACAAGCAATCGGGTCGGGACCTTCGACGAGGCATTCCAATCTCGTATCCAAATCGCGCTCTACTACCCTTCCCTAGACCAAACCGCACGAAGAAAGGTTTGGCAAAACTTCTTTGAACTGAAGCGGCAAGAAGAAGATGCCGACGATGTAAATCTGGATGAAATAACGAGGCACCTGGACGAATTGGCAGACCTGGATATCAACGGTCGTCAAATTAGGAACGCGTGGAAAACGGCACGGGATTTGGCGGAGTATAGAAAAGAACCTCTTGATTGGGAACATTTGGAACTTGCAATAAAGCCAGTGAGGGATTTCAAGAAGTATTTGAAGAATGTACATGGGCATACGGATGAGCAGTGGGCGAGGGAGGAGAAGCTGCGATGAGGGTTCCGGTTTCAGAGAGGTGATAGTATCTTTACAGCGAGCTACAAAAACGGAGGGTCTTATGCTTCTGCACTTGCGGGGGCTTCTGTTCAAATACTGCCCCACAGCATCTCTCGTACATTAAGATGTAATGTTTCGCTATTACTCGCGTTTCTAGTTCAGTATGAATGCTCCTATCTATATCTTGCCCCAGATTACCTTTGCGATCTCTCTGGAAGGACAGTCTCCACATTTTCACTCTCCAGAATATGTTCACATGTAATTTCTAGCCAGGATCAGAAGGGACAGAAATCCGTGCTAAGGATGGAACCTCAGTTCACTTGATATAAGCTTCATATCCATCAGAAAGTGAGGACAGATAAATATCACTTCTCGATCCAGAGTCACAAACCTGAAGCCAAAAGTTTTCATCAGTCGGTGCTAACCATCATGTCGAGAAGACAGAACGAAATGGAACTAATAGGCAAAAGCTTCAATATACAGCCGTTCGAACTCTCACAGGAGTCAAGGAAGAACTGGCTAATGAAGGGTTGAATAGCCGACTGGTTGACTGACTAACGGAACCTCATTTCTGACAGCAACAGGGGCAGGGCAAGTTGCATTGGAAACCCGTGTCAGTCGGGGTACTTCCTTTTGTTTAGAGTTCGTACTGGATCAAAATGATATCACCCTAGTAGAAGGAATCCTCAATGCTCTGTATTTTGAGCGCATAGCAGGTCGTCGGCATATTACTTTGCTCACCGTTTCAAACTATACATCACTCGTTGCACCGTGACGTAGAAGTAGTTCTGCCACCTTGGCTTTGTCCTGTCTGAAACTCTCCTCGTCTCTGCGATTCCAAAGCCGCCGTTGATCCTCTTCAGAGATATCTGCCGTAGCTGCCTGCAGAGCAGTACGAAAGGGTCCGGCCTCCAGTCTGAGATTCACCTTTGCTCCGGCCTCTATCAAAATCTCTGCACAGCCTTTCCAACCACAGTAGGCAGCTGCAGATAAAGTATTGCCATATCTCCCACTCTGAGGGAGCATATTCACCTCTGCCCCTTGCCGAACGAGAAACCGAATAGTCCCAATCTCTCCGAAATACGCAGCCGCTATAAGGGCACTGCCATACCTCCCACCCTGAAGGGGCATATTTACTTCCGCCCCTACTTCCTGAATTAAGAATTTGACAGTTTCAGTCCTTCCAAATGCCGCTGCTGCTGCTAAAGCGCTGCCATATTCCCCAGTCTGAAGCGGTATATTTACCTCCGCCCCTGCTTCCTGAACTAGGAACTTGACAGTTTCAGTCCTTCCAAATGCCGCTGCTGCCACCCCTAAGGCGCTGCCGTATCCAATGCTCTGGAACTGCATGTTGACTTGTATACCACGTTTTATTAGATTTTCGCAAATGGGTTTGCAGCCCGCGGCTGCAGCAAGCGCGAGGAGGTTGTCACCTCGACTAGTCGTCTGCGAGAGTCCGATCTCTGCATTGTTCCACCAGTCAAGTAAAACCGTATAAAATGAGAACCTACACATTATAAAAATACTGACATGTTCCGGGGCTATTTGCCTCTCATAGATATCGGAGAAGGCAGACGTCAAAGGCATGTTGTCGAAGTCATCAGAGACAATCTGGCGATACCATGCCCGGTATTGCAAACTACTCTCCTCTGGAGACCCAAGGAACATTTGCAGAATACGCGTCAAGCCAGAATCGGTCTCATTTCCCTCTTGAGTTTGGACATGGATTATCCAATGGTGTCGCGAATATTGCTGAAGTGGGTGCGCCAGATCAAAGACACCTGCACCATGTGCATTATCCGAGCTTTTTGATGCTGCTTCGAGTCTGGAATTCTTGTACGTCTCGATAAGTAGCAGGATACAAGCCTTTGCGACATGACAGTGAGCTTGTCGAAGGTCCCAGTGATTCTCTTCGAAGTATTCGGCCACCGAGAGATGCGAGAACCTCCAGACCTTTCGCTGGGAGTCGAGGACGAGTAGATTGTTACATAGTTCCAATAGGACATCCTCTTTAACTTCATCTGACAAACTCATTACGTCGCTATTCGGGTCCAGGCGAATTGCACTTATGAGTTCGACGGTCGTTAGGGGTGTGCAGGCGCACATCACCCACATACAAGCGCGGTCTATTAGGGCTTTCGCATGCTTTTTTTGGGCAGCTTTATCGTATATCTCTTTGTATGCAGCGTTCAGGTCATCCGGAAGCCTTCCCAGGTTATCTTTGATATCTGCTTCTATTGGGAGTGCGAGCAGCTGCTTGATCTGCAAATTTGCCCACTGAAACCTGTCTTCCCATTAGCAACATCCCGAAATGAGTCCGCTACGAATTTCCTACATTCCCTGGCTGCGGTCGAGGAGGGTCTTGACAATCTCTCCTCGTAGTGACTCAGTTATCGGTCCACATTTTCTAGGTTTGTCTATCTCTGCGTTTACGAATTTCTCGATGTCTTCTTGATTTTTGGTGGCCTGAATTTCAATATTCGGCCGAGAGAGGAACCGACGTCGAATATCCCAGTTAGGTCGGCTTGAGATAAAGATCTTAAGTGGGCGCTCAGATTTAGACAGCAGGAACTCTATCGTATCGACGAGGTGGTCATCGGAGTCCAGCTCGCATTCGTCCAGGGCATCAAGCACCAACGTAGTTTTCGAGTACAGATTCACCGACTCTAGCAATTGTTCTCTGCACGTGTCGGAGCGAAGATCCGATCCCTTAAGATCTGTCTTCCGCCAGAGGTCTCGGAGCTTTTTGCGCATGTCTTCAGGATTTCTGGTAGTGGTTGACAGTTGACGAACATAACTTCGAAGGACAGAGAGCGGTTCCCGACGATCTTTTTCGTTCCGATTGCAGTAGAAAAATGCAAAGCCCTCTTGGTTGAAAGCTTCCAGCTGGCTCTGAATGTGATCGATGACCTTGGACGTGAGGAAAGTTTTGCCGGTGCCAGCTAAGGAGGTCAGTCTCAAAGTCCACGGAAAATACGATCGAAAGAGTCGTCAGACCAGAAGGGATACTAACGAGAACCTTGAAGCCACAGGATCATCGAGGAATTACTATCCTCCCATTCACGAAACCTCTCGTGTCGCAACAACCACTCGCACGTGTCGGATGTTCGAACCTCTTTGACCGTGGCGTGATGTTTTCCGTATTGTACGGGCGAGATCCATTTTAGAATCTTGAGCCGTTCATCATCGTCGACTCGTTCGATATGATCGAGAAGCAGCGCCCTGTAGAAGCAATATCAGTAATCAAGTAGCTGCCAGCGATTAATATGCAAAATACCCCTGGTCGATACTGAGACCCGCGGAGAGCGTGTCTCGGTATCGTTCGATGGTGCAGATTATACCATCCACGTCCTTGCTCTCAAATGGCCACTTCAGGGCCCGGGACCCGCAGAGACTCATTATTTTGCCTGTTTTCCCGGTGTTCAACTTCTTTTCTAGCTTCGTTTTCAGCCCCTCGAGTTGTAAAGAACAGCCTGTGAGCCCATCGCGTAAGCCCTGAGAAGTTCGGAGCCTTGCGCCGTTCGGGCCATCAAGAAGCTTTTGCGCGCCTTCAAGAACGACATTCAGGCGGCCGAGCTCTCCTTGCAGACGCTCGATATCGGATTTCGCATTCTTGACGTTCCTGAGGTATTGGAAGCAGAGCGATGCGACAGCTTGTGATATCTGGATAACGGCGATAACACTGGCAGCTCCCGAGAGCGGCTCCATCGCATCGCTGGCGTGCGGGAGCGGAGCCGTAGGAGAGCGAAATTGGTAAGAAACCACCCACTTGAACCGACTATAATAGAGCTGCTTCGATCAAAATGTGCAGTCGAGTGTTCGTAGCAGAAGGCGATTTTGAGGTGTCTCAGAGCCTCGAGTATGATGAATAAAAATGCTTGACACGGGCAGGACCGGTTTGCTGCTCCGGGTAAATGCACAACAAAATGTGACATACAACATTTAGCTCACTCAAGAATGGATAAAATAGAAGGGCTGGAATAGTATTGTAGAGGCGGTTGCCGACTCTCGCCCAAAAACACAAAAAACGAAAGAAATTGTGGGTCTTAACACAAGGGGCCACGTGGGTGAGATTGAGAGGCCGAGCCAGTTGCATGAAACCTAATTGGATCTTTGTGTAACTTGAGGATCACCTGATCTTGATACAAGAAATTTTATAATAGTCTTTTTGCAACCAACATGTATAAGATCCCTTGCCTACCTAGATAATCACTCATACAACTTAATGTCAAAGTTATCTGATTTTCGACGCCTACAACAAAAGGTTTGAAGGATAGAACCCCTTATAGTGAACCCCCAGACAAGTTTTTGAGCACTAGCGACAGCCACGATCAATCAATAAGAACAATATTTTCACACCATAAAAATTTCTATATTTTCTCTCTCTATTTAGTTTAAGAAGAACTCCAGAGTTCTAAACATGTACCCACCAAAAGAAAGTGTCTCTTCTTTTCAGATATAAAACACCCCCTCAACCTCCTTACTCCTATCCTTCTAGGCCCTAGTAATTTTATCGTACTTACTAATACAGCCACAGCAAGTAAATTTATCCCATTTTTTGACATCGCGGTGGCGAAGATCTGGCGTATGCGTGCCAGAGATATCGGTCTTGATAGTGTCTGTGGTGTGTGGGCGTTTCTCGCCCAGGCGGATGAGGACAACGCGTCCGCGGACGGTGTTGTACCAGTAGGCTTGGGGGATATTTTTAGCAATTTTGGGAGCAATGCTTTGGGGCTGTTGCTTAGGACAAGGGGACTTGTTGAGTCTACAGAACTTGTTTTTAGTATTAGTTCATGATTGGTTTTATTGTCTGTATTAGCCCTAGTGTGTTCTTGCCTTTGTTCGGAGAAGTACATATGGAAAATTCGTCTTTTTCAAAGGAATATCCAAAGCCATGACAAGGGTCCAAGTTGAGTCTGAAATAGGATTGAATTAGAGTGAGCTTGAAAGCAAAGGAGATTTGGGGAAGGAAGGAAGATGGGTAGTCGATAAGAGAAGTGGATAGATGGATGAATAAATGAATGAATTCATTAATATAATAATAGCAACTTCAGACTTGACAGGAGAAGTCATTCGTATTATAGCATCAGATTCGCTACTGGCTTTCCCGAAAATAATTTACAGATTACTAAATGAAAGAAACAAACAAAAAAGCCCCAGCTAGGTCCAACATGGAAGGCGATTTCTTCGGGATTTCTTGGTCCTGCAAGCTGCCCTCCTACACTCAACCCCTTTTTGTACCCCATAACCTACCCACCTACATCCCAGATTTGCCTAATTTGCACCGATTCAATCTGAACCTCATTCAAAGGTTCAATGACAAATATAATCACCAATCCCCCCTCCAAGGTAAGATCACATAGTGAAGAGAATCAAGGACGTCTGCAACATGTGGGGTGCGTGAAAGATGAATAAGGAAGCTCGAAGATGTGAATTGGGAAATAGCGAAGTGAAAAGGGAGATGAGAAGACAACGTCTTAGTAAATTGAATGGAGGAATAAATGAACAAACAACTGAATACTGTGAACAACCGCAATTGCCTCCTGACATCAACATGAGTCTTTATTTGCATGCTTAGCCTCAGACGTTTTTCAGTCCACCAGTACTCTAAAATCCCATCATCTTCCATCTCTCAGCTCCATGCTCAAACCAAACCGAAACCCCACACCACACCAACACATACGGGTGAATGATAGAGCACAGACTCTTTCGTCGAGGATACCTAGTTTTTAGGAAATCAGGGGGATATTTATATCCCACTGCCAGGATTCCACTTGCTTTCTACTTGGAAATATAGTGAAACACCGGCGACATACACAGACCGAATAGACAGGGTGAGGGAGGGGATATAAAAAACCCTCCCCACCGCTCTCCAAACTCCAGCAAATCAATTCGGCCAAAGGGCAGGAAACTCACCTGGGCTGCGGAGTCTGCACTTCGTTAAACAAACCCTAAGCTTTCTTGGTGGCAAAATGTAACGATTCTGATGGTACTGTGAATGATGGTAGGTATATGTGAAATCATAATGGTTGAGGGGGAGGAAGAATGAATGAGCAAAGTGGCAGCAACTACTCCACCGACAGCGGCAAATTCACAAAAGCTATTCATCCTACCCATAGGCCCGAAATGATATTGACCGACTCTGAAAAAAAAACAAAAACAAACAGAATGAAGGGCAATAGTGTAAACGATACTTCCAAACTCACCTCCCCCATATTGTGTCGCTTTATCTCGACTAGGTTCTACACTTACAGAAAGCCAGCCAGCCGCAGAACAAGGCTATTATATACCCCTCTCACGAAATATTTCACACCAGCGCAAATCATTACGTTATTTATACCCCACCATGCTCTGAAATACAAAGGATCCAGTAATTCGGTAAAGAAATGAAATTTACTGGGAGGAGATAGAGGTATAAAAAACACCTTCCACCTCCCCCTTAGGAAATTTCAGATCATCGAACAGAAGAAACTGAAGACCTATTTATGGGCTGAGGAGGAAGAAGCTGGACCATGGTGTGGAATTTATATCTGGGGAATATTTGAAGGTATAGAGAACGGGGGTTGGAGGTTGGAGGTTGGAGGTGGAGCTCTAGTTATCGAAAAAGAAAGGATTGGGATGAATGGAACGAACAAAAATTAAAATGACAGCAAATCCCCCTCCAATCATCCATCTATTCATTCATCCACTTCACCACCATCCCAACTCCACTTCCACTTCCACCTCCACCTCCCTCCCTCACCAGAAAAAAACCACATACTTCCCCGTCGCTCCGAGACCGAGGGGAAACGCCCTTCCTGTTCCCAAAACATGTAGGCTTGAGCTCACGACGACTATTCGTTGCTTCAAAATCTCGAGAGGAAAATCCCGCTTTTAAATACTTGAGATCCATATAACAAGTGAATTAACAAACCACATCCATCCACACCTCACACCTCAACACAGAGTATAAAATCCTCCCCCATGTCCAGAAAGGCTAAGCAAGCAACAAAAACGCAGCACATAACGCGATCATGGCTTGACCTCCGCTATACGGAGACTGCTCCTGACTAAGTAAAAACGGGGAGGAGATTTATTTGGGAGTATATATCTGGCAGGGGAATGAACGAACGAACGAACAAAGTCCTTAAATGACAGCAACTCCATCTTCAACAGCAACCCTCCCTATTTCACAAAGAAATACCACAAACCATGCACCCAAACAGAGAGGATATCCCATAAAAGAAAAAGGCGTGAGCAAACAAAAGATTTCTTCTCCCAACACGAATTTTTTTCGAACTTCCTTGCTACCACTCGAATCTAGCGTAACTCCTCCTCAGTTCAGAAGAGGAGATGAGATTAAAATACCCCCCATCTTCCCCTCCCTCTCACTTACACGCAAGAATGGTGATGATTTGAGAAGCGAAGAACGAATTTCCATTTTCTTTCCTTTCTAAAATCACTAAAATCACTAAACCCCCTCTCATCCGCCTAAGAAGCAAATCAAACAAAAAAGCCCCAATCCCAATCTCGAAAACCGTCTACGCTCACAGAAGCTAAATAGCACGTCCCTTCCCCTTCCCCTTAACCTCCAAACCCGGAAATTCCTCACCACCCATCTCGATCTCAGCCCTACTCTGTTCCTCAGCTAAACTTAGGCGCAACGCTAGTTCCAAATCATCCGCTTCTACAGCTTTCCCTTTGCCTTTGCCTTTGCTTTTCCCGCTACCATCAACCCTTCCCGCACTAACCCTCGAATGACTCGGACTACTCGACTCACTCCTCCGACTGCCACCCCGACTCCTAGGACTCTTTTTCGTCTTAAAGGTGATTGGGGCAGCGAATTCTCCCATACCCCTCGGACTAGGACTCCTGCCCGCCTCATCAATGCCCTCGAGAAGACTGAGACGAATCGCTTCTTCGATGTCGTGTTCCAGTTCGTCGTCTGTTTTGAGATCTTGGATTGGAGAGCGCGCATTCGGTACACTGCCTTCAGGGGTAGTGTCAAGGACGGCGGTCTCAACATCACTCATCCTGCGTTCTTCATCCTTCTGAAACGTCTCAGCAGATATCAACTCCGCATACCGCAACGCCTCATCCTCACTCATGCCCACCAACCCCACCCCAAATCTACCCCTAAGTCTCTCTTCCTCCCTCGCCCTCCTCATTTTCTCTTTCCGCAACTCCTCCTGTTCCGTAGCAATATAATCCATCAACGCCCCCCGTCCCGTATTCGAGAACCTCTCCGTCGCGCTATTAGAACCGCGTTCATTACTCCGTCTCAACCTCCGTTTCTTACTCTGATACGCATCTGCTGCGCTCGAAGAATAAGACCAGAACCGTAGATGCGTTCCCAAAGAAACCATACCGCGGAGAACGGTCGGGTCAGGGTCGAGACAGATGGCACCCGCGGCGTAGAGGTTGATTCCTACGCCTAGGGCTGACGCCTCTGCTTGTACCAAACGACGACGTGCACGGGATGAGAAACGCGAGTTCAGGGTTCGGATTGGAGATGGGCTGGAAGCGAGAGGATCCCAAGTCTGTACCAACCCGTCGTTGCCGCCGTGAACGAGGTAGAGGGCACTGAGGGCGAGGGTGGAGATTTGAGGGGAGTCGGTGATGATTGTGCGGAGGGAGTGGATTGTGTTTGGGAGGGAGGGATGGGAGGATTGTGGGGCGCGCATGTTGTAGACGATTACGGTGCCGAGTTTGGTGCCGATTGCGAGGAAGCGGGCGCGGTGGCCGGGGATTTGGGTGCTTTGGTCGGAGGAGGTCGGTGTGCCGTATGGGGAGGACATTTCTGAGGCGCCGTTGACGGTGCGTAGGGGGTCTTCGTCGACTGTTAGGGTGGCGTAGGTTGACATGTCGATTGCGCTTGTTGTGATTTCGACGTTTGGATGATCCTTTAGTGACAGGATTGACGTACGCCATTCTTCGACTAAAGTAGTAGACATGATTCTCGAAGCTGGACTGCTCGGCATCGAGGGGGTTCGATCCGGCGATATTCTCCGAATAGGACTGCCAACCAGTGAAGTCATTTGAGACCTCTCAGGTGAAGAGTTCCTAGGCGGCGTAATGACCGTGCCACCACCAAACAGTGAAGCCATAGTGACAGATTTAGGTGCCATAGGAGGAGTCTTTGGCGTCGGATAGTCTTCCCTCGAAGCCTGCTCCGTCCTCCATCTCGTAAATCTCTTCATCTCAGCCTGTTGTCCCTCTTCAAGTCCGCAATTGATAACAAACATGGCCTCTCCAGCACCATTGCCATCATCGCCAGCAAAATCGACCTCTAGTCTTCGCCGCATATCCCAGCCTTCACACAGCTTGCGGAAATGAACCGGAGGAAACGCCAGAAATTTATCAATCTCTAATGTCTCGGCAATGATTTGAGCTTTGGAAAGACGCATAAACTTAGACGAAGATCTGGGCGAGTAGCTGCCATGGATCTCAGCCTCATTATACGGATCATCCTTCGCAACACGGCGTGAAGGCTCAACGAGAGTCCAATACGCAGTACGACCCGCATTCCAAGCATGGCGTCCAGCATCTCCATCTTCGACTTTGTTGTCAACTAGAGCAGAAGCAGGAGTCTCAGAAAGACAAAAGACTTCACCCAGGGCGTTAAGAGCAACAGCCCAGATCCTCCCAGCAGCTCTCCGCTTCAATGAGTACTCATCGTCGATCTTGAGCGCAATAATCGGCACCCCAGGACTAAGCACCCACTTCGCCGTAACCTGACCCCTAGCAATACGTCTCCCATGGCTCGTATCAGCACCCAATGAATAACTCGTAACAATCCCCAACGACGAGCCCGTCATGAGCCCCACAAGCCCATTCGTAGCCTGCGGTACATTCCCCGACTTCGCGATCCAAACCGCAGAAACCGCTTCCGTGAGACCAGGAACGGTAGGAATGCCAGCTTGAGCATCAGGCTCATCATTCGCCCGACTAATAAAACGACCCCTCATCTCCTCGCTAGAACGAAAATACGTCTGGCCGCCAGGAAAGCCTTCTCCATAGACCATACCAAACGGCACACTGACATCCATACAATTTGGCAACCCTACCGGTCCCTCACCCATCCCATACGGTTCATCACCTACAAACAGATCCGCGAACTGCGGGAGAGCCTGCGGATCACTAAGCCCCCAATTATCAATCTTGCCGATATTAGGATCACTCGTACACGCGCTCCCCGTCTCATCCGTGCCATGCATAAACCGCGTTGCCTTCTTGCCCGTCCCAAACACGCCATGGATATGATTTACCGTCGCGAACAGCTGGGAACTATACGTTACGACCGCGTTGGCATTGTTGGCTGCGGAATTGGAGCGCGATGAGGAGCCTGAAGCGAGTTGGGCGGGTTTGCCGCGGCCTAGAGAGCGCAGGAGACGGGTGCGCAGGATGTATTCGCTGCGCCAGGACGCGAGGCCCGTGAGACGCGTGAAGACGCGGTGTTCGGAGCGTAATTGCTCGCCTTCTTCTGGGAGACTGGCAGTGGCGTCTTGACCGGGGAAGAAACGCGAGAAAGCGATGCGCCAGGCATGAGGTGTGGTAACGAGACTGTAGAAGCGTTTGGAGACCGTGGAGACGGCGGAGAGGGAGGCGGCGGGGAGGTGGGAGAGGATGTGTGTTAGGATCTCTGTTGGTTTTCATTAGATTAGACGGGTTCAAGGCAAGAATTTTGGGAGAGAGGAAGGACAAACCATTAGGGAATTCATCCAGCTGCAACCCATTACCAGTCCCATTCCCACCCTTCCTCTTAACAACCTTAAACCCAGGCCCCTCATTCAACTGCCTCCTCGGCTCACCACCCAACAACGCATTCTCATACTCAGAAATCCGTTTCTTACGCTCATCCTCTCCCTTCAACCCTGCCTCTCCCCCTCTCCCATCCCCTGCCCTCCTCTCTTCCCCTCTCCTCTGGTCATCATCATCATCATCTGCAGCGCGCAAGCCATATTGGGCAACTTCTGCTCGTTCTTCGGAATTGACGGGATTAGGTCGTCGTGGTGAAGATGTCGTGGGCGCGGGTTGCATAAAACCTTTTCTCTTGAACCGTGGGTGCTGTGTTTGACTGAGCCAGTGTGTTTCTGGGTCAGTCTGTCTGGGAGTTAATTGCTGTGTTGCGGGTGGGGATTCAGATTTTGGTTGTGGTGTTGAGAGGAAAAGAATTTGGTGACGTTGATGTTGATAGATTTTTGGCGGGAGATTAGGGTGGGGGCGGAAATTTAGTTTAGCGTGATGATCCTGGACGGGCTTTTTGAAAGGGAGGCCCCTGACTCAGATTCATCCAAAGAAAATTTCAAATGAGATTAATTAAGTAATATTTGAAAAGTGACATTCATTCATTCATTTTGTTTAACCTCTCCACCGTCATTCCCAAGAAGTCTATATAGTTACAATTACATAGATTATCCCCCCGAAAAATCCAAAAATCCAAATTCCACGTGCTGTGTTGCCGCTATGCATGCATGGGTATATGCTCCTTTCCATCCAAAAACGCCATTGTTCCAAATCATTCATTAAATTCTTCTCCTCTCCACCCTTTTAAATCAAAACCACAACCATGCCCATCACAAAAGCGACCAAGACTCCAAAAGCCGGCCTCAAAACTCCCGCTCCATTCTTCTTCCCTTTCCCCGTAGCCTGCGCACTCACAGTATTCGTCGGCGTACTCGTAAGCGGTGGTACAGTCGTGGTAGCAAACCCAACGCCACCAGGTCCAATACTAATTGTCTGCCCATTATACACATCAGTCGTTGGTTTCGCTCCCGGTCCAATCGTGAAGGTAGTTCCCCCAATAACCACCAAACTGGGTCCAATTTCACTGAACGTAATGCCACCAGCGGTAATGGCTTGCGTCGTGGGATTGAAAGGGTATGCGAGTGTAGTTCCCTCAACCCCCAACCCGCTGGGACCTGCGGTTATTGTGTGGCCGTTTATGACGGTCGTTAATGGGGTAGCGTTGGGACCGATTGTGAAGGTTTGTCCGTCGATTACTGCGAGTGTGGAGCCGATTTCTGTTACTGAGACGCCGCCTGCTATTCCGAGTTGGGTGCCCGTTGGGTGTGCCATTCCTCCTAATGTGGTGCCGTCGAATGAGACGCCGCTGGGACCGATGGTGATTGTTTCGCCGTCTAGAACATCGGTCTGAGGTGCTTTGCCTGGGCCGTAAGTGAAAGTTTTCCCGTCAATTACAGCGATTGAAGAGCCGATGACGGAAAAGATTTGACCGTTAATTATTACGATGTTTGTCGGGGCTCCTGCGGGTGGTGCTACAGTTGTTGCTGCAAAGCCAAGACCGCCTGGTCCGATCGAGATTGTTTGGCCGTTTACCACTATCGTTGTTGATGGTGCTCCATTTCCGATCGAATAGGTTGTTCCGCTGATGATGGCTTGGTTTGGTGAAAGCTGGACTGGGACACCAGCAATGGTGGTAGGAGATGATGCAAATACACCGCCTGTATTGGCTGCTGGGATATTGACCGTGCTTCCACCCCCAATCACCTGAGAAGGATTGACCGTAAAGACCTGACCATTTTGCGTGACCACAATTGGAGCTCCTCCTGAACCTGTACCTGAGCCTGAACCCCCAGAACCTCCCGGACCACCTCCAGAGCCTGGCGCACTTCCAGAACCAGACCCAGGACTCGTTCCTTGTCCTGCATTATTCCCATTTCCGCCTCCGCCGCCTCCACCGCCTCCTGCTGGTGATGGTGGGACAATAGTCTGGCCTCCTTGACCTCCAATAATGACCTGTGTAGGTCCAACGATGACGGGAACTCCTCCAATATTAGTAGTAATCGGTCCAGTACCAGAACCTCCTCCACCTCCATTCCCCCCTGATCCCCCTCCCGATCCCCCATTTCCACTTCCTGGGCTTCCAGGGTTATTTCCTGGACTAGATGGCGGGTTGCTTCCTGGATTATTGGCTGGCGGACCATTTCCTGGGTTATTAGAAGGCGGATTACCCGGATTGTTAGACGGTGGGCTGCCTTGGTTATTAGATGGCGGGTTGTTGTTAGACGGAGGGTTTCCTTGATTATTAGGTGGTCCTGACGGTGAATTTCCCCCATCACCCCCCGGACTAGGTTTATTATTCCCAGGAAACGGAATATCAGTAGGCCCCGTATCACCATGTCCAGGCGCAGTCGGCGGTCCCCATTCCACAGGCGACGAACTCGACTCAACGTTGTTAGCTGGACTCTTCTGAGTGGTCATGCCTGGATAGTTGAAATTGGGCGCAGTCGTGTACTCGGTCGTGGGATTCTTGCTCGTGGTGATGACTGTGGTCGTAGGTCTTGAAAAAGAGGCTGAAGACTCGGGAGGAGGGCTATTGGCGAATGTGCCGCTGATAGTTGCTGGGTGGGTTGATGCTGAATGTCCGGGTGGGTATGGAGGACCGGTGACCCCTGTTGTGAGGGGTAATCCTGTTGGCGTTTTTCCTTCTGTTGAGGTTGAAGTCTCGGAACAGTAATTTGGTGGTGTGAATTCTGGTATTGAGGAGAAGAAGGTTGTTGTTGCATTCGGATAGAGAGTTATGGTCGTTGTTTCCGTATTAGGACGGACGTCCCACACTGTTAAAGGGTCCGTAGGTCCCAGTGTTTCATCACAGGTAGTTGAAGTAGTTCCATTGCTGCTCGATGTTTTTGAATGCGTCGACGTTAAATTCGTAAATGGAGCAGAAATCGTGGTCGCAGTGAGCGATGAGACGCTTGACGTTGTCCCTGAACCTAACGAACTTCTCGACGAGTTCCAGTATCCTGACGAGGAGCTTGTATACGACGGAAATCCTGATACTGAAGTTGGAGAATATATTGATGAGCCACTGGTAAAAGTGCTCGTCGGGGGCACAATTGTATCGCTTGACGAGACAGCTTGCCCTGGGTTCTTTCCCGTAGGACCATTTGGCAAAGGCGTCGATGTTGAAAATACCACTCCTCCTCTTCCAGTAGGTGTTGTTTGTACTGAAGAGGATGACGAGAATATTATTCCACCTCTGCCTGGCTGCGTATCACTCGAGCTACTCGACGATGTTGAAAATACTATCCCTCCCCTGCCTCCCCCTCCTCCTCCTGGAGTAGGCTCCGGCGTCGAAGACGTGGATAATACTACACTCCGACCTCCTTCTACGTTGAAGTATTGTGGCGAGGGTTGCGATAGGGGCGTAGACGTCGACGAATTGCTAAAGCGAGGTGCTGCGAATTGTCAATAAGCATTCTTCATTCCGTTACGTTGTAAATTTTCGAGGTACCTAATGGTTCGCCATCGCCAGCATTCGCCAAAGAGCTATAATGTATGAACGCCCATAGGAGGGCTTCACGAGAAAAGATCATGGCTGAGGTTCACAGATCGAACATGGAGTTCGTATTGATTGAGTTACAAAGGGTCGCGCGTATGCAATGTCAATTGAGAACCTGATAACGATACTAGTAACGAGCGGTTGATTTCGACGGAGGTGGCGATCAGATCAGAGCAGAGCAGTAATTTCTTCAGCGAGGGGCAGCGGCAGCGGGAGCGCAGCGCGAGACAAACGAATGTGGTTGTGGATAAACACAGGAAAACACCGAACAGGCCGAGGTGATAGAGCTTCACCGACTCATGACAGTTTAATTGTTTGCCTGGTCTAGAGCAGAGGTGTGTCGAGCAGGCAGCGGGATTCTGGACTCTGGCAGAAGTCAGAAAGAGTGGTGAGGGCGTTTTCTCTCTCCAAATTGGCAGAAGTCGAGGTTGCGGAGAAGAATAAAGTACCATGACCAGCCGGGGCAGTAGTGTGGTATACATAAATTAATCTCCTCCCGATGGCGCTGCTAAGTTTATTCCCTAGGCCATGAGGAGACTGGTCGAGCGCTGGCCGCTGGAGGCACTTGATTCTTGCAGCCAAGCCGGCGCCGTCAAGGGACGCCTGTAAGTTTATTCGACGCCAGCACCTGCATGTGTCCATATTGCCGGGTTGCTCGTCCAAACATCGTAGCAGCAAAGAGGTGGCGGGGCAGCTGGGTGATTGGGGTGTTTCCACTTTTCAGGGCTGAATAAGACAAAGAGAGGGAAGATGCCGTGATGTTTCTGAAGAGGATGTGGCTTTTGCATGTACGCTGTTTTACTGGCTGATATTTTGATATATGCGATTAAACGTTACTGCCACCACAAGTCTCCCCAATCACAGAATTGATGATACACAGCAGGGCGATCATAAGGATTTCGCCGCCTGTGGCTGTAAAACTGGGCGTGAGATTTGTACCTGGCGGAGCCTGTACCTCCATAAGCACCACGTACGTACCACGTTCTCAGTGCTCTGAATGGACATTTTCTTTCTCTCCTGTCGATCTCTGGCTGATTTGCAGAAAATTAAGATGGATTTCTGTGGATAGCTTGCGGGTCTCTCCGCCCAGTAAGGTTCATGAAAGTCTTATTTTCAAGGCGAGGCCCAGTGAAACGAAATTTCCTAACCTTAATGCGATGGATCATGGCCCCCAACTCCAACGATTATCATTGAGCAATGCAGCGGGTCGGCAGCGGATTTCTGGAGATGAGATGAGATGCCGATGGCTTGCCCGTTGAGATGAAGGACCACCGGCCGAGATTGGAGATTGGAGATTGGACGAACGTCACCTGTTCCGCAATTCCTGATTCCTTAATGATGAGAGCTGGACCTAGGCTTACCTTACACCACGTCTCGCAAAGAGGCTGATTGTAAGCTTCATTAGTTTTTGATGGGTGATGCGGGCCAAACTATTTGACATTCGCGGCTCGCTTTCGCTGTCCGCTTTTCGAATGCGATGCACTGCAGCAGATTCCGAGGCTTCTCGAGTCGCTACTTCCAGTAAAGAGTACGGAGTACGAGGCTACTTGCAGCAGCGTACCAGCGTCCATCTTCGGCGCATCTTCCTTCTTGTACCACTCCCCCCAGCTCGTAACTGCAGTCCAAGATCAATTCGGACTTTGCTCTCTCGTGCAGAGGACGAGAACGAGGGCTAGAAGGCCTGTGTGCGACCCCTCTTCAAACCACCGACCCTCCTTACCGCGTGATATCTGAGGATAAAGTAGACATTGATGCTTCTCAGACCACATGTTTCTCAGGGATATATGCAGGGCCCGGTGCACCCTTCATCCAGTCATGTCACATCTAGCCGGACTTTATCCAAGGGCTCCCGATGCGCTGGTCTATCTGGCAGCAGCACCCAGATGCAGGCTTTCCACGTTCTAGTCCTGCTCCGAATCACACTCGCGGTACGTGGCCTCCCGCGGCGGAAGTATGGCAATTTGTGCAATTTGTCAACGATGCTTGAGCAGCTCATATAATTTGAGTTTTTTTGATATAGTTCGCGCGTGCAGTGAGCACTACGAGTGTTTGGCTACACGACGAAGGAAGGACGTTGAAGAATCGTGCTGACAGCATTTAAACTCCTATCTCTCTTCCGGCAGTTTCCCAGCCGATCGCTTGCCCTGCCACTGCCACTGACTAGGAGGATTTTGTACGTATAGACATCGTATAGGCACGATTACGAGAACCGCATGTCAAGAACCATAATTCGCAGCACAAAATAATGATAAACATCAGCCCATGACGTCGTGTGTATTCACAAACCTCGTATCAACATTTTCCTTCGACACGTTATCTATCAAATTTCTACCGTACTCAAAAGTCAAAAAGCCGCCTCCGTGCCGGGAACCCCCTTGAACCTCCCCGGCGATCATCTGAAGTTTATTCAGCTGCGGCGGCGCCGGTCGCCAAATTGCTGGGAACCGCGACGATCACCAATGAAATTTAAAATCCATGGATGATTGCATCTGTGTAGAGTACAAGAAATCAGAGCAGGATGGCAGCGTCAAATGAAAGGAGCAGTTCTGGTCTTGGTGGTGGGCAGAGCTCGTTTATACCTTCAGGAAGGGAAGGGCTTGGCCGTTCAAGGGGTCTGCTGTGCAAAATACGGAATCGAGATGCCAATGCATGTGTTCGGAGCATCTCCACACCATCGGAGCAGACATGCCTAAAGTAATTTTGTTATCCGCACCTGTCAAGAATTCCATTTCTGGTTGAGATTCCGAACACTCGATACTGCAGGACAGTGCAGCAGAGAAATAATCCAAGTCTCGGTATTGTGTGCGGAACACCTTCACTCAAATCCCATGATATCCAGCTGACTGTTCCTGTTCCTGCCATCCTCTGCCTCCTTCAGCCGCCAATCCCCTTGCTCTCCCCCTGTAGTCTGACACTTCGCTCATCATCCAATCCCCATCCCCCATCCCCCATCCCTCAAACAAACAATTTGCTTATCAAAGAGGCGCTCGAGTTCAAACGTCGCCGTGCCGCTCTCTGTGCTGTGGCGCTGGCGTTCCCCCAGCCCGCAAAAACCAACAAGGCTTGCATAGGCCCGCCACGCCTGAAAGCAACCCTCGAGTCCACTGTAACAGCGCCCGCACCTCCGCAATTCTTCTTCACACAGTGGCACAGTGCAGTCGATCCCGCCCCCGATCGCATGAGCTCCACCACGCTGTAACCTTCTAACCACAAGATTTTTCGCACGCTGGTCTGTGCCTGTCTAGTTCTAGTTTCTCCGGGCTGTGATCCTTGGCTTTACGAGATACGTGATCCACAACCGGTTCACTCTCCTCCCTTTCGCATCTCCTAATTCAACATCACCGCGAAAAGAGAGAATGTGCGATACATCGTGACTATGGTGCTTGTGCGGGAATGGGAATGGGGCGCTTTTGCGATTCTGTGTTTGCTGCTAAGAGGAGCGGCGGCGTTGCAGGCGTTGAGTGTTAGTCCTTCGACGCAGTGGTATGTTTTCTCCTGAATTCTGGGATTTTGGCTTGAATTGGGCGAGGGAGAAGGAGAAGGGGAGGGCGATGGAAGAGGGCTAATGGGAGACAATTAGGTACGGCGATGATGGCACTTGGTCTGCGGTTTCGCTTCGTATTGGGACGCCGCCGCAATGGGTTGATGTTATGGTTAATACTGTGAGCTCCGAGACGTGGGTTGTTGGGCCGGCGGGGTGTAAAGATAATAGTAAGTTGGAAGATTTTTCGTTTTGGGGATAAGGTTTTGGGGAGTGTTGGAATATTGGAGGCGCAGAAAGAGGTTATTTTGACGGAGGGGTTCGGATTTTTGGATGGGGTCAAGAAGGGACGAGTGGCTGACTTTTGCGGCACAGATTCAATATGTACCGCCGCCAGAGGATCAATATACGATTCCAGCAAGTCGTCGACGTATAAGGAGCTGGGATTGTACAGTTTGGGAGTCGATTCAAGGCTTAATGGGGCTGGGTATGCGGATTATGGGTTCGATGCCGTGACGTTTGGTTCCACGGGAGTGACGCTCGATTCGACAATCATTGGCTCAATAAACACGACGGAATTCTTCCTAGGCATGTTTGGACTTGGGATTGTGCCGGGCAGTTTCAATAATACTTCTTCTCTTGCGGCTATCAGCGGTTTGGTGGAAAAGAATGGTGCTATTCCGAGTAACAGCTATGGCTACACGGCCGGAGCTACATATCGTATGCCTTCCAAGCCTTCAATCTGGAGAGAAATGCTGACGAGATGAAGAACAAAAGGGAACACCGAATTCTTTGACACTCGGAGGCTACGATGCTAATCGATTCGAACCGCATAATACCACCTTCAACCTCAACCCGAGCAAATTTCCAGAAACATATATCAATGCTATATGGATGAATTCAAATGCAGCCGGCAGTAACTGGAGCACTCCTGTAAAGCTACTTTCTTCGTCGGACCGCGTTACGGCAATCATTGACAGCTCTACACCATACCTCTGGCTACCGCAATCTGTTTGTGATACTTTTGCTCAGACTTTGGGTTTATCTTACAATAGCTCTTTGGATCTGTATACCTTTGATGGGAATGCTTCACAGCGGGACGCACTCAGAAATGCCGGCATGACTTTCACCATCACTCTTTCGGATACATCTACAGCTCCGGAGAATATCAGTATAAAGCTGCCATATGACGCATTTGATCTACAATTATCTTTTCCGGCTATTCCAAACACGACATACGGGTCACCAGCGGCTTCGAAATACTACTTTCCAATCAAAAGAGCAGCGAGTCCCAGCCAATATACCATTGGACGGGCTTTTCTCCAGGAGGCGTATCTCATCACAGATTATGAACGAAACACATATTCAGTCCATCAGGCCATCCATACCTTGAATCCTATTCAGAATACCGCCATTGTGAATATCAACAGACCGTCAAACAGCACCTTTTCTTCCCCACCCGGACGGGGAAGCGGGCACAGCAGCGGGAATTCAAGTAAGAAAATGGCAGTAGGAGCCATAGTCGGAATCGTTATTGGCGCTGTTGTCCTGATTGCTCTCTCATGCTTCATAATCTTCTGTTTGTGCCGCCGCAACAAGAAGAAGCACGTCAATGAGGACGAAAAGCCCCAAGAAACAGCACAACCCCGCGGTTTCCTAGCAAGATTCCGCAGACAACCAAGAGAACCCCCTGCAAATGAAGCAATCGGCAGCACCGTCTACCCAACCGAAGTAGGCGCCGACGCCTCCCACGAGCGCTTCGAATTGCCTGCCCCTCTAGGACCAGCAGAGCTCGACAGCGAAGCCGGAACCCTCAGTGGGACAACAGAAGCCGGGTCCTCAACCACAGACAGCAATAACATGTCTGCCTACGAGCGAGCGCGGCGGAAACTAGAACGGCAGCAAATAGCAGCCACCCACGCGCAATCAACACACGAAACGTATCCCGTTGAAAAGAGCGACACCGATCAATACCTCTCCCCACCAGAAAACAACTCCAATTTCTCCACACCCATGGTCTCCCCCGTCACAGGAACCATGACCGCCTCTTCCACGGGCCAAACATCCCCCGTATCCCCACACTTCGCATCCCACCCTACATCGCCCATATCGCCTCCTCCAACATACCGCCGCATCAGTCCCTCAAACGTAGTCTACGCCGGTCGATTACCGGATAACGTGCAACTCCCTAGTGTGGTGCCGAGAATGCAAACCCGCGCAGCTCAGGAACAGGAACAAACTCTCCTTACGGAACCGGGAAGTAGTTCTCTGGGCTCCCAGTACACGGAAAACCAAACGAGCGGTAGCAGAGAAGATATCTACTCCGCCCCCTCATCCCACTCCGCAGCCTCAGCTTCAGCATACTCACCCGTCTCTCCTCCCTCCACAGCCTCCGGAGGCGCACCGACAGGAAGCCACACCAATATCTCCATCTCCGATTTCAGCCACTCAGGCGCAAGTGCAAGTCACGGCAGCGGAAGCAGCCAGCAGCCTCTGAGACCCTTCAGGGAGGAAGATGAATCCAAGTTCCTAATGGAAGACATGCAAGCTCTTAAAAGAGATATGCAGGATAGAGAGAGGGAGGATCCTTACCAGGGGCGCGTGAGGGTTGGTGGGGAAGAGGGGCTCGTGCATGTACCGGTGCAGGCGGAGAGGAGGTGGAGTTTTGAGGAGGGGGGGACGCTGTGATGTGTTTTGAGGCAGATGGGAGGTTTGATATTTAGCGCGGCGTTTTTTTGGGATTGGGAATTGGGAATTTGGATGGGATGGGATGATATGGGTTGGGCTTGTAAAAGGAGGAAATTTGAGGGGGTGGGAAATAGGGATAGGGGTGGGGGTGGTGGTATGGTGGATAAGAAGACTTTGATTGGTATATAATTCGCCCTTCCGCCTGTCTGGAAGGAGAAGGGGATGGTGACGTATAAAGATGAATATAATTACAAATTGATCTGATCAAAACCTGAAATGCTACTCCCGTTACATGTGGCGAGTGCCTTTGTTTCTACCTTGTTGTTCATTTGGTCTTTGTTTCAGGGGAATGGGGTTTGAGGGGCAGTCGGTGGATGAGAGATGAGATGAGATGAGATGAGGCGGCACGTCTTGATTGGTTGTGGTTTTTGGTGGTAGAAGAAAAGAAGAGAAGAGAGAAAGAGAATTGAGAACTCTCTTTCTTCGAGGCCATTCTTACTTTACTTCGCTTCGCTTTTTTGCTTGTTTGCGACGGAATAAGATGGATTTTGATGCAGTTCTTGGGGGTGATGATGTGGATTTCGGGATACTGTGTTGAGAGATGGTTGAGAAGTCATGGGTGGATGGTTTCCGGGTCGCGCTGGGTTTTGGGTTGGGGGCATTTTTTTTCTTTCAATTCCACGTTTCGTTCTCACTGCTTGGGTTGTGAGAAATGGGTATGGGATACAAGAAGCGTCCAAGGCGGGTTTACCTTCTTGTGATAAGTCGCAAGAATTGGAAATCAAGGGCGCAGTTTGCTCTCCTAAGAATTTCAGACAGTAAGCTTTTAGAAATTCCTGCTAGTATTTTATACGAACTGTTCATCCGAGTGGATGAAAGGCTCTTATGAGGGGATTGATTCGACTGAAGGCGTGAGAAGACGGCATAGTGTGCAGAAGAAGTGTTCTGGGTGCTGTTGCCTCTTTTTCCCTGTTCTTCATGCTTGTCCTAGACGCCATGTTCATGGAGCTTGAAGAACGGGCGGCATTCCCCAAGCCGGAACTTTCCGTGTCAGATATGAAGGGTTTCTCCGTCCGGCAAGTACTCGAAACGTCAAAGATCCGGGCGCAGGGATCATGTCTCTTTTGATGCTCCTCGTCAAGTATCTGGGCAAACAAAAGTGCGGCTGGACAGAGAGCCTCTTATGTTGCTATAAAGCCGATGCCCTGGCGTTGGTACTTTTTTTTTCTTGGCGACATCTAAATATTTCAGACACAGCACGCCACTTTCAACACCGACGCGTCATTTTATTTGTGGAATGAATAGGGCTGAGACATCCGTATTGCGGGCCGACGTACTGTACACATCCCGCCCTTGCCTGGCCGGGCATGAAAGAGAGACCATGCCCCGGATCTGCTCCGAGCAGTCGTTTCGCATTAATTGGCATATCGCGGCTTCATGGTAATGGCCAGCCTTCTACTCTTTTGGCTGCTATCATGTCCCGTCGGCCCCGTTCTGGCTCGGAATGTTGAAGGAGGAGAGTGTATCAAACCTCACCAAGACTGTCAGCCCGGCACATCAAGATGTTGTAATCAAGAGCAGCAGTGCTCGTTGAAAGCCTCGGCGAAGAATGACCGAGACGGTTCATGCATTGAGCTAACTCTCACCTCGTCTTTGACTGTGCGCTCGTCGGAAAACTCAATAGCTACACCCCCCAAAGCATGTCTAAGCGTTGGAAAGCAAGCGGTTACACCGCATGGATGGCTCGATTACGGATGCCATTTCGATCTAGGTCATAGTGGACTCGATTTATCCTCGTTCTCTGCTACGAACGACAATCACAAATGCGCCAAAATCTGTGCTAGGTACCAGTATTTCGGCACCATGAATGGTATTTTCCCCCAGACTGCTTGGCACTGCAAACGCTGAATACGATAGGAACAACATGTTTGTGCGGCAATTCAATGGCAAGCGTCGAAGCTTCTGATGGAGGCTGCTGCGATCTTGTCTGTCCTGGTGCTTCTACCTCTTACAAAGACATTTGCGGTGGTTCGACATCAATCAGTCTCTGGAAAGTACTGATCTGGTCATCTCCAATCTCAGAAACCCCAACGAGCACTCCCCCAGCAGCTTCATCTCTACTTTCGAGCATCATATCCCCGCCGTCACTCATCCCATCCCACTCCGGCATCCCACAAATACCAGGCTGGATCTATTTCGACTGCCTCGTCGCGGCGCGCATACCAGTCGATCTACTTCGCACCATAGGCATGCCAGGCAATGCCACGAATGCCGCTTGTGCTGAGCTGTGTTTCGCGTACCGGTATTTTGGGACAGAGAGAGGTGAGTTTGATTCTTTGAGGCTTGGAAAATTAGAGGGAGGGCTAATCTTGATGACAGGCTTTCTATGTCATTGCGGCAATACTCTGGATACGGTGTTCATGCGCATGTCTACTGAGTGTACGGTGCAATGTTTGGGGAATGTTGGGAGTAGGGAGTATTGTGGTGGGGAGAGGGCGATTAGCGTTTTTCATCGAGGTTCTGCCGAGACTGGGTCGTGAATTGTCTAGAAAGTGTGGAACATTCTGAACTGTTCGCAAAGTGGCGCTTCCAAGAGTGGTACATTGCAAAGAGAGACTGGAACTGTGAGCTTTGCGGGAGAGGAGAATGTCCTGCTTCACGTAAGAAAATCAAAGCAGTCCCGAAGAGTGGGGAAATCAGCTGCGGATCGGGGGGCAAATTGAGGAGTTACTCGCGGGACAATAGCGCTACAGGACAATAGCATTATCCAGAGGCGGAGTTCGATGTTTCATTTCAGCTCAGATAATATCATCCTCAATGCCAATTATTATTCTATTGACATTGACCCTTTTGAAAAATATCAAAGTGAATAGCGGACTATTGTCAAGTCTAGTATTGTTGTATGGACAATAGCAACCACGCATATATCTAAACAGGAAAGTACCCTCCATCGCTCTTTCCCTTTTCATTCCACAATTCCACCATCGCACTTTCCCAATTCGATCAAAAACAACACTCGCAACTTCCACATTCGGCCAAAATGCCCATCTACCCCACCCAATCACGTGGTCCCGTCGACGAAGACGCCGAGAGAGAGAAGAGAGAGAAGAAGGGGGAGAAGTCACTGGCGACGGCCCAGTATAAGGGCGTAAGTCAATTTTCAATTTTGCCATAATTTCTATGAGTTTGTGAGACATTTGAGCGATGGATGTTCTCCATTACCTGACCTGCATCGAACAGATCTGAAGATCTGAACATTGCTGTGAATGTCTCACAACGCTTCAGAGTTTCTGAGACATTGACAGTGTACTAACCTTAAATATAGGGCCAAAATGCGAAGGAGGTCCGGCGTGCGGAGGAGGAGCGTCAGGCAGCGGCGGCGGAGGCCAAGAAGCTGGCGCGGTTGCAGCAGGGGATGGTAAGTCAATCTGAATGTTCTAGAGATTGTGAGACATTATGCTAATGCCGTATTTAGAAGCAGATGTCTGTTTCGCCGAGCCGGAAGGAGAGGGGAGAGGAGCATAAGGCGGAGAAGGAGGAGGAGGAGGAGAAGATTGGCGGGGAGCTGGGCGAGGCCCTTGATAAATTTTCGTTTGGGAAGGAGGGTTGAGGGGGGGGTTTATGTTCGGGCTCTGGCTGCGGCCATCCCATTTTATGATTTGATTTTATAAGGAAATGGCAGGAGTTTGGGATCACTTGATTGCATCTGACTTCTTGATATTCACCCACTTGATGTGAGACTTTTTGCTTGTGAGGTCACAGAACACGCCAAGGGCTCACCCTTTTCCCTCTCGCTTAATTTTAGATCGCGGCACCAACCCCAAACAGCACTGAAATTGGATTCTTCATGAAGCTTCAGTGTTCCACTCGATACGGAACATTCAAAATCGGGCCTGATTTTCTGTCTTGCTTGAGCGAGAAATTGAGGCTTCCCTGAATCGAATTGAAAAAGCTGAGTGGCTGGCCGAGAAACATTCCGGGCACTTGAATACCTCAGAGTCCAAGTCCAAGAAGCCCAATCGACGCAGTATTTTCCCGCATTGTAAAGGGATAGAGGGGGAATTTCCAGGCCCTGAATTAAGATGCCGAATTAATAACAGTAGGTAGATAACAGGTGCGGTTGGTAGATGCGGACAGCATCGTGCGTGTGAAATATATTAGTGACTGTGAAACATCGTGATATCGAAGTGAGAAGAGAGCAAAGAAATATGTGGCAATATGGCTCCAGGAGCTTTTCAGTGGGAGGTACGACGGTAATGCGGCGATAATGAGGTAGGAAATGACGACGGCGAGGTAAGCAACGACAACGAGGAAGTAGGGATGAGGGAGCGACGACGAGGGAACGATAGTGAAGCCGCAAAATTCAGGTAGTGCGACGGCGGCAGCGAGGTGGCAGAAATTAAAGTAGCAATAATAAGATGCGACAGTGTAGCAGCGACAGTGAAGCATGGACGGTGAGCTAGGTCTAGTGAAGTAGCGACAACGAGGTAGAGCCAACAATGTATGTTACAGACGATGATATAGCGACAGTAAGGCAAGAGACGACAAGCACGAACGATGAAGGCAATGAGAAACAATCGACGACAAGTATAGCACATAGCATAAGAAATTTCTTCTTCACAGGCCTGACAAGTCAAGGCCAGCAATGAAAAAAATGAGTGCCCCTTTTCCCCTTCGACTGCCCAACCAAGACTACACCGGTCTTCAAACCAATGGAATAGTAAAACAGAAGCTGGGGGGGTGAAGAAGAAAAGAAGAATGGAGGGAAGGAGCCTTTCTTTTATAGAAATCCCGAAGGAGCTAACGGGAGCTAATTCAGTTTGCTCTGACTGCAAATTTTGGAAGTTGGAGGCTGATTCTTGTTAGTGCCTTGCCAATATGTGATTTCACCATTCCGGAAAGTTCGAGAATTTGGTGTGGGAAAGGAACCTAGCCCTGGTGTTGAGGTCATACCCTCGCGTCACTAGCGCTACGAAACGCACAGAAAATTTATTCGTATTTTATTGCTTGGGATCATGGTATTGGTTGTTTGAAACATTTTTATCTATGGCATCTAGTTGTAACTATAGTATTCTCGTATTCTTCACAGCAAACCTTCCATACCTCACACTGCATATGGTGCGAGGGCCAGATACCCTATCTTAAACTTCCAGATCATGGCCAGCATTCAAATTATACATTTATAGCAATTCTATTGTATCTAGTTTCTCTAGTCTAGTCTATTGCGATGCTTCATCATGTCGGCCTTTAGCCATTCTTTGCTCTTTCTTCGCAAAATAGACTCTCTTTACAACCTGTCTAATCGTGTGTATTGTATAAGAAAGATTTGCTTCAGCAGTATTGAACAGAGTCTGAACTTGCTGTGGAGTCCAGACAAGATTATATGAGTTTGAGAAGGAGGCGGTCTGTTGAACAATGGCGTAGTTAGTTATGTTTGCTTACGGTGCACGAATTTTGAGCACCTACGGAAGGATCAAAACTGGGATTCCAACCATTGGGTAACAATGGACAATAAACCAAGTACATATCTTGTCCGGTCTCTCGTTTGCCTCGAAACACTCGTGAGTAGAGGTGCAAGAACTTAGTTTCTACTTCCAGTCCCGCGCCACCATCGAATTGCGCCAGCGCAGGATCGAAAGATTCCGTGTAATCCTCAAGTTTTATATTGCAGTCGTCTGCGAAGTTCTGAATTCGCTGGATCGCGGACCCCTTTTGGACGTCGGAAGAAGCGTCAAACGCAAGCAGTATGTCTGCGCATCGCTCAGGTCGAGCTAAGATATGATTGGGTAGATTATTGGACATTCCACTATCCATTAATCTAATTCGTCCCTCTGTCTCCCATTTCTGTAATTTCACTGGCGAGTCATCGGGCTGGCGATTGTTTTCGAGATCATTGTGGCCGTAAAATGGATTCGGGTCATGGCCCGCACGAATCGGATTGCCCCACATCCGCTCCCATTTCTTCATGCGAACGAAGTCATTCAGCAAAAGCAGCAAGCGCGACATGATTGTCCCTTTTGGTAGTGAAGCTAAGAGGGCTGAAATGTATCCCGTCAAGGGACCTGCTGCTGCGCTGGTGCATTGGCCTAAGAGCAATGACAGTGACTGCTCAGGGGCTCTTCCCACGGAGCGTCCAGAAACAAAAGAACGTCCCCATGACCACGTCGGAATGTATCCTTGGGCTTGCGAGCTACCGATTTCGAGTGGTGAAATTTCAAACCATTGAAAGAAACCTTTTGCGAAGGAGTTCTCAGGGTTCTCAAGGTGATCTCGAGAGGATTTTGAATTTGAGTCAAGCTTGGTTAAATGTTGATGATGAAGACTAGGAAAATTCGTTTGATGCTGCTTTAATGCTCGTGCTGGAGGCTTTCCTTTGCTGAGAGACGAATCTGTGTGCGGTTTAACACCATAAGCGTTCTTCGGCGCTCTTCTTACTGCAGTAAATATCGGCATTGGTTTAACGAGCCTGGTACCAAAAGTCCGTGTTTTTAGCGACAGTTTCAGGGCTCACCCCGCCCAAATCGCTATTTTTATTTTAATAAAACAAAACAATCACGTATTATGAGGTCTTGCAACTCGCAGATATCGCAAATTAATAGCTCTTATTTATTAAAATCAAATTAGATTTTTTATTTTCCCGATAATCAAAAGTCAAAAATTTGCTTCAGGGGCGGGTTTGTTAGCGAAATACCTTAAAAACACGGACTTTTGGACCCAGGCTCGTAAGTCCCTTGTCAATTCCCGCGCGAGACCAAGCTTTGGAGAACTGAAAGGAAGCCCTACTTAAACTAGCTCCCGGCTCTCGAGACAAGAACTGGTAGGCTGTCGTCAGTGTGCCGAAGAGATCCATGATACCCAATCCGATGACCCCGCTGCGGACTTTCCGTACAAGTGGTCCAATGAGAAAATATATACCCTTCCTACTTCTAACAACCGTATTCATAGCGTTGATACTCAATGGATGAGCTAAGTCTCCAGCCATTGACAAGTAGTGCCGGATGAGTCTGGAGAAACCCTGCTTGGGAATCGTGTAATATGCAGCCAGTGTCCAACAACTGCCACTGACGCCCGCGGTCCAAGTGAGACAGTCCCACAAGCCGAGTTTCTTAGATGTAGACATGAAGGCTGCAAAGCCATACATAGCTCTGTATCCGCCCCCAGAGCCTCCAAGTCCGATCAGTGGTACATCTTGGGGATCCACATGTTCATCCTCGGGCAATTCGAGCAATCTGTGCAGAGAGTTGGCGCCTTGAGACGAAATTTGGAGTTTTCGTGACTCAATGAACTGTTTCTCCTCTGGGTGCAATGAGGATGAGTGGCGTACTGCCGAATTCCAGTTGATTTCTGGGTATGTCACAAGATCTTTCTCGTCATTTCGCAGCTGTTCCTTGACTTGCGCCAGATCCACAGCCCTTCTGACCCATCTCCTGAGAATCTGTCTGGAGCGAGACTTCTCTGTCGTATCACTGCTCCTCTCCAAGGAATTAGAGTTGCCTTCTTTGCCCCCTCGAAGTCTCGCAGAATTCTTGCTACGATGTCTTGGCAATGCGAATGTCTCAAGGCGAGCATTTATGACCTGCTGCTTCTTTTGATGAAGTTCGTCTTCAAGCTGAACGAGACGAGAGGATGCCGGAGTAACTTGAAAGAGAGTGACTGCAGCACACAAGCAATACGTCTTCACATAGAGATATGCTGGAGATTGACGTATGGTGGTCAGCACTGGCATATCCAGCTGCACAGCATTAGCCGATGGGATGTGCACCGTTAGAAACGGCGACTGGAAGCTGCCTGAGATATCTGATGGTGCGTGAAGAAGTTGAAGATTTGGGCTTCAAGAGGTCCTAGGGCCGGCCTCTAGCGCCCAGCCTAAAACCAAATCCCTTAAGCCCACGTGGGGGGATGGAAGGTCCACGGCCTTTAGTAGCCGGGGCGCATCTAGCTAGATTTTCAACAAAGCACCCAACGTTGAAATATTTAAGATATGTAAGTCTTTGTGGTGGCGGTTTCCGGGCCCCTCGAAGTTCGCACATGTTTTCACTTAGCAGAGAGTGCTCCTTGATGACCCAATGTGAATCATAAAAGTCCACCTAAAAGAAAAATGCGAAACCGTGAAGTTTAGTCAATACTCCTAAATACCTGCAATGGGAACTCACAGCCTGAGAAATAACAGTGGGGGACGGCATTCTCAGATAATCCCCCTACCGAAGAGAGGGTGGACGCTGCTAAACTTCAGTGCATCCGAAAGATTTGAACGATCAGGAAATTGCCCAATAGAAAAAATGACAGAGAACTGCAATTTAGGTGGGAAGCACAGGTGGAGCTCAAAGTGAGATTTGAGTTAGGAAGAGCTGATCGAAATTGAGATGCAGGAGGAAAATGGAGAAGGCGAGGGGCAACACCAAAACAATGGAACATAGAGGAAGCAACCGTCTGAAAGTCTCATGTGCTATAATTGGCATTCATTCAGGGTTTCCGTTCTTCCATCGGCGGGCAAAGGTTAGACGCTCTCAACTAGAGCAAGCCACCTAATTTCTCTCTGTTAAGTGACTTATTTGACCTCCATCTCAGTTGTGACAGTTTCGCATGCAACTTCCTCTCCGCAACTAGTCTCATCATACACCACCAAGTCCATCAAAAGATCACGCCTCGCCGGCCTGAGATATTCGGGGAAGAATTTGTGACAACACAAAACGACTCCACTCTCACACAACCGCGTCAGAATTCGTCGAACGTTCTGCAGCGCTAATTGCCTCGGCACTAGGTAAATGAACATATGAGTTATGTGGTGAGCGACCAGTTGGCTAACAAGATCAAGTTTATCGTCGTTGAAGTCGTAGACAAGCCATTGAATGTTGACGCCTTTCAATTCTGAGTTGATGCCGGCAGTCTTGATGAGCTCGGGATCATAGTCGATGCCCACGCCATTGGCTATGCTGACATTTTCGGTAATTTTATTGATGTGAGTTAACAAGCCGATGACTTGATGAATTGTGTTAGTAGTTGGCTAACTTAGTTGCTTGGGCATAATGCTGCATGGGGCTATCTTTTGGAGGTAAAGCTACACATTCACTGGGAAGGGAAGGGTCACCGATGAAGGACGTCGGGAAGAAAAACAAATGAAAAGAGTGCGTAATTACGGAAGTCTCCATCGCCACATCCAAGGTCACATATAACGGTCGTCGCTGCCTTTTCCTGTGCTGATGTTGTTTCAGTGCCTGCGCTGAGTCCGAGGCTCATGAGAGTTGCAGCGGCCCGCATGGTCCCTGCAGATGTCTCGATGTATGGCGCCAGGGTCCCGCTGTAGCCGTACGGTATGTAATCGAGATCCTGGAAGGCGAACATCGGGGTCCCATCCTCGTGCTCCATGGCCCCAGATCCTGGAGCGGCACTCAGGGAAGCCTTTCTGGAGTTGATGTCAGAGGGATTAGAAAGGTGGCGGTGGGGAAACCTGTCGGTAAAAGAAAGTCAAAATATACATTCTTGGTCTATTCGTTTTCGGGGTGGCGTTATCAAGTACGGACCACGTGAGCGGTGAATTCCGAGCAAATTCGGGAATGAAGCTATCCCAAGGTTCCTGTCTTATTATACCTAGTCTTACTGGTGATGAATCCCCTAATTTCCATTTATCCTTTCATAACCTTTCGAGTTACGCCTTTCTATCTCCCTTCGTAGCCGGCTTTGGGCGGTACTTGGAAGGGACTTTTTTGATTTTAGAAAAACGGACTTTGTTTTCGCTTCTCAATCGCCGAGTGCACTTTTGCGTTGGTGTGGAAAGCTACGGAAAGGGATTTAAATAGAGAGGGTTCTCTGTTGGCTGGCTTTCGAGACGTGGAGAATCTAGTAGTAGAGCCTCACATCGTTGGGGGAAGGGGAGTTACTTTATTCATTTATCGATCGACCCATTCTTTTTAATTTTCCACCTTTTCTTGACTATCATTATCAGAAGACCCTCCCCTTCAAGTATTTCAAGAAATTGTCATCTGATTGGCCCAAATCTTATCTCAGCATATACCTCACATACCGAGATCCAAGTAAATGTTGGCTTCGGAACTAATAGTTCTGCAGCTGTAATTATGGCCTAGATCAGTGTGAAAGTAATTTCATCAAGGTCATCAAACCATGCCGAGTCCCTTAGTCCACCAAGACCAACTCGCTTGTATACAGGACCAATTCCGCCAAAGGCAGTCAAGTTCTCAGTACTCTCTCGTGTGAGGACGAGAACAGGACATTCCTTGCATTCATTGAACATATCGTCTTGTTGACCAGGCTTACATTCGCATATAGCCACAAGGAAGAAAGTCTCGGGTTTCATGTCTCGGCTGTCGAAGCATACCCAGCCATTAGGCGCCCTCCGGCCAAAATTGCAAAAAACACGGGGCTCATCGGAATCAAGGATCTCATAACCCGTCGTCGGCGGTTTGATACGCTCTTCTCGATGTCCACGAAGGCCAATATACCAATCGCTTCTTTTTGTTTTAATGATGCGACCAGAGCAAAGAAGCGAATGGTATGGGTCAAGGCCGGCAAATCTATTACTGATGATTTGTTTCACCTCCAGTAGCATCTTCCGTGGTTTCTCTACCGCAGAATCATAGAAAAGTGAAAGACGATTGCCTTCCATCGCAGCCCACGACCATGTTGGTGCTCTCGTTTTGTTCGGTTGTGCAGATCCCTGGACCGTATATTGTTCTGTATACCAGAGTAGACTATAAACAAATAATGGCTTGCCTAAGAGAAAGTGGCCATCTATAAAATCGATGCCTGTCGCACTTCGAATCTCATTGACGAGGCCGAGGATAGCTGGGAGCTTGTCGGACGGATAGGTGAGTTTGCAGCTGCTATAGTCTCGTATTGTGAGCATGAAAAAGTTGTACAACTTGCAGAGCGCAGACCACTGCTCCTCATCTTTCCCAAAAGACCAATCAGGCGAGCCAGATATCAAAGGTTTGATATTTTGACCCGCCCAGTATGAAGTTTTGCTCCAGGCAGATGTTTTCTCCGTACTGCCATCTTCACTTTGCAAGTGTTGTGAACACTCCCAGTGTACTTGAAGATCGTCAAAATGCAAAATACGACGTGAAAATATTCGTTCTTGGACCACCCAGCCACACCGGCTCAATGGCGTTTGAGTTGGGTCAAACTTGGCATAGTTGAATTTGCGCAAATACAAGGGACTGGAGTCTCTGCTATCACCTTGATCCCTCAATTCAACGTCGGGATTCATCTCGGGATGACGCCTCCAGAACCCAGCATGATCACCAGGTGAGTTTGAGGCCGAAATGGTAAGATACGCCTTCTCGTATATGAGCCCCATTGTGCGAGCTTCCTGTGCCCAATCGGCTTCGTCGTCTTGAATAATACATACGGAGTCTATCCAAACGTAGCTAAGTCCAAGGGTTCGAGCAATAGAGATGGATTCCTGGAAAGTTTTAGGGAGCGAATCACAGTCGATACGCTCCTTTAGTCCCTCGACTATAGCTTTTGTTGTAAATGGCTTGACTTCCTTGCCCCAAGAATGGCTTACCGCAATATATCGGCCTCTACTGCCCTTAGTTTCCAGAAGCCGTGGACATTCAGTTCCATCCTCTGATCCCACATATATTACCCGAGTGGGCATCAAAGGATTTTCTTCTATAAAGTTGCCAGTAAGGCCGATTGAGCACGTAGGATGGTTTGCGTCGCAATCTTGGATCCATCGATGCATGCTAGCTATCGAAGCCTCTGAACCAGCTTCACCAATTCTCCGCATTGGAAATGATTCCGCAAGTTCCGAACCTACATACTGAGGGTCAGTCTTACTGTAGTGCACCCTTGTTGGCCACTGAAGATATAGAAGCTCACCATAGTCTGTGAAGATGCTCACTGTACCTTTTCCATCCAAATTTGACACCTCTCCAGTCCCTTTAACCCTCAACAACTCTGCTTCGACTTTCAATAGATCCTCAAAATGCAGCCATTTATGATCATCTGATAGGTACAAATTCAAAACTGTAGGTTTTGACCTGGTGGTTCCACCGTAGGCTGCTTCATTGAACAACTTGCATGCTTGACAAGTTTCGACGGAGCGTTCAGGATCATCCAGATGTAGCTTAAGATAAACGCCTTCAACAGCCGGGATATGGGTTTCCGAGATGACTTCGTAATTCTCGTTCATAGTCTGATGGTCTTCTCCCGGGTAGGATCGCCTCGTGCTCAGCAAAGCCTCAGCCTTGATTGTTTGGCATTCACTGCAGAGCTCCATGGCGCCGGAAGACTTCTCCTAGCCAAACTCCCCTTCAAAACATTGGCCATGTAGTGTATGCAGTCGGTTGAGAAGTAATAGGAGGCTAAGAAGTTTTAAAAGAGAGTCCGTTATCTGCATTTCGGCTGCTTGCGTAATGTGGCTTGCTTAGCTGAGACATTTCACGTGCTGATAATATTAGGCCACGATCACATCTCTATTTGCGCGCCAACGAGTTCCTAACTGTCGTTGAAGGACTGTTAATTAGTGGTCTGGTTTTGGAACAGGATGCCAAGATGGATGGCACATTGCCTGCTTTGAGAATGATACTGACGATCTACAGTGGATTGCTGTTCCGAGTCGGCCACGTTTACTGGCAATCCACGGACATTCTCTGCTTCTGCCCCTGACTTTGCTTTTGAGATGGCGACAGAAGATATGGATTTCCTGACGCTAGCTCTGATTGACCAATTGCGGGATCACATCCCCGAGAATTGTGCTCGGTTGGTGGGCAGCTGTACGTCGGCCTGTGGGCTTCCTACTTCTTGAGTGACCGTGATTAAGAGGGAGATTATTAGAACAATGACAGTGCAAATGCTGATATCACTGATTCCGATATTAAAAGTTGGATAATAATGAAAAGTTTCACCATAGAGAGAGTTGTCGCAACCCCTTTTCTCGTCTCACTAACGCTACCCCGCCCCCTTTACCGATTCTCTGTTACATAAGCAGAAGAGGTCTCATTTTGGAACGCTCGCGAATGACGACCTCTACGTGTAGATTGTGATGCGTCGCTCTAGTGAGATTATCTTGGCTAAACTAGCTTAAATTCAAGCATGAAACATCCTAGCAAATGGCCCTTCAAAGCAGCCATTGACACCGACCGCATTCTCAACCCATCCACCGCTGTTGCAGTGCTGCGTACCCATCGAAGCTAGGCTGCGTCGTAGCTGTTTACTTAGCTTTCTGCTAGGACGTTTTTTCTCGGCAGTCTGTTTAGGTTAAGTACAGTCTGCTCCTTGTGATATCCAACACTGATTCATGTTTGTTGGTAGGCGCCTCTCGTGCCGCTAGACTGCCCCTCCTCCACGTATTTTGGGTCGGGATTAAGAGATTATGGTAAACCGAGATGTTCAATGGACAAGTACTAAGTTTCACTATATAAGAGCACGTCAAAATCTGAAAGATCTTTCTCAGAAAATGCTTAATGCTACTACAGACCGGACTGTCCCTTCAAAATCCGCTCCTCGATCACTTTCCGACTACTGAGCACTTGTTGCGCGAGGTCCTTCCACTTCATCTGCGATTTTCCAGGCAGAGAGAAAGGTACCAGGTTCTCATCACGTTTCCGAAAGATGCCGTCTATCATTACATTCCTTACATCCCGCACAGAGCTGTGATGAATGATCGCGGCAACTGGATCATGCTCTGCAGCGGCCAGCATACTAGGAGTGCCTTTGTGCCAAAAGACGAGATCAGCGCACTTGCCGACGGCAATGCTACCTATCTTGTCACTGAGATTTGCCGCACGAGCACCCTTAATGGTGGCTAGGTTGAAAGCATCCACTGTTTTGTTTTTCATGGAGAGTGTTGACGTGCTGTCTAGAGCCCTCTGATTTTCCCGGCCCCGCGTATATTGAAGAGCTAAGCGTGCCTCACTTACAATTGAGGATGAAGTAGCAGATTGGCAATCAACACCAAGAGAAGATACATCTCCGATGCCATCCGAAAAACAGACCGGCTCCCCAAGACCCATTTGCAGCTCAGTTGTTGGGGTAGAGGAAACATGGGCACTCGTGGCCAGCACAGAAGATCTTTCTTCGTCGGTCATTCCATTGCAGTGGGATAGAAGGACATCAAGACCCATCAGGCCGTACTTGGTCATGGGGCCTATGGCATCGAAAGCTATCCAAAGACCAAAATTAGTCACAAGTATCTCAATGAGTATCAATGAACTAGATGCCACAAGAGCCACGACGTATGGGGCTTTACTCACGCATTGGTCCATGTAGGTGATGTGCAGTTATCAGATGCAGATTACTTTTCCTGGCTTGAGAGAAAATGCTCTCTACCTCCTCTTGTGGTATCGCAAAACTGTCAAAGCCCAGACCAAGCGATATTCTTCCATGCCCTAGAGGGCGTTGGGCCAAGATATTCCGCAAAGTCTGCATGAACCAGGAAGGAATCTCCTCTTCCTCGAACGTAAGACTTGGCGACCATTGCTTGACCCGACGTGTCGGAGTAGGACACAAAATACCACGGATACCCGAAGTTATCATTGCTTCCAATGCAGCTTCGATGTGGGCGGGAGAGTAGACTGCATGCATTTGATCAACAATAGTGGTAGTTCCAGCATCAATGCTCTCCAATATACCACTCAATTCACCAAGATAGATATCCTTCGAGCTGAAGAAGTAGCCAGCCAAGTACCCACGAGCAGCATATTCGGGGAGAAGATCGTCTCCGAATCTACCTTTGAGCTGTGTCTGCCACAGATGCCTGTGTGTATCAACAAAACCGGGGCTGATGATCGTGTCGCTGCAATCAAGGACTTCGGTGACGTCTTCAGGCGTGGGAATATCTTCCTCTATGGAAACGATGAGATTGTTCCGCACCAAGATATCTGTGCGCTTGAAAATGACTCGGTCGTCCTCTTTGTGCAATAGAACGGCGCCGGATTGCAAGAGAAAGCAAGTACTGGGTGGCATTCTAATCATCTGGAAAGTGTGAAATAGAACTTCAAATTGAAAGCAATGTCCCAAAGTTGAGAAATCATGAATAGCCAGAAAACTTCTTTCAATTGGCATGTCTCCCGCCCCTTCAGAAGGCTTTGTCATGAGCTCGGCCTGAGTATATACCCGGATCGCCGACTCGGCGGGAATTAACAACCCCAGGGCGGAAAGATTTATAAGCATTGACATATTGCGGTGCTGGTCCGCCATCGTCTTCTCCTAAGACCTTGAAACATTAGCAATTAGCTGTAATTGCTCAGTCAGTTCGGCGCACTTTCCGCGAGAGCTGATTCATCACCTCAAAAAGCAAGAGTATGTCTGTGAGCACTGGCTGCATTTCTTGAATGCGATTTGCTTTCTACGTCAAAAGCAAGTATTATATATGAGAATGAAACTATCCAACTAACGAAATTGGCAGTTTCTAGCGGGCCTCGGTTCATTGAGGTATCTGCACGCGAAATAGCTCATTCACGGGTGGCCTGACGAGGTGAAACTGCTCCAACCGACCCCACACCCATTCCCAATCTTTATTCTCATCATCCCAGTACACGTCTTCCTCTAGATAGAAGTTCATTGTCTCGTTACGCTCGGGGACGAAGTGCTCAGCATAAAGCTCAATACTGTAGTACGTGTTGTCTAGAAGGGGAAGATCGCCGAGGACTGGAACTCCTTCCTGCAGATTGAACATACCTTACTGACTGTTAGATAACAGCAACTGGTAAGAATCGTGAAAATACGTACCGATGAGAGTTCCAGCTGAGTGACCCCAGTCTCCAATAGGATGGCAATAAACCCTACCCTCGAACCCCTCACTTCTCATTTCTGCTAGACTGTTGTTCAATATCTTGTTGCCGGCAGTACCAACCTTCATGTTTGATTTCACAATGTCCTGCAAGCGATTCACTTGCTTCAAGCCAGCAAGATAGCCTTCCGGGATATCCTCTTCGGTTTCTCCGGGGTAGAGGACATATGCCATGTGCTGGGTATCAGTGTTCAGTCCCATAGCAGTAACGCCAAAATCACAATGAAGGAGATCGCCAAACTGTATGACGTTCCTTGCTGTTGTTATTGTTAAATTCTCGAATGGTACCTGCGCATTTAAAATGGTGATGTCGGGCGGGAACCAGGTAGTGTAGTTCAGCTGCTGGATTTTGTCTCGCATCCACCATTCGACATCCTGCTCTGAATCAGCCACGTATACCAAAGATTAGGAAACCTTACATCCGTAGTAGTCACGCCAGGCTCAATGACACTCTCACTGAAGGCCTCTGAAATGATCGCCCACGTGGTCTCCTGCAATCGTCGATACCACGCCAAACGATCAGGAACAATTGTGCCGATGAACTCGACAGCGATCATGGGCTCGACAACAAATTTTGAAGCCCATTCAGGACCAAGTTCATTGATCATCAAGTCTAGTTCCCCTACATGCAAGCCGCTGCTGAAAGAAACATCTGTGTCGGCGTTGATGGCAATTGAGGAGATATTTTGCGATTCAAGAACCGAAAGCAGCTCAGTCCAAACCTTCGACGTGTTATCGATCCATTTGTATGCAGAAGAGGCGTCATCGTCGGCGTTGGCAATGAACAAATCCACGGTCCTTCGTCGAGCTGAAAATTGAGTCGCTCTTTTGAGCGACCAGAAGACGGTATCTTCAGCGTATTCTCTTTGGCTCATCTGCTCTATGATCAGTAATTATCACGAAGAAGGGCGCATGAGGAATTTACAAGCCAAGCATCAACTCCATATTTTCTCAACAGTTGCGGTACATTTGAGAGCCGCTCGGCAGTCCACGCGTCTTGGATTGCAGCTTGCTCTCGAAGTGGGGGTAGCTGCTGGTACTGCGGAACTCGGACAGCTTGAACCGTGAGCAATTGAAGGCAAAACACGTTTAGCCAAGCCAATTGCATCATAATGAGGAAGATAATTATCGCGTTTCACGAGGAGCGGGAACGATCACGATTATATAAACAGCGGTCGCGACGCCTTCAGCGGGCTTGAGAAAGGTGGGGGCGCGCCGTAACCTTACAGTAGCGCTGATTCCGAACGGCGTTCCCGGAGTTGACCCCCTGAATCCCGCCCTTCTTCCTGGCTTTAGCACTTTATCTTTTCGAACAAAGTAAAGATTTTGGGCATCTAATTTTATTCCTTCTGACAAGACTGTTGAATTTCTTTCCAGTAGTCTCTAATTTTAAATTCATTTCTACAAGTCTATAACTTCCTCTGCATATTCGACGACCCCGCCACAACACCAGAGGCCGAGCAACACTCAAGTGCTAGTAGCATAATTGACATCGTCATATCCGTAGCAAGTGTTACCGTTTAAAAGGTTAGCCCATAAGCTGAGACTATCAGTGATTTTCAATTTGAAACTCCTTGGCGGCTTGGACTTAGCAATGCCGACTTTTCACTCCGCATTTCTCCACACACGTGACCAAATGACTTTTGTACCTTTAGAACCCTCCGGCCGTTCAACATCAGTTGATCGGGTTCTTCATATCTTGCCCATCCAAAACATTCTATTTGTGTATGAGAATTCACAATTCCGGGCGATATCGGAGATAGTAACTAAGTCCGCCGATAGATCATGATCTCACTAATTTTAGGGGTTTAACACCGTCACTTTCAACTATCCCCTCCGTTTTCTCAAGTATCTTTTCAACTCTACTCTTAAAATATTTCAATATAGTAGATATTTCCAAACCTCTCACAAAATCATCATGTCATTTCCTGGTTGGCTCGATGTACATGGCCATTTTTACCCTCCCACCACAGAAGAAGAGAAGCACAAAAGATGGCTTGCAATGCGGGAAGCCAAGTTTATGGTACCGGAGCCTTTTGGATGGGACGTAAATGAAGTAATCGAATATAATACCAAGGCTGGTATCGCAATGCAAATGCTGTCGAATATCCCGCACGTTTTATCTACGCTCAAGGCATCAAACGACTTTGGACATTCAGTGGTTCAACAGCATCCCACAAGATTTGGTCTTCTGGCCGCACTACCTACCAACGATGCAAAAGCATGCCTAGAGGAGATCGAAAGAACGTCGCTGTTTTCTCCTCCAGCCGATGGATTTGCTCTCTCGACAGTCTATGCCGGATCTTGGCTGAGCGATCGTCTTCTTGAGCCAGTGTGGAAAGTTCTGGATAAACGAGGGGCAGTTGTTCATGTGCATCCAAATGCATATGATGGGCCTAAACAAGGACGTCCTTCTCCACTCATCGAAGTCGCGTTCGATACGGCTAGGACTGTGGTGGATATGCTCTACAATGGCGTCTTCAGGCGTTATCCAAACATCAAATTCATCTTTGCCCATTCTGGAGGAGCTGTCCCAGTACTATCTGGCCGTCTTGAACTACTTGGAACGGAAGCCTGGGTTCCGAACCCAGAGAATCTGACAAAGGAGGAACTCAAGACTCAACTTGGGAGCCTTCATGTCGATACTGCGGCAACTGCAGAGACTGGCTTGGCGCCAGCTTTGAAGATGGTTGGGAAGGACAGATGCATTTATGGTGCGGATTGCGGGGTTCCTTGCTCGACTGCAGCCACGATGGAAGAGAATCGATTGTCAGTGTTGAAGATTGAAGAAGAACATGGATTGGAACGTTCGAAAATTGGGTTCAACGGATTTGCGCTCTTCCCTCAAGCTGCTGAGCGAGCCAAGAACGGAGCATTTAAGCTCTAAAATTTCAAACTCGTAGTCCAGTTCAATCCATGATGGCCGGTTCAGTAATCCTCAGCGACTGAAGTATCGAATTGTATGATCGTAACTTTTTCTTCTTTTTTTTTGAGAAACAGTTACATGATACATTCCAATAAAACAACGGCTTTCGTCACACCCTAAGACGTGTTCTGCTCGACAGTATATCACAGTAATTCCGGAACCATAAACAGGGAACAAGCGATTATCAGACTATGCGGATCTCCTCAGCAGGGAGGCGCGAAATTGCCTCTTCCCTCATGTATCCGCAAGCAAAACATTCCCCAATCAGACTTAAATGGTCACTAGGCTAAGACTAACACGGCCGAAAAGTATAAGGTACTTTCGCTCCTAGCAAGACGTAGACCGTATCTCCTTCTAGACTTTCACTTGCTGCTAATCCCATGGCTCCATTTTCGTCGACGAAGAACTTTCGACCGTGGCAGCTTATTCGTAATCGTGTAAGGACTGATGGATCGAGATCTTGGAGGGGGATTTCGGTTCCCATCGAAGCCCCTTCGACCTGGCACGAAAGTCGCCGGCGGAAATCTTCCCTAGCTGGGCAATAATCGTCGTGGGAGTCCATGAGGATTGTTTGCGTGAAAGCTGATACGAAGTCAGAAGAATATTTATTTTGAGTTTTCTCTCTCCATGCACGCTCGCCAAGAGCTCTCCATTGACCAAATATGACTTGTTTCCAGCCTGGAATCTGCGCGTTACAAGGCTCTCCTAAGGAGTGAATCTTGCCAATTTTCACCCCTTGGGCAATAAGAACTTTTGCGGCTGATTTCGGATCTCCTGAGAAGGTGCAAAATGACGGGCTAGAGCCTTCAGCATTAAACTGGACCAAAGGGATATGTGCCAAAATTGTGCGCTTGCTAGAGACCCGCCAATCCGGAACCCAGGTTGGCAATTTATCTAACTGGGAAGGATCTTACACGGCGGATAGAAAGTCAAGACCCTGATTCTCTATTAATATATTTGCGAACTCTGTGAAAACGGTTTCGGCGGAGTGGCTGTAATCGGTTGAAATCCGATCGCGAGTGGCCTTCTGGTCGATAACGTCGCAGTGAAGGTGAGATCCTGGGCTCCCTGGTATAAATACTCGCTTGGTAGCAGGACCATCGCTCTCTGATGTTTGTTTGCGTTTCCTTCTCATGGGCATTCCAGATTCTCGATATCTAGCTATTTCAGAAGGGTTCATCATAGAGAGGTACATAGCAACGAAGGCGAAGATTTTGTCCCGAGGGTCACGGCAACGACAGGCTGCAGCATCACAAAGCGCTTTGACGAATTGGTCGATTGTGACGATGTACATCCATGAATGCTTTCGAAGCCGAGAGATTAGAGAAAAGAATAGAAGTTGAAGTGAGAGTATTTTCGCACACGCAGCGAAGCTAGACCACAAAGCAGACATCGTCCCGCAAAGAACTTCGGCCGATTTTGACATGGCAACTTCTTGGATAACCCAGGTTCTTTCGAACCAAGGGCGGCGAAATAGACGCATGATTGCAATTCTGGTAGAGTCATTCATATTGTGATATTGTCCGAAAGGTAGGAAACACATGGTTAGGTCGCTGTCTTCTGCGCTTTCCCCTAGATATATGATGGTCTTGAATGCCGATGAGTAGATTTCTGGCATCATCCTTACTTGGACACTATGCTCCTTCAAGTCTTGCTGGTTGATGCTCAGTGCGTCAATCCATATATACCTCCGTCGATCAGTGTATCGAAGTCTTCGGAGAACAGACGCGCAACTATCCGCAACGCAGGATCTTCCCGGGCTATCTAGGTATTTGACTACCTGTCTTCGGGTCTCGTCACCCCATGTGTACGATACGGCTTCGAACGCAGGGGCGCGTTGGCGGGAAAATCTCTGCAAGCGACAACGTATGTCGTCGGACATCTCTCCAGGCTCAAGGACGACGAGCCGTATATCCCCTGGAGCTAAGCGAGGCTTTCCAGCCGCATGCACAGCCTCCTGTGCGTCGGCGACATGTGACGTGATATTCGCCGCATAGGTGTAATTCCCATACTACACAGACATGCACGTCAACAAGTGACGAGAGCTTTCTAGTAAAATCCTGTCAAAGATACAGCTGCATCTGTTTTATTGATTGGCTCCATACCTACACCGCTATTTGCCGTTGCGATTTCCCCTTTGCTCTTCTATATTGAATTGTCGTACGAAAATTGATCAACATATCCGCCAAAAAAGGTTACAAGCGCCGCGGTGAAAGTTTGCTGTGTTTCCGGAGAAGTTTCTTCTACCAAACCAACAACAATTTTGCCCCTCCGACACCGTCCTCTTGTGTCCAGGTGTCAGGTGAAAAAAATGTACACAATCAAGCAAGACGACACATTGTACGCCATTGCCAATTCATTGAATACGACTGTGGCTGCAATCGAAGCTGCCAATCCCGGAATCCAGCCATCAAGTCTTCAAATTGGGGTTTCGATCAAAATTCCTGCAGGATTTGACGCAGGGACTTCCACTCATCAGCCTGTTTTACACATAACCCAATACACTATTCAACAAGGCGACACTTTCCATGCGATTGCATCTCGATTCAGCATCACGATTAGCGCTATTGAATCATCCAATCCTGGTGTCGACCCTGCTAAGCTTCAAGTTGGCCAAGTAATCAACCTACCCAAGAATGAAGCACCAATTCCCGCAGCTACGATTCCCAATCTGGGTGGGAGCTATGTCAGTTATGCCGGCCCATCATCGAATTTTCCTCATCCTCAACAATGGGCCCCCTACCAAGCTCTATGGCATCATAACTCAGCACTCATGAAACATCGCAACACTTTGCAACAAATTGCTCATATCGGCCGAGCCATCGAGATTGCTTCAAGTGAATCCGGCATAGACCCTCGAATTATCCTTTGTCTTATCATGCAAGAATCTGGTGGGCATGTTGCAGTCCCGGACACTTTCAGTAAGTACAGCATTGCTCTTGGTACCTAGAGTTTCGGCGGTATTGCTCGGGATCTCCGCTCCCCCAAGCTTTTAAAATTTCAAAGTACCCAGTTCTGATTTAAACATAGACCCATTTCGCAATACCGGTGTGATGCAAGCCTTTGACGGAGCAAACTTTGATGCTAGGGATGAAGCGGGAAGTATCTTGCAAATGATTAGAGACGGGACATCCGGAACGGCGAAAGGACCAGGGCTGAGACAGAATTTGGAGAAGTGGAATGGGGATATCTATGTTGCATTAAGGGGGTATAATTCTGGGAGCGTGAATCTGGAGAACTTGAACGATCCCATGGGAGCCACGCCAGATTACGTTCAGAAAATTGCCAATAGGTTGATGGGACACACTTGGCCAGGGATGTAGGCCTACACGGGTCTGTCTCACTATCTTCACGAGTCGAATATACAGGGCTATGCAAACTGCTTAGTCCGATGTCTTGTACGACGTTGTATTTCTTGGCAAATTTTTCTCGATTTCATGCTACCTTAATCTTTCTACTTATTGAAAGCCAGAAAATGTTCTGCGGGTCAGAGCTGCTACTATGTTCGCTGCCAACGCGACCCCTGCCGTTGACGAGGCTAAAAAGGAGTTGGATCAAACGTATCTGTTTCTCTTTCGCAATTACCTGACCACGAGTGCTATGACCTGGTATAGTAGCCTGTCTGAGAATGTGAAGAGAAATTGGGGGACGTTGAAAAGCGAGTTTCCTAGGCAATTTAAAACATAGCTTGAGCGAGGAGGGGTCATGGTTCCTTGCAGCCTCTGCGTCATGTGCGAATGGATTATATTTGGTGGGGGAGAGTAGAATTCCCCAAGATTGATGCCGATTTTTAATCTTGAATAATTTGGTTCTCTTGTACGCTCGCACCAAGCTATTGTTACAGCAGTAATGACGCAACCGACACGAGAAGGGGAGCTGATCACATGACCGTATACATTTTACATTAAATGCCTTCATTTCTTTCGCTTGATTTGTTCATTTGGGTTTGGCGAATCTCCTTGAAGGCTTTAAAGCCGAGTGAAGTTCGAAACGTTGCCTATCATCAAAACATTTATCCAAAACCTCAAATCAAGATTTGGCACAAGTTGCAGTTCTTGACGCTCATAATTTGTTGGAAAGGTACACAGAATCTTACACACGATTAAACAAGATAATTGAAACTCCAGCACAATACAGGTCTATTTCCACCAGGTTCCACCAATAGATCTAATCTAAACCATCAACCCCATTCCGACAAGAACACCGGCCAAAGAAACAAAAACGGGGACAGCAAAGACGGCGCTGACTGAAGGAGTCACAAATCCAGACCCAGCGCTCTTTGACGCGGTTCCAGATGCAGACGAACTCGACCCACTTGCCGTTCCGCCACTTGTTCCCGAACCTGAAGACTTCGCGCCGTTCATCTCGACCAATCCACTCGAGTAACTCTTGCCACCATACTGGCTAGGTGTAACATCATCGCCCAACCCTGGGCCCTTGCCAGCACCCTCATCCATGAATTTTTGAGCCAGAGATGGCATAGCAGGCAGAAGCGTGTTAGCAACAGCCCAGTCTTCGCTCGTCGCGGGGCATTCGGAAGGCGTAGTAGTTTCTGAGTAGCCGCCGTCGCCGCTGGGGTTTGGCGTCGCCTTGTAGGCTTTTTCGAGACGGTCGAAGTCATCATTGGTAGTCACCTGACCGTTAGTGTTTGAGACAAGCCCATAGCCGTTGGCCTCAGCGGTGTATTCGTAGGCTAGACCGCCCGAGTAGACGGGTGTCATGTCCGAGGAGTACAAGGAGGCAATTTCGCCCCATTCGCGGGTGTTGGTGTTGCAGCCGAACTCAGCCATGCTGATTCTATTGTCAGAGAGCAGACATTAGGAGGGCAAGTGAAGACTTACAAGATGGGGGCACCGTAACCGCGGTATCGTTCTACCTTTTTATCCCAGCCTGCAACCTTGAACGAAGATGGGTCACACCAGGAGTAATCGTTTAGGGCGAAGAAGTCTCCTCGCACCTCATCAGGTCCGCAGTCAAAGTAGGCAAGTTGTTGGTCAACATTCTCGGCAACATCGGCTGCTGCGTATCCAATAGGGATGGGTCGGTATCCTCTTGCTTTGACGTATGCCTTCATATCGCGGTTCAGAGCTTTGACGTATGGTGCCGCAATGGTGTTGTTTCGCTCATTGATAACTTCATTTCCGTTGATCATGAGGAGCAGATTGCTGTACTGCGCAAACGTATCAATGGTGGCAAAGATACTCTGAAGATAGTTCTCATTGTAGGACTGGAACAGTGTAGCGTTGGTCGCTCGGTTCAGGGAGAACTGTGGTGTGTTGGCGTCGAGAGCGAGATAAATACCAGCGTCGGCCAAAATCTTCATCCCTTCTTCATGGGACTCTGAATTGTCGACCGTATACACACGGATGGTGTTGATGCCGAGTTTCTTGAAGTTTGCAACGTCTCGTGTGAGGGCTGGAATATTGATAAGAGGATCTGCCGCATCTGCTGCTCCTCCTGGTCTGGCGTGAGAAGTCAGTCTTCAGTTCAGTCCAGATTTTGCATTAATTTCACATGAGATATTCGACTCGATGGGATTCACAAATAGCGAAATGTTGCTTCTCTCCATAAAAAGATGCATATGAAATTAAATGAGGTAGACTCACTGGTAAGCAACACCACGAACGTAAAATCGCTTGCCGTCAGCGAAAAAGGCTGCATTACAAGTCAGTACCAAATTAGTAGATTGTTTTCCTTATCACGTACCATTTCCTTTCGTACTGACGATAGGTAGACTGCCCGATGTCGTTTGTCTGGGAAGAAGTTTCTCGGTTGGTGTCGCGTTTGCAGCCACACCAAGTGCAGCGACAATCGTGGCGAACTTCATTTTGGCGTAACGAGAGAGGAAAAAAAAGGGGAAAGAAAACTAATGGGGGAGCGGAATTGAGAAGACGAAAGAATCCTCTGAAAGAGTGAAGAGGAAGTCGATACGTGAGAATTTGATACGAGAAGTAACTGGAGTAAAGTTCTTTCAAGGAAAGAAAAGAAGGAAGACAGAAATATCGACAAGAAATAGCATCCTGAGGGTCCGGACTGTGGATTATGAATGCCAATATACTATTTCCGCTCCGCCACGTATTGGCTCTTGTCGCCCAGACCCAAGCGACTTGGCCGGCCAACCACAACCCCGCAAATCGGAGGTCGCTTCCTGGCGGCTCTTGGGTCAAGACCTTGGAGACTTATCGAGATGAGGCGACAAGAAATTCCAAGAACCCCTATTTCAATATCCGTACGGGACTGGTTTCACCGGCAAGTGTGCTTGCGTAGACACTGAGGCGATGGAAGCCAATCACGTGAATTGAGAATTGGCAGCCAAAACCCCCTGGCCTGTCTCTAGTGACTGCGCGTGGAAAGTCAGCGCCGTATCAATCATTTTTAGCTGATTGAGTGGGGTAGAAAAGAGTGTTGGCATAGAATGTGTGCGTTTTCCCCATGGTTCGCGAAAGAAATAGCAGTTCTCGGTTCCTACATTTGTCCTCGCACATTAGCCAATAACTTGTAACGTATCATCTAGATGGGAGGTGAGCACTCAGCAGGATTGGTAGTTTTTACCTCGATAATTTCCAATCGCGTCCATTCGAAATTGGTGAAAGAATCATGAAGCTCGCGAACGTGGGGCGATCACCCGGGCCGAGTCTTGGCAATACTTCAGCATCATTGAACTTGACTGCGTTCCGCGAAATGTAATTTGATATTGATGGCGGGAGTACAATGCACAAGAGAGAGTGCGATTTGAACGGATCAAGGTGGATCGGGAACTCTCATTCTGCATATTTTCATAACTTGAACCACGGGTGCACCAAAATGGAGTCGACAGAGGCTCTCGATTGCGGGTCATACTTCAACATCTGAAGAAGAAGATCTGCCAGAATATCCCTCTCGTCTGGGGCTACCATGATATCTATCTTCCTCTTACTTTCTCCTTCACGAATGCTGAATTGTACACCCTCCTGAAGGAGCCACGGAATGTTGGTGGAATTCGCATAAGGCTTTCCTGTCTCGTCAACAACTGCTGTTTCTTGACCGGAATCTCGACCCTCTGGCACACGTGACCGCGCGCCGCCTTTCCTCATGGCAGCTTCAGGCCAGCTCAGCTTTGGTTTAAGTATGCTCAGGTCTACTTACCTACTTCATCAAAAATCGTTAACTTTTAACGAGGAGCCCGAAAAGGCCCCCCTTTCCCAGCTAGGGGTCCCAAATCAAGAAATTGAAGGATATATCCGGCCCTCCGGCATCGACGAGGAGCCACATCGGTTCCCCAATCGTCTAATAGAGATAGGATCCAAGTGACTCCCTTGCCTCTTTCTAATTGTAGCCTTGGAGATCGATATGAATCCATAGGGCGCTAGATTGAGCTCCGCAACCCGTTTGATAACGAGACTTAGAAACACTACTATAATCCACTGTAACGTTTATTTTCAACCACTTTCTTAATAAATTGATCTTAAAATCTTTAAATCCCATAAAAACGAGCGGTTGCTTCAACTAGATATCGAAACACATCATTTATAAAAACAAATCCAGCCTTATCTATTTGACGATCCTCCATTGCCTGTAATCCCGCATATTGGATTCAATTATAGATGTTGTTACGTCTCGAAGCATGGCTTTAGCTGGGTAACACCGCAGAATAATGCTATTAGCAATAGGATGTGGCGTCCAATTGATCGTTATATACTTATTGAACGGGCTTATTTCGAGAATGAGCGTCTCTGAAATTTACGAGTGGTTCGCAGAAAAATATCCAAACTATCTATACACAAAATGTAAGATTCGTTATATTCTAAGATATAATTCCGAGACAACAAGTCCCAGATTTATTATTCTTAACAGAAATCGTGCCGCGGGCGTACCAATCTAATGGACTATTCCGTCTAGAACAGAGGCTCAACTCCGCCGATTGTTCAGTGGCCCTCATAGATCGTACCCAGATCCTTCCAAGCGATTGAGGCAATCCTTAAATGGCCTTGTTTGAGTCTGAGCCACCCTTTGGGTATCAACACTATTTAATCTTCTTAGATTGCTTTGAGAATCATTCTGTGCCTATAAAAGCTTGACATTCGACCTTAACGCTGTATAATAAACCATAAATATTTAACATAGAACCCTTAAAGACCCTACTATATCGTAACTCAAAAGCCACCCTGCCTCTGGTCTTTCCCGCGTCGAAGCTGCCCGGGGTAACCCCTACCCTGTAGCCTACCCATAGACCTGATAACCACTTCTCTAATACCGTTGAACGGCTCCTCGACAGGGGCCTGATTTTCCCATATTGAGAAAGGAATTTGGCTCTGACTACTGTATTGTCCTCGTTGAACCTGGGGCTGCTGAACCCATGACCGAGCAACGGTGGCATACGGGTATTGAATCTGATTTTCGTGGTTGAGATGCTTTCGGTCTTGTGCTGTGGTCTGAATTGTAGTTTCTGCGGTAGTGCCCAGCATGTCTTCGGAATCTGAGATCTGGAGCTCCGATGTGTAGATTTCGGTGAACGGGAAGCTGAATGCTGGTGCGACAAGTTCTTCAATTGTCTTTGCCTTTCTGATTCCGTCCGCTCTGTCATTCCCTGTACTTGATGCCTGTTTGGTGGAATAGTGACCTCCTGTCGGGCAGGTCTTTGGTGTTTGTGTCTCGATTTGCGTGCCATGAGGTTGGGGTTACGTGAAACGCAGACGAGTAGGTAATTGACTGTAAGGCACTACGACATGGATATGAGCAAGAAGATTAAGGACCTAGAGAAATTGGAGAGGTGGATGGGTAAGAAGTCAGTCATTTATAGTTTGATCATCAACCCCAATTGCAGCCTTCTCGAGTTAACTTTCAACTTGTTCGTGTTTCAATTTTGTGATTTATCATCACACCAAACTGGCAACTAACTACTAACTACTAACTAAATAAAAGTCGGACTTTAATACGGTAGTCTTACGAAAGTCTATCCTTTGACGTGCTTTGGACGATTCACTTTAAGACAAAGGTTGTGCGACACTATATTATAAAACTCGCATTGCAGAAACCGCGAAAGTGCTCCGTCTCCAATATCTTGGACTTTGCAGGGGTCTGCCAAGGAATAAGACTCTGCTTTGAACTAAAGTCTCATGATTACTAGTTCTCAGAATATATCTTCTCGCCTAAAGGAGGGGAACAGGTTTAGCTAGACACTAGCAGGATATTATTAATAAAGCTTAAAAGTGCTTTGTGCTGAAAAGCCCATAGTGAACATTCAAGGCTCTCCCGGAAGTACTCTACTTTCATTCAAAGACTGCACTCAACTTGTACGAATACGTATGCTTTGGAGGAGTTGTTTTTGGATTTGAAAAGGATAGTTGAGTTTGCAGGTAAGACATCGCGCGGCAATGATCAATTGCGAAAGCATTGAAAACCTACTCCGAAGACCAGCAGGTTCTATAAAAATAAAAATAAAAGATAAGTTGGCACATAAAGAGGAATCGGCACTCAATTAGATGCGTCGCTGGGTTGAGTGAAGGAGTATTTCGGTTCAAGGATCGGGGCAAGTCTCACATTGCGCCAGAGCTGGAAGTGGCAAGCATTCAGCGAGAAATATGTCAACTTTGCTTAAAGAAACGACACTTTCATGCAGGGGCACAGTTTAGTGCCATCTGTCTTATAGGTTCCGCAAAACCCCAAATATATCAGATCATAAGTCTAGTATGTTCTGTCTGTGTAGTAAATTACTATCTTGTATCTGACGGTAATCCAACAAACGTAGAAGCACGATTATCCGGCAACCTCACCAACCGCTACTACAAGCACCGCTCAGGAGTGGAACGATTTGTCTTCTTCCGAGAGCAATTCCTCTAAAGTACGACGGTTGGAAAGTACGCGTTCTGCGATACGCCAGCAAACTGCCACGTCGGCGCGGCTAGATTCGGAGGTAATGCACTGCCAATCGGTAACACTCCCTTCCACACAATTATAAAATGGCGTTTTGAAGCGAAAGTACTCCGAAGGAGTGCAGCGAAAGTGCGATCTTTCGGTATATTCCGTACAGTAGGGCCGCTAGACCCCTCTCACAACCGGTTCGATTGGCATTGCGTGCATCTTCGCTTCCAGGTACAAAATGGTCCATAACCCCCTACATTGGCTTGATTTATTATTTCTGACAAAAGAATCTTCAATTTTCCACCACTCTGTGCACTTTAATGCTGCATTGCTGCTCGACCCCTTCCGAGGCGTCTGCATTGTATCATTTGTCTATGCACTCGACACATCGTCTTTGATCCTAAGCTCAAACATGGCCGTACCCGCCAATCCAAGAACGGGAGATCGTGAGGATGATCTCTGGATGCAACCAGCAAGTGGTGTCCTGGATCCTGAGGATGATATCACTATGTTTACTCATCCCTACACCATGCAAGCAGACAATGTTTCCTGGAATCCCGAAGACTATATTAACTGGAGCAACGATGTTCCCGCCAATATTTCCATGATTCAACCGGCATGTGAGCGGGATGGGACCGCTCAATCATCCTCGAACCATATCAACACTCTCGCGGCCAACGGGAGCGATTCCGGTGGTTATGTTAACAAAACACCCAGAGGTGGAGGGGCTGAGGAGCAAATGCAAGCCTTGTTTACTACTACTTTCCCGACTGACAGCGATATCGAACCTCAGTACCTCCCAGGTAATACAATCCTTGCCGAAAAAGACCAAGAGGAGCCAGAATATATCACGTACGCGAGAACCCCACATGTAGCAAAACGTGCTCGGGGAAATTCCGGGCCCAGTTCACAAGAGTGGCAGAAGTGGAAACGAGAAATATACAATTTGTATGTCAGCAACACTTTAGAGGTAACAAGAGAAGAAATGGCTAAGAAGGGATTTCATGCTGGGTCAGTTACTCTCTTCTTCTTTTCCCTGAGAATATTATGCTAAAATTGCATAATCTACAGAGAGTCGATGTATAAACGGAGATTCAAAGAATGGGGTTGGAGAAAGTATGAACTCGACAAAGACAGTGGACACTCTGGTGGGGAACCTTCCACTGGTAAATTAGGGAAGCGGACCCGGGGAAAAGCATTAAGCCCTCTAAGCACGTTGCGCGAGGACACCTTCCAGTCGAATAACTCACGCAGTTCGACTGTGCTTGCCTTCACTCCTCCACACCTCGTCCAGACACACTCCCAGCCCACACACTCCAGCTCTACACTCTCCAACTCTACACTCTCCAGCTCTGTACACTCCAACTTTACACACTTCACCCCTTCACACCTCTACCCTACAAGATTTACCTCTATACAATTCAACCCAAGCGCGTTGCGTGAGGAAACCTCGCAATCACATAGTTTAAGTGGTCCTCCTGTGGCCGATTTTACCCCTCCGCAACTCCCAACACACATCAAGCTTACACGCTCTAGCATGGGAATCCCAGCTCCTATAAGTGACACTGAGTTTGATGTACTCCTAAGCACTATTCTCAACAACGTTAAGGATCTGTACATCAGCTACCCGGCTCAAAATAAATGGAAAGTCCAAAAGCAGCGCGAAGTCGAGGAAGACATCCATGATGAACTCCTCGTCGGCGTTGCAACCAGCCTCCGAAATTCAAGCTCACTAAGTCTCGAAGTCGGAGACAAGGGCTTCCAGAAAGCTCTTCAGACAGTGGGAAAGGTTGTCGGGATCGGAGATGCCGCCGACTGCGGGCTATTCTCCCTACCAGCAATTTGGGTATCCTTCCTGTGTATGATTCGGCATCAACGGCCGGACCGGGCCAGTGAATTTCTTTCACTGGCCTGGGGACTAGCTGTGCACAAGTTCGGCGGCAAGCATCAATTTGTGCAAGTGCTTCACAACCTTCAAAAGATATGGATGAAGGATCCAGACCAGCTCGAGGAAGTCGTCTTTACGGCCTACCGCAGATGTATCGCGGATGTGAAGGAGCAACTTGGCCCTTTTAATCTTACTTACCTTTCACTCTGGGGTGATTTTGTCGTGTACCTCGACGGCAGATCAACCAACGAGACCCAGGCTGCGGTGAAAGATATCCGAAGTGTGATAAAAATATCAGAAGAGGAGAAGGGGCCCGGTGGTGGGCCGGATGGCGATTACACTCTCGAGCTTCTCGGGTTGACACTCTATGTATTACAATCTGCCCCAACGATGGCAGATGAGGCGGAGGAGGTAGCAAAGGAGTTGCTCATCAGACTCAACCAAAGGAGGGTGAAAGCTGGAGGGCAGTTAGTGGGAAATTTGTTTGTCACATGGAAAGATTTGAGGCAGACCCTAGGCACTTTCTGCCTAGACAAAAAGGACTACCACCAGGCGATAAGTTATCTGGAAGATTTCCTGAGCCATGAAATTGTGGATGATAGGGACGCCCTCGCGCTTGAAAAGTTAGAAAGGTGCTACCTGGCTCTTGGGAGAGATGATGACGCCAAGAAGGTGTGGCAATGGCGGATGGATAACTCCGAGAGACTGCTGCAGAAAACCGAAACCGAGCAAATTGAGGGCGAGAAAGTTGCAGATGGCCATGAGGAGACAGATGACGAAGACAGTAGGGATGTGAGTGAGGAAGAGGGTAGCAGTGAGGCAACTGTAATAAATCAAGTCGAAGAGAGCAATGAAGAGAATTTGGAAGAGGGTATTGGGGACGAATTTGGAGATGCCGAGGTGGAAATACAGCTTTTGCAGGAGCAGATAGCAGGATTGAAGCAGAGGGTGAAGGTTTTGAAGCAGGCAAGAAGAAATGGGGGAAGAATGTAAACAAACGCGAGAGATTGCGCCTAGATCGTGACAGAGGGGTGGGGAGATAAGGACACGCAAACCTGTATGAATTTCGTTTCTTCTTGGTCATTCTGTTAGCAATAGGAAGTCTTCGTATAAAACAAAGACATGCGTAGTATATTATCCTAGTTCTAGGAGTAGACAAAGGGTAGGAGAAGGGCAGGCTCAGCTAGCATTACCGATAAAGCAGCCTTGCTCACCTTTCCGAACAAAAACAGATTTTGTGTAGGGGAGGATTCGGGCTAAACAACCGGCTGATGCCATCTAACCGTTCTAGCTAGCTGCCTTCGGACGATGATACTGTATATAGTATGGTAGGCGAGCCCCGGAAATTCACATTGTATTGACATTGGATTACATACTACACACTATAAGAGTAACTTCAATACATAGTTCCCCCGCAGGAGGAGGTTTCTCCTCCGAGAACTCAAATTTATGATTTTTTACATTTTGTCGTAAAATTAGGTATTATTTTTCAGCATTCTCTAACACCTAGCAGCGCGCACGTCTTTTGCTAATATTAAGTCGCTTTCTTTTCCTTTTCTATAGGAAGCTGACTTTATTCATAGTTTTGCAGCCGCATCGTTTCAACGTTTTTCTCAAAGCTTTTGGTATATATTGCTGAGCTGTGGGGAATATTCTGATATTACTTCTAAGGTGCGAACTCGAGAACAGGAGAACCGTCAGGTGCTTTTATTGAGACTTTTACCAATATCAAAGCTCGATTTTTTCTCGACAAATAGGGTTTCACAACCTATATTACAATTACAGCTACTTGCAATGGACAATTGAACTTCGGCCCTGCGGGACGCGATGGGGGAGAGGTTTGATGATTGGCGAGACTTCAAGTCGGGAGGAGAGACGTATTATAGAGCTTCTATCTCGGACCTTGGCACTTTTAAATGAGGGATTTGTGACACAGTGATCATTGTTTGTATGGCGAGGGTGGTTATGGGCTGAATGGTATTGCGCTGCATGAGAACAATGAAGTAGATAAAAAACAAAGTCTCATTGTGAAGAAAAGTCTATAAAGATACAATTTCAGCCCCGCTTTTCTAGTGATTTATTGAAATACAATAATATACATCTACTTCTAACGTTTATGGGGATCGTATAAAGCATCCAGAAAGCCGCAATGACCTAGGTAGGTTCGATTATTTGCTTTACAATCACCCAGTATTCGCTTCAGTGGAATTGCGTTGAAATTAAAAACTTGCCCAGGGAATTGCAAGCCAAATAAATTGTCTCAGAAACTTGGCGGCGGACAATTTAGATTCACCAAAAGCCTGTCCCCGGGAAAAGAAGCCAAGAGCTTCGACAACCCCCATCACTTATTTGAAGACGGTCGCAACCTCAATCTTTCCTCTCCACAAAGTGCCACCAAATCTCTCAAACCTTCATCAATCAACCGCAAGCATGTCGGCCGGAGATATCGAGGCCCTCGATCAGATCCTAGAAGAATACTCCCGCCATCTTCCCCGAAATACTCGACGTCGGTCCCCACTCCCGCGACAGCAAGTAAGAGTAGGGGCCACCACACACGGCCCACCTAAGCAAGACGCGTCTTCGCGTCAATTTTACCACCCTCTTTTTTAAAATATTAATTAATAAATAACTATTATCCCAATCATTTTATAATTTAAAATAAATAATAATTTTATATTCAATTTTCCATTCTAGAAAAAAAATAACGAATAACCTACTCCTATATATATTATAATACACGATTTAAAATATAATAAATTTTTTCAGTAATAGATCGTTTCCAAAATTATTTTTTTTCGATGTATTATTCGATGTATTTTTTACTAAGAAAAAAATTGTTGTATATATAAAAAAAAAACCCCGAAACCCTATTTGATATTTATTAAACAAATCTGTTAATATATTTGTTATATTTTTAGAAATTGGTCGACACGTCGGTTAACCTTTGCCCAGGTTAGGGCTCAATTAGGAATCCAAGTTTTTCTATGTATTATTCGCCGAGAATTACACCGCGTAGGCTACCGATATTATATATTGTGCCCGAGACCTTATATATCACGTAAACAAACTAAAAAGAGATTAGACTTTGTTTTGGAATATCGGTAGTAGGGAATATTGGATTATATAATTTATAAGGAAAATGGCAAACTAAAAGGGGACTGGAGAAAGATTATATAATCTAATAAAACTATATTTGAAATTAGGAAATATAACAGGATCTAGGTAATACAACGGATAAACGAAAAACATTATACAAATTATATACAATTAATATATAAATCAGGGAAATTCTCGGTTATAATATAGGGGGCAATAGACTAGGATTATAAATCAGAATTAATCTTTATAGAGAAGTTTCCTGATTATAAAAATATTTATTCTAAGGCTTATTTTTAGTAAGTTTTATAATTTATGGTTTTCTTATTATTTGACAACCTAGGTCCGGAGTATATTTTTATAAAAAATGGGAGTAAGATCCATACCGGGAGTACCCGACTATCCTGGCTAGAATATAAAATATACGGTTTTAAATGGCCTTTTTTTTTATTAGATTTGAATCCAATAAAAAAGATTTGGTACTAGATGAAAAAAAAATTAAAAAAATTATTATATATACCCAAAAATAAAAAAAATATATATAAAGAGTTTCAAAAATTCTAAAATCGAATAGATTTATATGATTTCTAGTATTATATAGAATAATTAATCTGCAAAATTGAGAATATAATTGTAATACGTGGATTAATTATTATTAATTAATTTATAATTTTAATTTAGAGGTAAAATAATTGCAATTGTATTTATAATAATTATTTTACAACGAGGTATATTTTCATGGTTTTCGCTTAGGTGGGCCGTGTGTGGTGGCCCCAACTCTTACGAAATAACCACTCTTCAAATTCCAATCTTTCTAATGCGCCAGCAACGCCATTATGCCCTCACAGTCCGCCGGCAACAGCAAAAAAGAACAAATTGAGAACTTAGAGGAGTCAAGAAGCACGAATTGGGCGTCTTCAGCAGCTCAAGATGGTCTGGTACCTTGATTGTGGCGGCAGATTAGCCGCAAACGGTGTACGAAGTACAGGGTCCAATGATTGTTAGGCGAGAGAAAATACGTCCATATTCTGTCGAAAATCCGAGTGGTCTGCCCAATCACCTGCCCAGATCTTTTCCTGGTCTGCAATTGCGTAATCTAGGTGGCGATGTTTAACAATCATTAGGCCCTGTACTACTTACTTCCGTACCTGCTTATCGTGCCCGAAATATTTGATCCGGGTAAGACAATGGGTAGCATTAGCAATCCCCTAAATAGATCTACCTTTTAAGTTCTGTGCAATTGTCTATCGGTTCCAGAATAAGGAACCCTATAACATATCATTAGATACGAAGCCAAGGAAAGTGGCATTATAAAGGGCTAAAACGGCTAAGTCTATTCTTAGAATTGAGGGTTCAAATCTAGCTCCCTATGTTTCAAAAGGGGACGATTTAGGTCCCACGGTGCAATCAACCTATCAGCTACGATTTAGAAGGATCGCGGGTCCAAATTTGGCTCCCATGCTCCAGTTTCTAATGCACCTGCTGAATATTGACGTCAGCAACAGAAATGCCTAACGCAAGGCTTGCCCCCGAGTATGAATTATTATCCTTCCAGCCTAACTTTATCTACGCATAAATCCCAACTGCTCGGAAACTATTGTAATTTCGAGGCACCTCCACCTGTGCGGCTTGCCGCCGAGATATCTATGCCCCATGTTGCTTGTCCAGCTCTCCAGCTGAACCTCTCCATTGTCCTTCCCTTGGACCAGTCTCACCGTTCGTGAATCTGGCGACAGCCAAACTCGCCGCTGCATAAATCACAAGAGGGTCAGCTGACGCCGAAGCCATTTAACAGCCCCTCTGGATCAATACACTACCGCTGACATGAAGCTGCTTGGCTCCCTGCCTCATATCAGTACCTTTGCCTTGTGTTGTTTGCGTGGCTCTCCTGCTGAACCAAACCATGAACCTTTCCTTGACCCAATCTCGCCATTGCAAGAATCCTGCAACAGCCAACAGGCACGCCAGTAACCGTAAATACTTTTGTCAAAGTAACTCCTGCTGCTGAGATGTTCTGCCTTGCTTTGCCTTGCCCTGACTTGCTCGCATGGAAATATCTGCTCCTCGGAAGATAGAACTTTGGTATAAATCTTTCGTTGGTGTAATTTCGTATTTGTATGAGTCTTGTCATGCCCGTTAAGCACACCAGCTGTCGTTATCCTCGATCCAAGTGCCGTACTGTGCTTTATTGAGCGGTCTTGCATGAGCCATACTTTGCTCAGGGAAACATCTGTTATCGTTGTATGATGAATAGTATACTCATGGGGGGCGCCAGATATTGACTCTCGGAATTTGTATTGTTGTCCTTTTGACCCTTTGAAACTTTACAGAATCGTCGATCGACTGTCACCGATGTACAATATTGTGGGTATTTGGATACGATGACCTGTGGCAGAGAGGAGTTGAATGGGTGATTAATAGATTGACGCGATGTGTTGATAAACAAGTCTGACGGTTGGTAAAGTCGGGGGGTGCGGCCCTACCTGACGGGGCGGGGGTCCAATATCGGCCCTGAAAGAACCCCTGCCTTGCTCCTTCTAATTTTAGCTAGCGGTACTCGTAGCCGAGGAGCTCAAACGAGCCGCCTCCTCTTCAGCCTGGCTCAGGGTTTGCTCGCCCTCGGCTCAGGCTACAGCAGCGACTGCTCAGAGCCAAAGACGGAAATGGAAAATCGCTATGTCGAGATTCCGATATTGGACGGCCTGTTCCATCTTCATCATACAAATTCTCCCGAGTTTCCCACGAAGACCACCATGGTTTTGGCAGCCTTCCAAGGAGTTTCACTATCTTCAAAATTACTTCGTCATCTGAGCCATTGTAACATTCAAAAAGGGTACGCATGGATCGAATCTCGTAGATAGTGCATGCGAGTGCCCAAATATCGCAGCCGATACCGACAGAGCTGTCGAATATGAGTTCCGGGGAGCAATAAGGCGATGGGATTCCCAGCCCTTTGGGCGGAGATGATGTATGATAAGACTCTCCAAAGTCGATGATACACACTTGATCGGTCAGATACCGGACGTAGAGTTGTTCCAAATCAATGGCTGGCACCGTATAGTTTGGAGCCGATGGGCCGGGAGCCTCGCCGGAAGCTGTGAGAATGGGGTCCATTACGGGTTCCCCAAATTCGGCGGCGAGTTGTTTTTCGGTAAGGCTGTCGAAGTTTGACAGCTTGAGAAGGATGTTCGATGGCCGAAAATCTGAAAAGGCATTTAGCTCACAACACGATGCTGCAATGGAGTTAAAAAGGAGTCACTTACCACCATGGAAAATTCCATTCCAATGGACGAACTGTAGGCCCATGGTCACCTGATGCGCAATATCTCTCGATATTCTATCAGCGTCTGGAAAGGCCGTCCATATGGCCGGGATTCGTGGACCCAAAACCGGCAATACCAGACAAAGATGCTTGCCGTTTGGTCCCTCAATCCAAAAGTGGTCAGATGGCAGAGCAATATACTTTCCTCCATCTTGTTCAAAGTCTAGATCCTTACGCATCAGAATAAACTCAAAGCAGTCATCTTTAGAGGCATCCACCGTGATGATCTTCAAAACCACGTGTTTCTCTTTCTCTACATCGCGGCAGAGCCACACTGTACCGAGTCTTTCGCTCCTAAGCTTGTGTATAACACGATATCGATTGTCTTTTCTGATATGGTCTCTAAGGTGAACAGGGTGAAAACTACTAGGTTTGTACTTCTCGCGGTCTTCTACGCTGTCAAGCTAGCTTGTATTATACAATTGCTTTTTGGTCTAGAATTCTTCATCTTCTGTTGTCTCACTGTCCTGCTCATCGATGAAGCTATCAATCTCTGTCGGTATGTCTGATTTGACTGTCTCTTCAAAATTTCGTTGGGTACTTCTCGGCATTCTTGTGTTTTTGTGCTAGGATCCTACTTGCGTGTATACCTCGTGGTGGTAATTTAAATCTTCGGGCTTATCAACATAAATTTGGGAACAGTTGAGACAAAAAAGAAAATCATTTCGATGAAGACACCCGATAAGTAGTTCAGGACAACCAACACCGGCAAGGAGTCAGGAGGCCGAGGTCGCGACCGCCATAGTCGCGCGCTCGAGGTAGCGATCCCTCCACATTCCAGGCAACATTCCAGAAATAAATCACCCGAACTTCAGAATCAGAAAAAGGCAGAAGGAACTGTAACACAGAACGTCGGATAAAGTGTAGTGCTTGACAGCCTAGCTGGATAAATTGTAAAGATATCATAAAGTCACTTGACGTTCAACTATTCACGAGATGATCAATTTCCAACCGTATATCACAGCAACATCACAATCTTCGGATGAATTATGGATCACATCTCTTCAACCAACAAAGTAGCCACCTCACGGAAAACTCCCCTTCTCAGGCCCAAAATACCCCCTCGCAGGCAACTTCAAAATCCCCACCCCACTCCCATCCACCCCCCCCGTACTAACCGTATTCCCCCAACACTT
>Ga0247778_1000204_pt1 | contig 103444 bp, 94 predicted proteins | sample UWRJL049202B5_FD_179939 | JGI IMG/M metagenome (GOLD analysis project Ga0247778, IMG submission 179939) | Plant litter microbial communities from Arlington Agricultural Research Station in Wisconsin, United States - UWRJ-L049-202B-5 | ecosystem: Environmental > Terrestrial > Plant litter >... | reverse complement strand
TATTAATTATAATTAAAATTAAAATTTTTTTTATTTATTATTTTTATATAAAATTATAATAAAAAAATATTTTTATTAATTATTAAATATTTTATAATAAATTTTATTATCAATTATAAAAAAATATTTAATATTTTTTTTTTGATTTTTGATTTCAATTTTTATAATATAATTCTCGATCGAATTTAAATAATTATTTTTGATATAATATTTAATTAATTTAAATAATATTTTTTAATTTAATTTTTTTTTTTAAATAATATTATTATATTTTTAAAAATAATCGAAAAAAAAAATTTTGATTTAAAAATCCAAAAAAATATTCAATAATATAATAAATAAATCGATTATAATATTATATATTATTAATTAGATTTGAATTTTACAATTTTTAACTATATAATATTAATAAAAAACAAAAATAAAATATTTTTTAATAATAAAACTATTTCAAAAAAAATATTTTTAAAAAAAATATTTTAATATCAAATTAAAATCTACCCAAATTTGATTTAGAAAAATCTAAAATTTATATTTTTTTATTTATTTGAAATAGTTTCCATTCTCTAAATAATAATTATTTTAATAATAAATCTCAATTTGAAAATAATTTTTATTTCTAAAAATAATTTTTCTAAAACAATTAATATAAAATCATTTCTATTCTAAAATATTTTATAAAAATTTTATTTTTTTATCTGATCCAGACTCGATTAAATAAAAAATAATAATTTTATTTATTTTTTCATCTAATCCCAATTTGAACAAAAAATAAAAATAAAAATCTATATAAAATATTTATTAATAAAATATTTATTAATAAAATATTTATTAATAAAATATTTATTAATAAAAATATTCTCGAAAATAATTTAATTAATTTAAATTAATTAAAATTATTCATATAAAATCTTAGGTTTTATATAATATAATTATTTAGGAAATTTTTTTTTTATAACAAATTATAATTCGATTTAAAAATTATAAAAATTGAATTAAAAAAAAATTCTTATAAAAAATTATATTTTAATAATTAATTTTTTTATAATAATCAAAAAAAATAATTTTATTAAATATTATATTAATTTTCGGTTTTATATTTTATTTTAATTATATAAATATTAAAAATAAATTTTATATTATTAATTTATATAAAATCAATAAATTAATTATAAAAAAATTTATAAATAAAATTTTAAAAATTTATAATTTAAAAATAATTATATTTTTTTATATTTCCGATTCCTAAAAAACAAATAAAAATCAAAAAATAATTTTTATAATTTATTATTTATAAATATATATTTTTTTTAAATAAATTTTTAATTATTTATTTTTATTTCGAAATTATAATTATAAAATAAAAAAAAAAAAAAAAAAAATTTTTATATAATTTGATTTATAATTTTTTTTATAAAATATTATTAAAAAAATTATAAATAATAAAAAAATATTTCAAAAATAATTTAATTAAAAATTTTATTAAATTTAATTAAATTTTATTTATAATATTAATTTTTTTCATCAAAAAATTTAAAAATAATTTTTGATTTTATATTAATTTTAAAAAATTTAATTTTTTTATTAAAAAAAATTAATATTTATTTTTTTTAATCGATAAAATATTAATTTAATTTATTTTTGCTAAAATTTATATTAAATTAAATATTTATTAAATATTTTATAAAATTCAAATAAATTTTATTTTTGAAAAATTAATAATATTCTAAATATATTATAAAATTTATAAATATAAAATTTTATTTTTCAATTTAATTAATAATTTTACAATTTATTAATATTATATAAATAATATTTTTTTTAATTATTCCGATAATTTTTATATTATATATTTCGATAATATTTTTATTTATTCTAACAATTTTTTAGAATATAATAAATATATTAATAAAATCTTTATTAAATTTGATATTATTAAATTATAAATCGATTTTAAAAAATATAAATTTAATATTATTAATATCAAATATTTAAATTTTATTATTTTTATTAATAATTTTCAAATCGATCCTAAAAAAACAAAAATTATTCACGATTAATATTTTCCAATTTCTATTAAAAATATTTAATTCTTTTTGGATTTTTATAATTTCTATTAATAATTTATTTGTAATTATAATAAAATTTTGTAACCATTTATATAATTAATTAAGAAAAATATTTTTTTCGTTTTTATTTAGAAATATTAAATAATATTCGATAAATTAAAAAATTATTTAATTTTAGCTTTAATTTTTTAATATTATAATCCCAAATTTTTATATATATTGGAAATTAATATTTTTAATAATATTATAATAATTGTATTTTTATAAAAATATAATAATAAATGGAAATCTATTATTTTCTTCTCAAAAACCTTTTTATTAACAGAATTGAACTATATTATTTATAATAAAAAAATAACAATTATTATTAAATTATTTAAAAAATAACAAGTTAAATTATTCGGATTTTTATATAATATATTTATATTTATAAATTATAAAATTTTTAAATATTCGATAAATTAAATAAATAAAAATATTAATCGATTTTAAAATTTTAATTATATATTATTCAAAAAAAAAAAATATATTTTTTAATATTTTTATTTGAAAAAAAAATAATATTAATATTTAAAATATTATTAAAAAAATTTAATAAATATAATATTTATTATAAAAAAATTAAATCGATTTAACGATTTGGAGAAAAATTATAATAAAAAATAAAAATAATATAATAATTAATTTGATTTGTTAAAATAAAATATTATTATTATTAAAATTTTTAAAATTAATTATCGATTAAATACTTGCGGCTAATTATAATTCAAAATTCCTAAAAATATTATAATATTAAATAAAATTTTCTAAATCGATTTAGAAAAATTTGAGATTTTTAAATAATTTTTTTTTATATTAAAATTATTTAATAATTTTAAATATTAGGTTTTTTTATATTTATTTGATTTAAAAAATTTATAATTAGATTTTTATAATCTATCTAAATAAAAATAAAATATATTATTTTTTTCAACCAATATATTATTAATTTCAAATAAATATTAATATAATTTAATATTATTATAATTATTATATTTATTATTGATTTTTAATCTCTAAAAACAAAAAATTTAAATTATTTTAATTTTTTTTTATTCTCGATAAATTTTAATAATATATTATTATCAATTTTTATAATTTTAATCCTAATAAATATAAATTTAATAATATTTTTATATTTATAAATCAATTATTAAAAAAAATTATTAATATTTTTTGTCGAAAAAAAATAATAATAAACAAATTAATTTGTTTTTATATTTATTATATTTATCGATATTTTAGATTTTTATAAATTATTATTTTTAATCAAAAATTTTAATTTATTATTAGATTTTAAAAAAAATTAAATATTATTTTAAATACAAAAATTATATATTTAATTATATATTATTTATAAATTAATAATTAAATAAAAATTTATAATTAATATTTAAAAAAAAAAATTATATTTTTTCGTCAATTATTACTAAAATAATTAATTAGATTTATTATTTTTAATAAATTATATATAATTAATTTTGTTATACAATTCTTTTAATAAATTATTTTTATTCGAAATATTAAAAAATTATTTATCTAAAATATTATAAAATTGATGTTTGAATAATAATTCCCCTAAAAATCAATTTATTATCGATGCAATTTATAATATAATAAAGAATATATATCAAATTTATAAAAAAATTAAAAAATATATAATAACCGCCTAAATATTAATAAAAAAATCTATTAATAAAAATTGTTGTAAGATTATTTTCAAATCTGGATAGAAGATTTAGTTTAATATAAAACTATTTTCAATTTTGCGACTTTTATAAAAATTAAATTACCCTTAAAATAGTTTTTTCAAGATATTAAATAAAAAAAAAACTTTTATAAATTAGAATTTTCTATTATTATAAAGATCTATTTTATTTTCCCATTTGATTATTTATAATTAGATTTTAATAATTTTTTATAAAACTAGGAGCTTATATCAGGGAATAAAATTAATATTATTAAGGATCAAAAATATAAAATCCAAAATATTATTATTGTTTGATCGATTTAACAAAAACTTTTATATTAGATTAATTAATTAAAACTTAATATAAATTTGGAATAATATCTATTGTCTGATTTGAAATATTTTTTATATAAATTTAAGGATTTTTATTATATTAATTTAATATAATTTAGATTTTTGTGCATTTTATTAAATTGAATTAAAATATAAAAAAATAATATAAATAATTATAATTATTTAGATAATAATATATCGATAAATAAAAGTTTAAAAATAAATTTTTTTAAAAAAAAAAAATAATATAACGATTCGATTCTTGAAATATTATAATTATATAATAAATTATATAATGCCCGATCGTTACTTATATATTAGTTTTATTTCTTTTTTCTTTCTTAGTTCTTCACTTTTAGATTCTAAGGAGTATCGAGTATTCTGGCTTCACGGTCTACCACGCTCACATACAATTAAAAGTTATTATATTAACATAAATATTTATATAATATAAATTTAAATAAGTCAAATAAAAAAATTTATAAAACATTTAAAAATAAAATTTTAATATTATTAATATTATTATCACTAATAAAAAAATTATTAATTTAATTAAAATTTGATTAAATTTTTAAATAAAAATTATTAATTTTATTAATTCGATTAGATTTTCAATTAATTACAAGAATTGTAAGGACGTATACAACCATTATATGGAGTGAGAGCAATAGGTGAATATTGTCTAAAGAAGCAAGTGCCTAGCTACAGGAAACGCCTTTATATGCATGTGGTCACGTGTCTACGAACCACGTGCCACCCCTTTTCCACCACTACAGAATCCTACGAATCTGTTAAACTGATTTTTTCTGAAAATTGTGAAGGTCCTGATGTAGGTATATTGTATTATAGGAAATGTGTGCCTTAGCCCTGAGGCTCGGCAGCTACGTCTACAAGAAAAACTAAAAGTGATATGGGTCACGTGATCAAGGATCACGTAAAGGATCTCTCGGATCCTTGGATCCCTAGATTCCTTAGGGGCTCTAGGACATCTGGGTTTTAAAGGATCTTATAAAATACGGAGGTTGTATATAAAAACGGGTCTTCACCCAATAGATAGGAGTTTCGTGTTCAATTCAAATAATATTTCAATATATTGGTATTCCTATACTTGTAACAGTTATATTAATATTGTGATAACTCCCTACGAAGAGCCTCAGACATAAACCCAACGAACGTATTGAGCCAGTACCCCAGCAATCGTTACAGGCGGGTTGATCTTTCTTCTGAAATATTATCACCCTGAGATGAGGATATCTAGATTATCCAGAGCTCACAAAGATGCACAAAACTGTCAAATATTTGACCATTAAGTGAAGGAGATGGTATGTATCAATTAAAGCATTTATTGTCGGTCAAATCAATTTACTATACTCCGTTGTCGCCGATCGAGCTCCATCAAGAATCTTTCTATCCCGCAAGCTCAATTCCTCGAACATATTTCTCAGTAGAGGAGGCCTAACTGGTCGGGCGGGGACTGATAACACATCTGAAGCGGGCTTAAGTTCTGGCTTTTGCTCTCGAATGTAGTTCTGAAGGGACTTCAGCAGCATGTCGCCAATCCAGGGCTCCTACGTGTTAATTAACTACAGGCCATCTTTAAAGTTAGACGATACAAGACCTACCTCACTACTATCTTCCATCTCTACATCTTGCATCTCCATATCTTCATCCATGTTCACATCTTCCAGCTCGCGCTTTTCCTTTTTGCCGTCTCCGATTTTAGGTGTTGTATGAAACTGAGACCCTACCAGATCAAGATGATTGAGGTCGCTCCAGGAAGGGTCACTTTGAGACATGACCGAGGCAAAAAATGTATTGAAAGGGCTTGTGACAGAGCGGACGATGCTCTTTGCAAAGAAATGTTCCCAGATCATGTGGTTAATGCGTTTGTGGGGCGTGTGTTTCTTTATGGCGGATCTGGAGTATTTTACGAGTTCTCTAGAGTGCTCGATTGCCCTTGACCGTGGTGAGGGTGACTTGGAGCAGGTCATTTTCGCCGTTCTGTGTATAGATGAATGATCTGAATTTTTTTTTGGATGGGATATTTCAATCTTCGAGGCTCAGAGAGTAGATGTACAAGAGTGTGAAGTTGTAAGGAGAATCAAATTATGAGACGAGAGGCGGATTTATGATGTTCAAATTTTTTCATTTCGACTAACATTAGACTATGATTTTACGAAGAACTTGACAGCCGGAAAGCTATTTTAGCTTCAACATCAGTGGAGTTTAGCGAGCGTTCCTACCCACACATTTCCACAGTCAAGATTTCCCCAGCCTGGATATAGTACCCAAGATACACAACTTGGGGGATGATCAACCAAAGAAGTTCTTGGTCAAGATTCGATTTGAAGATTCTATTGCTATTCAACCAAATATGAACAAGTGCAGACTCTAGAAAATGTCCGAAATTACACAATGAGCATGATATTCCCCCGAAGTGAGCGAAACACTTCGATTCATATTATGGGTTGCAGGAAAGTGAGTGAATTTATGAAGAGAACTTCTTCGCTGCCTTTTCCATCCTAGTTTTCAAAGTATACCGAGTTGATGGATTGTTAATGCTCGAGATGATTTGCCGTCATCACTGCTTGATTCCATGTGCTCGGTGTTGACGGCTGTTACTTGGCTGGTATGAAAGGAACAGCAGCTTGGCTGTTGCTGGAGCTCCCCACAGCCTTCCCCACAGCGCCGTTATTATCCTCTTTTCTGGGGATGGCATTGGCGGCAATAGTGTCGAGAATGACTGAAGCGGACTATCGTAACAAATCAGCTACAAAGCTCAAGAAGATGAAGAGACTCATTCCACTCTGCCACAGACTACCTCAGATACTTTCACCTCGTACAGTCTACTCAAATAAATATGTTTTCTTGTCAGACTTACTTTCAATTTCGACGCCTCTGAGCTTGCCTGGCTAGTTTTGACACCCATCTCACCCAGCTCTTGGCGCATCTGGGCGTTCTCATGCGAGCAAATGTCAAGGACCTTAATAGGCGTCTCTTCTTTAAGATGCAGGGTATTGTGGAGCTCCAGGAGCCTTATGTTGTGAATTATGGCGGATTGTTGTCGTATCACGATATTCCGAGGGGTAAAGGCTACCCTTCCAGCCTTAGATGGCGACATTGATCGCAAGATTCGAGACATTATTGTGTTTGCAGAACGATGAAGGATGAAGTTTCTAGACAGTTTCCAGGAAATTGTTCAATGACTAGTAGTCACCACAAGTCCGCTAAGTTCTGTGACTAAATAGAGGTTTCGACTATGTCCGAGAGCCCACTAACCATTCACCTTCAGATGGTACCGAGAATAATTATTGGAAGACTAGTGTTCTGTGAATGAATAGTGTCAAACCTAAGAATTTGCAATTTACCTAGTGCTTAGGACTTAGGGCCTGGAACTCAGATTTCCAATTTTCGCATAAAAGACTCCGGACCCCACTAGCTCACTGATGAAAAACCACCACATGAAAATAGATCCGCAGCCCTGAATATATTCGAATATACTGCTTCGGTTGGTGTGTTTACAACGGGTACTTTTCCTCAAATCTATCCTGATTGCTCCTATATCCTATTCAATCATATCTATCAAAATGCGGACTTAAACCCTAGTTTTTGTTGCTGATGTTGGGTCCGGTCTTAAATAGAACCTGACGAACAATCTAGCTCCCTTTTCCCCACGCAACACTTCCATTTTAATTTTGTGCTTGGTATAATTCTAAATCTTCGAGATTTTGTTCCATATTAATGACGAATTAATGCAGTTTGGGGAAACAGTAAACAATATCATAGTTTAATAAAGTAAAGTTGAGCAATGGATCAGGTACCGTAATATTGCTTTGGTTGTAAAATTTACTCTACTTAGTCGACCTCAAACCTCTGTGAAGCCATAAATGACTAGAGTGATTAAATTAACCACCCGATCTCATTCGGTCCCGAGTGACACTGTGGACCGGATTCTAATCTACTTTAAAACTATCGCTTCACAACTCGTTCCCATTTTGTAAAGATTCATTCCAACATATCTGCCGATTTATACTCACCTGAATTCATCCAAATAAGGTCTTCTTCCACGAATTTGAAGTGTTGGAGACTTCCGAGTAGCATTCAATATGGCATAGTCCCCCTCTTCATCCACAGATACGCTTCGCCCGAGTCCGAAACGAGCAAAAATCTCAGTGTAAGCTTTTTCAATAGCCAATGCCGCATTTGGCCCAACTAACTTCAAACTTCTTCAGGAAATCCGTCGATGAATTCATCAAAGTCATTTATCAAACCAGATGAAGATAAACCCGACATGAACCTCAAAATATTCAACATCGTCAAAAACCTAATTTGTAGCGACTCCAAATACTTCCACAAAATCTGTTTCGGCAAATGGGCGAAGACTCGTGATGCCGATGAACCGATTCGAGTTATTGGCCAAAGCCCAGAGATATTTAGTATTTTTGTCACCTACGTTCATCATAGAGACATCTTGCTAGCGGAACACTTCCCTGAAGTGACTACTGAAGCTTCTCGGGATAAAGCACAACGATTACTGGAGTATGATATGCGATTCATCCAGCTTATCAAGTGTCATATTTTGGGCAGATACCTAATGGCAGACGGATTCTGGTGAGTGGGCTTCTAGTTGATTTCTTTTGGTTCATCATTCATGCAGCAAGGCGTACTATTATTTTTTGAACAGTTCGGGTCTTACAAGATGTCCCAAAATGAGGACTTCTCTCAGGGTTCAGTTGCAGGGTCTCTCATTGTTTAGATATTAGGTAATGCTGACTTCTTTGACTTGCAGTAACCAAGTCATGGATATGCTTCTCGAAGATATCAGAGTTTGCGGTGATGAACTCCGAACGGTCATCGGCTTGTCTAGTGAGAATATTAAACTCGTGTATCAGCACAGTACGGAGAAAGATAGAAAACTTCGCGACGTACTAACTTGCTGCGCAATGAGGGTTACTGACGACGCTCTGCACGAGCTCTTTGCGGAAGTCAACGACCCTGAAGTAATACGAGAATTTCAAGTGGAGCTACTCTTCAAGACAAGGGAAAGGATATTCCAGCCTTGGACATGGATCACTGAGCAAGATCCCTGTCACTATCACGTCCATGCTGATGAGGATAGCTCGTATTCCTGTACCATGGAACGACAGCGGAAATGGGATTTTGCAACGCGCTATTATAAGGACCCTGAGACCGACTTATATGTCCGTTCGTCCACCAAAACCCCCGATTTGGAGGAAGCCGAAGAAGAGATTGCAGATTGGTGAAATTTTCAACTTTTCGAATATCCTCACCCAAGCCCTCTGGGTTTCTGGGCGTCTGTTGTAATATTAGATCTTTTTTTTTTAATATTATCTGATTTGCAATCGATTTTGCCTAAGACCAATATGAGGTACGAATAATTGGTTGAAGGTTCCGGGATCAATAAGTTAAAACCTACACTAAACTTTTTGGTGGTAAGAAAGATATAACGTGACTTTTTTCAAGCCTGATTTTTGGTTTTCGATTTTACGTACAACACCAAACCCTCTTAGGAAGGTTTGTTTACAACCATATTTATAATTTAGTTTTTTTAAGTTAAAAAAAATATAATAATACCGCCGAAAACGGTTAATTTACAAATACAAAGAGATTTTTTGGCGTGCAATGTTAAGAAATATTCGACGGCGAATTAATTAAATAATAAAAGTGGGACTTGGTCTTAGGCGAGGTTAGGGTCCCTCTCCTGCTATTATAATATATAAACCGCACTCTTATTTAAAGATTAGGTTTATACAAAAAAAATTGGTTAGGGTTAGGCTATTAAACGTCGTTGAGGTAGTGCTTTCAAGTCTGGAGGCGGAGGACTGGGTTATAGGTTAATTATTATTAATACCCGCAAAATTTGGGACGGATCACATTTCTCAATTCGCTAGAGTAAAAACGTGGCCAGATACAGCAGCTGACTCTTGGCGGAGAGGAGGCGGAGTGTAGTAGAGTTCCTGACACCGTTGGACTTAGGGTTTAGGTTACTTCGCAACGGGGCACTTACACACTCAAAGATCTCTGATGAGCTTTTCAAGATAATCCGTCGTGCCAGAATTGCTTACATTGCATGATGCCTGCATGCGCTCTAAATACACCTGAGGTGGCTAAAGTTGCACCTTCCACAAGATTTCTGCACGATGTGCTGTTCCAATTTGACTCACAGCACCCACCCGCACGGGCTTGGAAGCAATCCTCTTAATGCCTCTCCGTCAATCCTATCTCTTTACCTAGGGCCATTCTTTTTGTGGGATCCTACACGCCTCTCAAGATCATAATCGGAAATTGTGGAGACGATTCTGAAGGATACTTAAGCGACTAAGCAAGATGAACGAGGAAAACGTCACCTTGACGGCAGATATTGAGCTCTCCGATTCTGGGTCCTCAGGCGAACTTTCCGATATACTTGTGTATCACAGTCCTTTCGCAAATCCAGGCCTTTGTGAAGCTTGCAGGCATCCAATGTATGGACCTCAAGTTCAATACATCACTATCGAGAATAATGCTTTTATTCGACGACATGTGAATCTTTCCGAGCTTGCCGCCACCTCTACCAATTGCGGTTTCTGCTATATCTTGTATGAAGGGGTACAGCGCATGAGAGAATTATGGATTTTAGAATGGGCGAAGTGCCGCTGGAGAGAATCGCTGCAATTGCACCCAGATTGCGATATTAGGGAATTGGAACAGGAGAAGCCCTGGGGAGATGACTATCGGTATCTGCTTACAATTAACGACATCTACCAAGGGTCCGAGAAAATTCCGCATGCCTATATCGTTTTTAGGGGGGAGAGATACTCCTGTGTTACTACAAGTCTGTTCTACTATCTGTATTGATGAGTGTAAATATCATGAAAAGCTAATTGAAATCGAGTTCTATACTGGTATAGGTATGTCCTATCATGCATATACATCTCTTATTCATCAATCCAACAATGGCCGCTCTTTTTATAGTCATTATTGTCTTTGAGGGGGAGCTAAACTTTACAGGGTCTCCGAGCCAATGGATGTCATTTTGCCCGGCACCGAAGGTCCAAACAGATCTGCTCTGTAGAGATAATCGCAACCAAATACTACAATGGATTGGAGATTGTAGAGATAATCACCCCCGCTGCAACAATTATAGTCCGGGTCTCCCTTCGAGGCTGTTAAGGGTCAAGGTGGGGGAAGACGAAAACACCCCGGAAATACGGCTGGAAGACACAAACCCAATATTTCATTATGATTACGTTGCCCTCAGCCACGTTTGGGCTCTCACTACGCCTCTACCAACGATGATTTCCAATCTATCTCAACACCGCACATCTATTGCCTACAACAGCCTGTCCAAAGGATTACAAGACGCCATTACTTTCACATTGTACCTTGGTTTCTCATACATCTGGATCGACTCTTTATGCATCATCCAAAACTCTCTACCTGACTGGGAGTCAGAAGCTCCTCGCATGGCGTTGATATACGCTAATGCTCAACTTGTTTTTGCCGCCCACGGTCACGATTTAGGGTTACGGAAAACCCCGCCTGCTGAGCTTCGAGATCCGAATCCGGCCAGAAACGATTCGTATAACTCACAATCGCTTTCTCGACGGAAAAAATCGCACACATATTTGGTTCAGTCGAGGCTGGTGCATGCAGGAGCGAATGCTAGCTTCCCGAGTACTACATTTTGGACTAGATCGAGAAGAGTTGTTTTTTGAATGCAACACGCATTTCAATTGCGAATGTGTTGCAATTGAAAATAGTGAGCGGGACAAAGGTTCTCTCAAAACTTACCTGAATCGAGCACTGGTAGCAGTTGAGGCTGAACCGAATAACCCTCGCAAAATGCGGTTGTTGTGGAAAGCGTATAATTTAATTTGTCAAAACTACACAGCTAGAAAGCTCACACGCCCTGAAGATACCTTACCTGCGATATCGAGTCTTATGGGGAAATTTTCAAATTTTTTCGGAAAATACTTTGCTGGACTCTGGGAGCATACCCTTATTTCAAATCTCCAATGGTATTCGGCCCACAGACCGGATCTTCAAAATTTCATTCCTCATCGAACTCACGATATTGCGCCAACTTTCTCCTGGGCCTCGAGGACTGGTCATATATGCTACCATTCTCCTAACAGACATTGTGTATATACTGAGAAAGGGTTTGAACCAGCAACTGTTTTGGACGTGCACTGCACCCCGTTAGGTAACGATCCCTTTGGAAAGGTTTCTAGCGGCGGCTATATCACCCTCAGAGGCATTATCACCGAGCTAGAAGTCAAGAGTATAGGAGGGGAGAGTATATTTTTGAAGCTGCGAGGAATAGGGGGCGAGGAGATCTACGGAAGTTGTGATGGTACCTTTGATACTATTGAAGATGCAAATGGAGCCACTGCTAGCACCAAAGTAATATGTTTTGAGGTCGAGAGGACGCACAGGAAGATCGAGAGCGGGGAGCGGTGGTGCATATACGTGATGGTGCTAAGGCCAGTGGAAGGACGAAAAGGATACTATAGAAGAATTGGATTCTGTAAAATCGAAATTGAAGGCAGAAGCTACTTAGATCCCCCCTTAATTAGTAAGGGGATCCCAGAGAAAAGGGATATTACAATTATTTAATTAATGCTATTTAGTTCTTACGCTTATAATACTTGATATCTATTTCTAATAGATACTCTCCCTATGAAAGCACCGTGCGGGGAGACTCCTGCACGATTTCACGAGACAACCTGGAGAGCTTGCAACGTCATTCTAATACGGAATCTAGTGGGTTTTTAAAAACACTCACACGAGGCTAAAAGGAGTGAAGTCATCAGGAACTCTTATCAAGCGACATCACTCCGACGGAATTTAGTAGCTGTCAAACAATTATGACAGAGAACTAAAAGGCGAGAGTGAAGTCATAAAAGAAATAAGCGAGCCCTTACCCCTATCACTCCCATCATTTCTCCACCTGGGAATCTAGCGGGCATTAAATACATCCCCCTCCCCACAACCCATTTTTATTTCAGTACTCCACCGCAAAAGCTTGATCGCCTCGAGCTGTGTATCTTCCACTACATTTCGAACATCAGGAAATTCTCTCAAAGTTCCTCCAACTGATATCCCAAACCCAACATGGCGTCGTCATCACCGCCTTCATCACTGTCACTATCATCATCACCAGCAACTACGCACACACAATCCAGCAATGGCGATTCCCCCAAACAAATATACGCCCCCAACCCTAAATTGCTTCCGGATCCACTCCCGCCCCTGGTCCCTATACGCAGCATGTCCCACTTCTCCACCCTCCTAACCATCACTTCCGCATCCACGCCCGTTCCCGATCCCCACGACATCTCTAGCCCAATCCCCCAATCCCATCTCGCGTCGCACTCAGCCTATATCTCTCGCCTCCAAATCCCCTTCCGCGCCCGACAAAAGGAGCTAACCCTTAACGGGCATCGTCCCGAAACGCTGGCTATATTCTTGTCTTACGTCTCCGGCTCTCTCGCGGACGCGAAAGATTTGCCTACGGTAACGACGAAGGTATATGAAGACGCGGCTATTCGGGCTGAAGAATATGAGACGAGATTTAGGGCTTTGATGGAGTGTCATTTGCTGGGGTGGAGGTTGGGGGCGGAGGGGTTTGTGAATGCGGTTATGGATTTACTGCTTTCTGATCTCCGATCCTACCAATTCGAGGAGCTAGGGGGAGTTCTTGGGCTTAGTAAGGAGAATGTGGAGATTTTGTGGGATGGTGATAGGAAGTGGGATGGGATGATGATGGAGGTGATGATTGAGAGTGCGTTCTTGATTGAGGAGAAGGTGTTGGAGAAGTGGTTTAAGGGGCATCGTGTGGAGGAGTTTGAGGTGAATGGAGAAGTGGTGGGGTTTGGATCGGAGGAGATGCTGGAGTTTAAGAGAAGGGTTGATGGGAGGAGGAGGCTGAAGATTATTAAGGGTGAGGAAGGGGGAAGAGGGATTCTGGGGCATTGGGATTGTGCGTATCATATTCATGAGAATGGGGGTATGTGTATGTTGACGTCTTGAGTAACGAGGAAATAGGGGTTGGTAGGGATGAAATGCGGTTGCACGGGGTATTGCTAGCTATCGGTGCTGGTGAGGTATGGAGGATGTTTTGGATGAAGGGCACTGGTCAACGTCGTTCTCATCTTGTTCTTAACGACAACCCAAACCTATGAAAGCAGGGAGCAGGTGGGTTCCGCTCCCTTCGTAGAATGTAATAGAAAGCAAGGAAATTGCTCTCCAATCCTGCCAGCTAGATGGGAGGGCTTGGAGCGCTCCACGAACCATCCATCCAATGAAATTTCTTCATTTCTCTATTCCCTTCCATCCACGCTTGAATTCGGATAGAGCGCTCTCTAGGGAGCTGGGTCGTTTATTTTTGGAGTTTTCAGTGTTGTTTGGGGGCTTTTTTTGGGCATATCATCAGAAGGATCGGCAACAACAGCAGTTGCATCTTCAGATCCATCGTCGCTTTTATCAGGTCCCAAGAAATGAAAACCAAAAGCAAGATTGCCTAAGTCGGAGTTAGACCTGGGTCGGGTCAGAGTTATAACTCCAACTCGAACTCGGCGAGTCCAAGTTGACCCGACAAGTTAATATATATATTATTATTAGAACTCCACGTGATTTAAATAAATGTTCTATTAAAATAAAACCATAACTAATAGACGATTAATACAGTATTAAAATATTGTTTTTTTGCAAGTAAAAAATATGTAAAATAATATCTTTGATTTATTATTCTACGTGATAAATATGACTTATTTGGGAAGCTTCTTACCCGATTAGGACGACCGGGGTGGACTCGGCTCTTAAGTCTAACTCTTATAAGGATTCCCGAGTCAGGATTTCAAAATCAAGTTGGAATCCGAGTTGGCTGAAAAATGCCGAGTTAGGGTTGTAACTCGGACTCGGGCATCCCTGACCAAAAGCTATAAATGCGTACCATCCTGCCAATTGGACCCTCCCATTTACCTACCTAGACTAATAATATTGTCTATCCAAGCAAAATAATCTTAACTTTCTACTCTACTCTATCCAGAAGGAAGGGAGGGCAATTTCCTGGATAGATAGAGAACAACAAGGGCTGAATTGACCAATAAAATGTAAAATAAATAAGATATATGAATTGTAATAAAGGGGTAGGAAAGTCTATAAAAGGAAACAAAATTAGATTTTACTCATCAACCCAATTCAGTTTCTAGATCTAATCTAGGAGCCTCAAACCCCCTGTCAATACCTCAGAGGAAAGACATATTTTAGAAGAATTTTCCTTCTCTCTCTCACACATCACTTTCTCTGCACCTTGGATACTGGATTTACTTAGCTATAAGCCTAGATATTGGACCCCACAGATAGAAGGAAGCAGAAACAGAGACACAAAACAGAGAAAATAGGGAAAAACTACTTAGATAAAATAAGAATAATTAACCCTCACCCCTACTTTGTATAATCCCCTACCTAAAGCCTAGAACTAAACATCCCCCCTTCCCCCCAATCCGCATCACAACCCCCCTAACAAATACCATTTTGTCCCCATCCCATCCCAGCCAATCAGAAGAATCAAATATCTTCATTTCAGAAGCTACTCCCTGCTCCCTAGCCTACTTTCATAGGCAGGGAATGCCTTTTTGCGATTTGTCCTTGGTGGGTGAGGAGATGAGGATAGAAACCGGGTTGAAGGTTTTATTGATTGGAACTTTGGACACGGAGATCTATCCGATTGATGTTGATGAGGGAAGAAGGACCGTCGGAGTGTCGCTTTGTTGTCCATCTGAACCAAAAACACAAAACTCAACTCACAGACAAGGTTAACACCAATGACAAGATCTTGGCTGAATTGCAATTTGCACCTCTCTCTATATTAATTACTAATGGAAACGCAATCCCATGCGACACGCTATATGCATCTATTCACTTAACCATTATGCTTATTACTCCCTATCCCACTGACCCCAACCCAGACCACATAACGCCGAACCCCTCAAGCGAAACTCGTCCCCCCAGTGCCCTGCCCCAAATTACTAGCCGCAAGCCCATTACTCAACCTCCTCCCCCCACCAGGCCCAACACTCTCCCGAATACCAATCGGACTACTCATTCTCCTCTCTAGGCTCGTCAACCCATCACTATCACTCGTCCGCCTACTCGTCCCCGTGCCCGAACTCTTCTTACTTGTCGTGCGATACAAACTCGGTCCATCAACCGTATCCAGGGCCTCCTCATATTCATCGTACCCGTCAACTTCAATTTCATCACCTTCCAGTATATCCGGGGAATGTTCCTCATCGAGTGCGTCGAGCAGGGAAGAAGATTCTTCATCTTCGTCATCGGAGGAGCTGTCTTCGGATGCTTTGGAAAAGCCTTCCATTTCGACGAGATACCAGATGGGAATCGCGCCTATACAAGCGATGATACCTAGTAACCACCAAGGCGTAATGACATACCCCCTCTCAAGACCCCAGGTGAAAGCCGCTCCTCCCATAGCGGGGCCGATAGCGCGACCTATAGCTGAGACAGAGACAGCTACACCGTTCAGTGTACCTAGGATGCGGAGACTGACTGCGCTGTTAGTGAGGAGGATGATACTGCATGGAAAGGCGAAAATGACGGCGAAGGACTTGATGATCATGATGCCGAACATGGCGCCTTGTTGTAGGGCTGGCGATTCGATGAGCGCTGTGTAGGGGGTTGAGAAACAGATTAGGGGGAAGGCGACGGCGCAGCATTTGAAGCAATTTAGGACCCCGAATTTCCGTGCTACTGGTGGGAAGACCAGAAATTGGATGAAGCAGCCGATAACGCCATACATTGTAAACAAGGTCCCGATACGGCCGTGGTCGATGCCAAAGCCGCCTGTGAATTTGAAGGGGAGGTGGATTTCAGAGGACGGGGAGCGGCGGTGGGCGTGCATGAAGATTGGGAGGAGTTGATCGTATGCTACGGAGTGGAGGGCGAGGAATGTGTAGGCTATTAGGTTGATGACAGATTGTCGGGTGAAGACTTCTTTGAGACTTGGGCGGGGTTGAGGGGGTTTGGTGGAAGCTTTGCGGGGGTAATCATCGTCGAATGCTGGGGAAGTGGTTGAGTCTGCTGTGGTGGGCCGGAGGAGGGAGGCGGATTGTTCCTGGTCGAGGCCGGTGCCTGCACGGAAGGGTTTTGATTTCGGATGTAGACGGAAGATGGTTTTGAAGGCTGATACTAGACGTTTGCCGACTTCGCGGCCGTAGTCTGTCTTGTGGCGTTTTGATTCAAGGGTTTCCTATAAAATAAGGTAAGTAGTGGCATTGGTGGAGGTAAGTAGATTTACCTTTAGAAACAAGATGCCAGTAGTAATTCCGATCATGAAAAGTACACTAGCTACGATATTGGGAAGAACGTATGGGAATTTGATCAAGAACTTGCTGTTCCCGAATAGGGCAGGAATGGTCTCTGCCGGTTTGGCGAAGAAACCACCAAACGAAGGCCCAAAAATTGACCCAAGTGACCAGACTAGAGGCATGATCGAAAAGGCTCTTGGTTGGAGTTCTTTTTCGGGTACCATTTCGGCAACCATAGTTCGAATGATTCCAACTAAAGACTGTCAGCAAAATTCGCGGGGGTTGATTTAATATTCATACCATTGCCATTGCAGGCTCCAGCAAGTGCTCTAGCGATGATTGCCATTGGTAAAGTGACAGACATTCCCCAGACCAGACTAACTATCATGGTGCAGGTCAAGCCGAAAAGGATCGTAGGTTTCCGACCAAATTTGTCCGAAGCTCTTCCCCACATGATGGCAGTCGTGCATTGCGATAATGAGAAAACAGCGGATGTAATGCCAGCCCATTTGGCGACTTTCTTCTCTTCAACGCCAAAACTCTCGATCATTTCGGGCTGTCATGTGATGTTAGTGCTGAACACGAAATGAGGGGTATCGAGATAGTGGGGTCATACCAGATACGGAAAAACTGATGTCAAGGCCACGGGTTCGGCGAACCTGCATATTGCTAAGAATAATCAGTCGGGAGCCTCAAGTTGTACAAGAGGATGAGCCGGAATTGCCGTGGCACAAGATAACGGATATCGGCAAACGAGGGGCAAGCAAGAACACTCAACGGGGTTTGAAGGCCAACGAATATTTTTGAGACACCCTACTTCATGGAACGGAATTTACAATGGAAAAAGGAAAGCATTGGAACCCCGACATGAAGATATTCACAACTTTCGTGTACCAAAATGATCCTTCTTCGCTCTCCCCTGCCGAATGCCCCACCATCGCCACTTTCAGCCTCGTCTCGATGGTACCCTGAAAAATCTTCACAGCTTTGTTCGATTTTCCTAGAAAAACTTTTCCGGTGGGTAATTCCTCAATCCATCCGATAAGAAGAATTCCAGGACTTACCTAGTATTGCCAACTGCTTGGAAGGCAGTTTCGGCGGCCCATGTCTTCTAACCATCTTGCCGCTGGGATTGGAGCCTTCTTGCGAATCTCTCGTTGTCGATCTATCGTTTCTTCCTCTTCGAATCCAGCATGAAGGATGGCCAGATTGCGGTAGACCAGGAGACTTTGAGAGAGAAATGCAGCTTCGCCAGGAAGGCAACAGCAGAGTATGAGGCTAGGAAAGATGGAACAGAGAAGTGAAGGATGAAAGTAGAAGATGAGTACATGTACTAGCCTCCTTCGGGACGCATTACAAACACAGCACCGCCAAGCCTCCCTTTCTGCTGTCAAGTGCACATGCTGTTAGCCGCAACGGGCATACTGCCGATTGCGTCTCTCACTTTGGTGGCTCAGATCGCAGTTCGCACCGGGGAAGGAGAGAAAATCACATTTTGGGTGGACCAGGGGTGGAGGCGTGGGAACATGTGACAAGGATTCAACGGCAGCCATGCGCCGAGACCCAGCCGAGACCCATCGCTTAGCTGCCTTTTCTGGGGAAGGCTTGCCCCTCTATCTTGATCCACTCTTCTGATTGGGTGGGTCTCAGATGCACGCTGTGGTTGGCCGCCGTTATCGCAGACATCACGTGCAAGCGGCCGCTTGCTTCCTTGCCCGCGGCTGACGTAGGTGAAGCTTGTGGAAGAGTGAGAACCATTGCGGCCAACCTCACCAACCCCCCCATCTTGGCTGCATATCACGTTATCTGCCTCCCACTCTCAAGCCTGACCTCTAACCCCTGCAGGAAGGTCTAGAGTGGGTCCGAGTATCTATTGCGACCTAAATACAACTTCACTTGCTCAAATGTCGTGATCAGGCAAGTTGCTTTCATTAGTAAACATATAGCAATCTCCAATTGCTGCATTTTTTGAAGCTATTCGGAGACTCAATCCTTACTGCCTCGAATGGGCACATCATTCTATATCATCTGCCTCTACTAACGCCATCATGGGCAGAGCTACTCCCACCCTTCAAGAGAAGATGAACGAACGAACGCCCCTCATTGCAACCGTCCATGTTGCCCCTCCTCGACCACGATATACCCACAACATCGTCCGCCGATTCTGCACAATTGCATTAGGCTCATCCCTAGTTGTTCTCGTCGTTATATTCCTCCTACCCGTAGCCTTCCTCCCTAGCCACCGCCATCACCACCATAAACCCGGCCCAATCGGCCACCCAGAGCACCCTGCAAACGCTCTCACATTCAAGGAGCTGCAGGAAATACTATTAGATACACCCAAGGAGGATAAAGCTGCAGAATGGAGTAAATACTATACATCTGGGCCTCACTTGGCTGGCAAGAACTACAGCCAGGTTCTGTGGACACAGGAGAAATGGCAGGAGTTTGGGATCAAGGCAGATATTGTGGCGTACGATACATATATCAATTACCCCCTTGGTCATCGACTGGCGCTATACGAGAAGAAGAAGAGCAAGGATGCAGGAGACGCGGACTCATGGAAGGTCAAGTTTGAGGCTAGCTTAGAGGAGGACGTACTAGAGGAAGACGAAACCACGCAACTCGAGAATCGAATACCTACATTCCACGGATACTCGGCCAGCGGCAATGTCACCGCACCATACGTCTATGTCAATTACGGTACATACCAAGATTTCGAGGATTTGATCAAGGCGAATATCAGCTTGAAGGGCAAGATTGCCGTTGCAAAATACGGTGGTATCTTCAGAGGATTGAAGGTCAAACGAGCTCAAGATCTTGGAATGGTTGGCACTGTGATCTTCACTGATCCCGGTGATGATGGAGAAAATACCGAGGAGAATGATGTTGATCTGTATCCGGCTGGACCGGCTAGAAACCCCAGCAGTGTTCAGCGAGGCAGCACTCAATTCTTGAGTCTGGCACCGGGAGATCCGTAAGTTTTCCCTACTACTTCTTGGATCCATACTAACATATTCCAGTACCACGCCTGGCTACCCCTCCAAGCCTGGAGTTCCCCGCCAGCCGGTCGACGGAGCGATTCCCTCGATCCCATCTATCCCAATTTCCTACGTCGACGCGATTCCCATTCTTACTGCCCTAAACGGACACGGTCCGTCCCCCAAGAGCCTCAACAAATACTGGCAACGCAATCTTGGGCTGAAATACAAGGGAGTTGAATACAATGTTGGACCGTCTCCGGACAACCTGGTATTGAACCTCGTCAACGAGCAGGAATATGTCACCACTCCACTTTGGAATGTCATTGGAGTTATCAATGGGACTTTGGTCGACGAAGTGATTGTTATTGGAAACCACCGCGATGCCTGGATTGCTGGGGGTGCTGGTGACCCTAACAGCGGGTCAGCCGCCCTTAATGAAGCCATTCGAAGTTTCGGCATTGCCCTCTCTAAAGGTTGGAAACCCCTCCGAACGATCGTCTTCGCAAGCTGGGATGGCGAAGAGTACGGTCTCATCGGGTCAACCGAATGGGTCGAAGAGTACATCCCCTGGCTCAGCCACGCCAACGTCGCCTATGTGAATGTAGACGTCGCGACTACCGGTCCAAAGTTCGGTGCGTCAGCCAGTCCGCTGCTCAACAAAGTCCTCTACGAAGTCGTCGATTTAGTGCAGTCGCCCAACCAAACCATTCCAGGCCAAACCGTCGGCGATGTATGGGATGGTAAGATCAGGACTATGGGCAGTGGTAGCGATTTTACCGCTTTCCAGGACTTCGCTGGTATCCCCTCTATTGATTTCGGCTTCACGCCCGATCCCTCGAGCAAAGGTCTTGATGGAGCCGTCTACCATTATCATTCAAACTATGATTCATTCTACTGGATGAGCACATATGGTGACCCAGGCTTTTACTACCACACCACCGTCGCCAAGCTCTGGGGTCTCTTCACGGCTCGTCTCGCCGAAGCGCCAGTCATCCCTCTCAACGCAACAGATTACGCCATTGCTGTTGAAGGATACATCTCTAATGTAGAATCCAAACTCGATGCTGCAATCACCGGCATCGAATCTGAAGAAGATGAGCTCGAAGCACGCGCTCGCCCTACACCGCAACCACCCACCGGCGATGTCGATGCGCTGAAACTCTCGTTCAAAGACCTCCACAGAGCAGCGCACAAATTCAAGAAGTCAGCAATCGCACACGACGCGTGGGCCGCTGAACTGGCCGAGAAAGCTGGCGAGGATATCCCCTGGTGGAAATGGTTCAGCAAACTAAAGCTGATCTACAATATCAGAAAAGTGAACTCCAAGTACAAGTTTTTAGAAAGGAAATTCCTGCATAAGGAGGGATTGGATGGGCGACCTTGGTTCAAACACGTTATTTTCGCGCCGGGCATTTGGACTGGGTATGCGGGGGCTGTGTTCCCTGGCCTGGTGGAAGCGATTGAGGCGAGGGATTATGGGAATGCACACAAGTGGGCGGGGATTATTGAGGGGAGGGTTTGGGAGGCGAGTGGGAGTCTGAAATGAGGGGTCGCTGTCGTGTTGAAATGGTGAGCTAGATATTTGAGTCGAGTGTTGATTAGATGGTGGGAGTATAAATGAGTAGTCATATTTTTGGAATAAAATCACATTATACGTACCTCTTTGCTTCAGGGGATTTTCGGTTATTTGTGTTTATTTCTACATCTTACAGTAGGGGCATGACACCTTTCTCTTCCACTCTTGCCCTTGTTTCATCATCATCATCAACATAAACCTCCTTCCTTCCTGCAGCACAAAATGTGCTTAACTCTCTAAGAAGTATGATGCCATTAGCAAGGCCGGATTTAATAGTTCCATCATTTCCCCGTCTGCACACGCCGCTGAGAACAGGACGAGGACGGCTTTGATATGCCTGGAACCAAACTTGTGTGGTGAGAAGGGTCTTTTGAGGTAGGGGACTAGAAAGTTTGAGAGTAATTGATTAAATATTTAAGGGGATATCAAATTAATTAAAAAAAATGCCATTAAGACAAGTTGTTGGATAATGGTCTTTTTGGGAGGGTAACCAAAAGAGAGAGAGGACTACTTAAAGCAGAGATTAAGATGCTAAAAACGTTGATTCAGTTTTTAGCGTGAGTATTTTGATCCTTGTGTTTTGATTGGTTATAATTATTTGGGTAATATTCTAGTGTAGTAGTGAATCAGGTGACTGGTTCTCGTCAGGTGATCTGCCTGAATTCTACTTCTAGTATTTGAGTGCAGAATCCCTCCTTAGGTAGAAAAAGTAACGAATACAATTCTTCTTCTCCTCATTAGGTGGCAACCACTATTTGAAGGGATGTGGTATACTCTTCTATTGTTTTGGCCTCTTCAGTATTATCTACTCGACATTTTTTGCGGGGATCTTCGTAGATTAAGTACTATATTATTGCTAACAAGAAGTGTTCATTTAAAATACTAAATTTCGATCAACAAAGTAGGCTATATATTATTCGAGGGTTCGGGTAGTGCTTGCTGCCGTTCCTTTTGCAGCCCCTCAAATACACGATGATAGCCTGAAAATTCTAACCATCCCTTGCTCACGCCTGACAAATCAAGTCCCATATTCGAAATTGTTGGTACCGAAACTCGCCACAAACAAAATGGCCCCGGCATCGCATACAGAGATTCCTCGTTCATTCCCTCTTCAGCAATCACACCATCGCTGTGGACCTTTCCAGATTGCAAGTCGTATGCAAAGTTTAAGTCTATAGCATCATGGTGGTACTCGTGCATCACGTTTTCTCTATCGACAATCTTTTCGCTGCCCATGTGCTGCAACCGCACAGAAAGAATCCCATCCTTCGTCTTCGCACCCTCGAGAAACAGTCGCGCCCGCGCTAGTCGCACATCAGCCCAACCGGAAAAGGGGCTCTCCTCGCGCGTCGTGGTTCTGTACACCTCCTTGAGACGGAAGCTGACGGCGAAAGTCGTCCTCTCTGGGCCCGTTAGCGTTAGCAGCTGGCCTTGGGTCAAATTTACGATGATGGGCTCGATCCCGTTGAGGCCAAAGGCACTGTGGTCTGAGCCGAAATGTTCAACTGCTTGGCCGTAGCGGAAGAGAATGTTATCGCGCGCCGTCACGAGAGCGCTATATAATCCCGTTTGCCCTGCCGCGGTGCTGCTGGGAGTGCATGCTGGGAACTCATTACCATAGTGCCGCAGGCTGGATAGCTCATCTGTGCTTTGGCTGCTGCTGGCCAGCGACCAGAAATTGAGCGACTTTTGAGCACTGGATAGTGTCTGCATGACTTTTTTGGTGAGGTCGAAGTAGCTGCGCTCAACGAGAGTAGCTAACCCAGGCAGCTCTGTGTCGATCTCTGCGATGCCTTCGGCGTTCAGGTCTTGCAGTGCCTGCTCGCTCGCTCGGGCCTTGTCGCGAGCCTGGAACCAAAGCGCGAGACATGCGTTGTAGTGCATGATTTGGTTATTCCTGTCTATGACCGTGTTGATGTACTCATCGAAGAGCTTCTGCACGTGTGCGATGCTAGAGTCACCGAGCAGGTTATGGTAGTTGTTGATGAGGTCTTTCATGTCATCCTCCTTGGCGAGCAGTTTCGTGGCACCAGGATCGTCTACAGTCAAGTCGCCCCCGGCGCCGATGGCTAGGGCTTCCTTCAGGCCGTTCATATCGGCCTTGATGCGACAGACCTTATTGACGACGTAGGTCTTGTCTACCTCGACACCTGAATCGTCAGTCACTTTTGTGAGAGCGTCGTTGAAGAGTGCTAGGCCCTGAACAGCGAACATCGCCTCACTGGGGCAGAAGGCTATCTGGCTTGCCGCACTGACGAATTGGGAGAAAGAAATATTGAAAGAATTTTTGATCTTGTCAGCTACTTCTTCGATTGCTTTGTCTAATGCGGCATGTCTTTCAGGAAGCTGATCCTGATGACCTGCAATGCGATGCTCAGTGAGCTTCATCTCACTCAAGAGATCCTCGCAGTCCGCGGTTGCATGATTGCACGAGGCATTCGCGGCCGCCTTGGCGTAGTCGATCTGTTCTCCTCTCTTTTGAATGTCTGAAGCTGCCTGCTGGTAGCACTGATAAGTACGCTCGACGTCCTTAAACCCGTCCAATATCATATCGAGCTGCTCTTCATAGAGCTTCCGAGATCCCCGGGGCGCCCAGTTCTTCTCGTGTCCAAAAAAATCGAGCCCGTTGGCGAACTGTTGCGTATATCCCTGAGCCAGCGACCTACTGGAGCGCAATGATACGATGGAAGCTGGTTCGTCCGTGGTGGAAGGCAGGACAAACAGAGAACGCTCCTGGGACCTATAGGCTTCCACAATAGCATGTGTAGATGATAAGCTGTCCAAAAACCCCAGTCGGTCGGTTACCATCTTGAAAAGCCGGTAGGCGGTTGCCATACTCTCATTCGTGCCAACGAGGTAGTAGTTCTCCGCCTCGCGAATAGTCTTGGCAATCTGTTCTGGATGGAAAAGACACTCGTTGCTATCGTGGATGCTGTAGCTGTCCAACTCACGCGGTACAAAGTAGCCGCCCTTTGATCCAAACGATCCCATTCTACCAGGCGTAGGGATGCCTTCACCGGGCAATCCGCCCATCCCGCGGCTACAATCCCAAGTCTTCATGCTGCCAAAGCTCGTCCTGAGATCTTGTAAGACAGCGAGTATTTTGCTGAGCGATGCCGTAAAGTCCTCTTGCCCCAGGGTTTGGTATTTCTTCGCAAATTCGTCGGTAGCAGTGGCTAGGGACGTCACGAGACTCTCCGAAACCCATCTCGCGGGTACTGGTTTCGGCATATTGCAAAACCATTCCTCTACCATCTGGTTTCGCGCGGTCGTTGTAGGAGCGGATTTGAACTCCTCGGCTTCGCGGAGGAGGTTGCTGAAACGGTCTTGAGACCATCCATACCCGATAGCACCATTGCCACCTTTGCCCCCATTACCACCCGGTCGACGGAGCTTAACTCCAGAAAACCCTTCACCACCTTGTCCTCCACATCCCTTCCAGTTGAACCAGCTCGATGGCTCCATGTCCGACGTTGAGAAGAAGAAACTGTAGGCATTTCCTCCGTCTATTGGGTTGTCCCCTGGCTTTAAATTAGGTTCTCCAGCTGCACCGGAAGTGTCAATCTCGAAGTCGTCACATGGCACCCAGAATGAGGATGTGTGGATGTGGAGGCGTTTTGCTTTAATGGCATGTTTGGCGTTGTCTGCGATGAGGCAGGCGTTTGCGTAAATGTAGGTGTCATCAAAGGCTGTGTAATCGGATGCTTCGATCATATACGGCTCCGCGCCGTATGCTAGGATGAGGCATATCCTGGGCTTGATCTCGATAACACGTTTAGGCATTTTGTTTGCGTACGGGCTGCAGACCATACCAGTCTTCACACTGGACACTGAACTCTTTTATCAGCGTACCTGTACGAAGGGCTTGGGCAATAAATCTGCTGTGCTCTCAGCTGACGAATCTTCCCTACGCCGCTCCAGATGAGCATTTTGCTCATACGAGGACTTGCGAAATTGGAACATACCATCATTCTGCTTAGAGACGATTCATAACTATCAAAGTCACGCGGTGGCGCCTATGTGACGGTAAAAATCCTTTGCAAGAACTCAGGTGGGCCATTCCATTCTTCAAATAGATGGCTGTAATGAGTGGCGAATCAGCATCAAGAGGTTGCTAGCCGAACGATATCACACCACTCACCTTTGTTAGGGCCACTGCTTATTCGCATTCTTGATGCGGGAAGCACGCGATTGACGGATGACTAGTGGGTTCAGATTGTATCTGATCTGTGGATAACGACTGTTTTTATCTCGTGTTTTCATGGCATAGCGTGATCACAGGGAGAAGAGGTTAGCGATGCGTCTGTTTTCTGGCAGTGAGCAGTATAAACTCGGAAGCTGGTCATTCTCTCCAGTTGGCATTTCGATTTGCACTGCTTGTTCCTATACTGATCATCCATTGCCTCGATTTTTATCTACTTGACTGCGAGAAGGAACTTCTACTATCTTCACTATCGAATCGTTCAAGCTTAGTTCAGACATGGATGATGACCTACACGAGACCCAGGCTAAAGGGTCCACAGCCGACTTCGTAAGTGCTTTATGTACCGGCCAACCTATTGTTGGGCAGATGCTCGAGGCCATTAGCAGCGGAGATGAACAAAAAATGGATGACTTCGTAACCAATTGCGGCTACGATGTCACTGTCGATGGGACGCAAGCCGTAGTTAAGAGCCTCAATGCTGGTCCCGACTTTGACATTCGCCTTGCCGGCGGTATATACAGCTTTACCAAGCCTTCAGACTTGTCCCTCTACAGCATGGTCATTGACTCGGCGACTGGAAGGTGGGTTTCAAGTTTCGCGTTCATCCAGCATATGAGCTAATTTCGTCACACAGTCTATCCATTGGCAACGCGCAGGAACAAGCTACTGTCAACCGTATCATTGAAAACGGTATAGTGAAGTTTGAATATGGAAGCTACCATTATGAGATCTCATGGGCGACCGTGGAACTGGACGAAAAGGGTAGTCCTAAACCTCGAAACTTTTCCGGATTCCGCAAATTGTCATCAGATACTGGCAATTCAAGCCAAGAAGATATTGCAGGCGAGGAGATCGTGGATGCGGAAGAGAAAAGCAAGGTTTTGGAATGGTTTGCTTCTCTGACGGCGACGACTTCTTGTTGGATTCTCACTGCCCTTGGCTTCGTTGTCACGGTAGGCCTCTGGATTTTTGACAAAGCGCGCGCTCACCAGAGCGAGAAATTATCAAATGTGGTAAAGAAAGCTCGTGAGGAGTTGGAGGATGCCAGGAAACTATTTAGAGCCGATGCAGAGAAGGCCACTTCCAAAATGTTTAATGACATGCCGCTGCGCGAATACCGCGAAGCGATTGAGGAAGCAGTTCGAACTGCTGTTCGAGACTATCAAGACCCTGAGGACGCCGTGATCAAGCTGGTTGGAGATGCAGCAATTGATTTTATCCAGCCGCAGCTTGTGGACCTTGGGGGTTCTCTGACTTACTACGAAAGGATCGTCGGGCCTCAGTTTATGGCGAATGAACTTCTTGAAAGGGAGCTTCCAAGGGCCATCAAATCGGCCAGTAGTAAACTAAGTCCCTCCAGGATCACCCGAGGATACATCAACGCACTCAAAGTCGCCGAAGAACAAAGTAGAATTATGCAGCAAAGGACAGATCAACTGGAAAAATTGCGTCCGCAAGAGATACAGCTAGCACAGGCCAAGGATGCCGCAGAGCAAGAGTTGCGCATTAAGCAAAGGGCCCTGGAGAATTATCTGGCAGAGAAACACGATGAGGAGGATAGCGTATCAAAGGACTACCGTGAAGCGATTGAGGAACAAGAACGGGCTTTGAAGAAGGCGACGGAAACGGCAGATATATTCCATGAAGCAGCAAGGAGAGCGGAAGAGCAGAGGGAAGAGGCCGAAAGGAGGCATATTCAGGAACACGACAGGGCTGATAGAGAGGCAGAAAAAATATTTAGGGAGTGAAGGCACCGAGATACATATATCAGTACTCTTCGCAAGGATACGACAGCTTTACACTTGGAAACATGAATAGTGCACTGTGCAACTGCACGGAAGCCAAGCTATGGGAGTCAAACTGTCGGTTCACCAATTGCACCAGCACAATATAGCTTCAATCGATGGGTTCACCTCGAGAGCAACTCAGAGTCAACCAAACCGATTTTAATATTTCGTGACTATAAGACCCAAGTCGCCAATTCCTAATCAGGCAGTTCCAATATTATAAACCCGGATCAAACCGGTGGCACAGACTCAATGGAAACTTGAATTCACCCGAGTCTAGCTTAAGTCTGACTTGGGCATCCCTGACTAGGGGGAACGGACTCTGCTTATCTCTTCCATGTGCTTCTCGGAGGGATTATGGAGCTCTCATGAACTTTTCCAAGATAATACCAAAGCTTTCTACAATGATGTCAACCCTAATGAGCCAATTGAAACGATCTTCTCGAACCTCTGGTCAAAGGCATGATCTTAGTGCGGTTGGAACGGCAACGAAATGGCTGCAAAACGTCACACGAGCTCAAATTGAGAGTACATGCAACAGATGAACTGCCGAAAGCCAAGGTGTTGCAATTGTTCGGCTTATCCTTGACACCGACCAAACTTTCGCTCGGTGTTCCATGAGAACGGTAGGGCTGGGGAAGCAAGCCCCACAATCGCAAATGCCCCGCAGATGCGAGCATGGTGATGGAGGAATGAGCCAAGCGTTGGAGGTGTAAGACATTGGATCTTGAATTACTACAGTAGGGAATTGCAGGTTGTACAAGTAAGACATTACTTCGTCCCAGGCGTAATAATTGTGAATAACAGGGTGTGCTTTTCAGGGGTTTGATTGGACTGCCCCACTGAAAAGACCCCAGCCAAGCACACCCTGTCATCCACAATTATTACGCTTGGGACGAAGTATATCTTCAGTTGCTACTTCAGGGGAACGCAAACCTTACTTATACTTGTACGTGTATGGCTCGCCCATCCGGATGGAGCATCGTTAAAAGGGTTTCATACTTTATTTTCCTAGGTTCTAGACACAAGCCCTTACTATTCCCTCGTTCGTACGCCAAAGATATTAGAACAACCTAATAAGAATAATCTGGCAGGATGGATGTGGTACTTGAAATGCACGACGCGGGTCGGATTTTCCCGAGAGCACTTGCCTTCATCACCGATGAACCACAAGCTGTCCCAGTATTGTGGTTGTTATTCGAGTCATGTACCACTATTGGCAACATTAATCCAGCCCGCAGCTGAAACTTCAAGACTAATCCCTGACGCCTTCGTAAGCTACATCAAGGTCTCGAAGCAGTCATTGGGATCCAACGAATCGGATCTAGCGACTTTTAGCAGGATCGCGCAGTCTAGGCATGCGGGTAGCGAATATTCCGCACGGGGCTCTTGTCCACTAAGTGCTAAAGCAGCTAGACTTACAGCTATGTCGCCTCGACCATGCTGAATAATTTTCCCCATGTTCTAGTAATTCGCGCAATGAGGAGGCCCGTCAAAGGTTTATTCTTCTCCATGTGTCAGATCGGTGATCTACGATCTGATACTCCACCGCGAGTCTGTGAACAATGGAGATGATGTGGGGTAACCAAGATCGACCTGGGAGACCAGTACAGAGATCAGGAACCAGAGTACCCCGAACGCCCCGGGGAGAGGATAGAGCAGACCCGTGTTGTGAGAAAGCTGGCAAGTGAAAGTCTTCGACGGTAGCCACCTTTCTTCCTAGACTGAAGGGATGGTCCCTGAAGACTAGGTCGTGTCATCCCCAAACTTGTTTTCAAGTGCAGGTAGGTACGCGAGGTGGAGCCTGCGGCGCTGGGTAGCGAGCGCCGAACACTCTTGGGCCTATCGGACCGTACCATATGACTTACCGCACAGACATCCAGAATAATGAAACCCAATCTAGTAAGCTATAGACTCCAGCAAAAAACTGTTGCCGCTACGATGGGAGCTCAGACCGTCAGACGGCGAGAATGCTCCAAAGTTGGAGGAGTGGTTTAATCACTTCTCGACCGTCTAGAAGCGCCTAGAGAAGTTTTCTCATTACCTCCTCGTTTAATAGGTGCCCTCCGCTCTCTCCGCAAAAAAGGTCCGTGGCATTTCATTCTCCATCTTCTAGCATGAACACCCAGACAGTCCTTGCTGCAAATAAGGTAGAAGACAGTGACTTCACCTTCTTTGACGCCCTCACCTTTGAATTCGACGAGCCTCCAGCTCCCGTACGCGAGGAAGCGTTCAAACTATTCCCATCACCTCCACTTCCAGCCATAGGCACTGAAGTAGAACGAACCACTGTCCTGCACAAAGTCGCTCAGAAGGACGCCGGTCCCCCGCCGCCTCCTAAACCGAAGGTGACAGTAACAGAGAAAATGTCGACTCCTAAGGCTCAGACTCAGTGTCTGCAACTGTGCCACAAGACTACCGCCCTCATCGACCGCCTCTCGATTCGAATCTTGGAGTATCTGACTTCCGCCAAAAATCCCCCATATGGCTTTGATACTTTAGCACACGACTTTGTCGACACTTGTCAGATCCTCTTCTGCATAGAGGGGGGTCTCACAGAATACAATCGCACTGGGCAACGCTTCCCTCCAGAATTGCTTACAGAATTGGGTCACAAGTTCCGGGTCACACAAGCAGACTTTCAAATCCTCAGCCAGATGATGGCTAAGCTCCTCGCGCCGTCCAATCCTGTGAAACGTGGCTGGGGGAAAATGTTTGGTGATACGGACATCAAGAAAATCACCATGGCATTATCAAAAACTCGTGAAAGCTTGAGAATGAGTTCTCTGGTGTTTCAATGGAGTCTAGGAAGCGAGAAGGTTGAAAGCGAAATTGGAATTGGATACACTGGTCTGGCTGCCGCGTTGAACAGGCTGGACCATAAGGCTGGCCACGGGAGCGGAATGGAGAAGAGTCACGATAGCTTGAATTCTCAACCGCCATCTTATGCACCAAGTGGGATTGACAATCATAACGGGCCCCCGCAGCAACATCAGCAGCAACACCAACAGCAGCCACAGCGACATCAAACAGTCCATCAACCGTCCCATATGCAGTGGTCCCCCCGGACTTCTTCGACCCAGCCCCCAGAATCGCCAGTTCTTGGTAAGGTACCTGACATCGATTTTGGATTGCATCTTGGTACCATTGGTCGACACCCTATGAGTCCCGACTTCCGACAAAATAGTTCAAACTCCACCGACAGGCACGATCGGGCCAGCACTTTTGGTGATTCCAGCTCATCCGCTGACACCGACAGCCTGCTTGAAAATATCAAGGTCATTCGTCATGAAGTCAGCCCTACCACCATGCCGCGGTGCTATGCTAGAAGCACGTCGGAATCGGAAGCTGCAAACATGAAAGCCACGTTCACATCTGCTATTCGTAGCAAAAACCACAAGCTCGTTGAGCAATTGCTGCATCGAGGCGTTTCACCAAACGCGGGGCCCGATATGCATCCACTTAAAGAAGCCATCTTCGCCCATGATGAAGAGTCTGTGCGGCTTTTGCTCCTCTTTGGCGCAGATCCAAATGATCCGGATAGAGATGGGATCACTCCCCTATTCGCAACGGTGGAGAGGTCCTTCCTTGCATGTGCGACTATACTGCTTAAATACGGCGCCGATCCAAATCTTGTGGCCGGTCCAGAACTCGAATCGCCTCTCGCCGCCGCGGTAATGGGAAATATGGTTGGATTCTCTCATCTCTTTCTCACGTACAACGGGGATGCCAATCATGTCACCACAGGTGGCAGCCCGCTCCTCACCAGCGGTATCAAGAAGAAAACACCAAAGAAGTTCATTGATCTTCTTCTCGAATATGGCTCAAACCCCAATGCTAAGACCAGAGATGGAAAGACTGCCCTCTTCGAGGCTCTACAAGTGGGCCGTGCGGACATCGTCACAAGTTTGCTGAACCACGGCGCCGATCCGAATTTGCCAGGCCCAAAACATATGCTTTGGCCTGCAACTCATTTTCCTACTTGTCTACAAGTTCTTCTTTCACATGGAGCGGATTTTAAGAAGACGCCTGGAATTATGGAGCTGGCGGTCAGCCTTAACAACATCGAATCCGTTAAAATCCTGCTCAAAGCCGGTGTGAATCCTGACATCAAGAAAGATGGCACATACACACCTCTATGTTCAGCCATTCGTGACGACCGCGCTGACCTTGTTCAGCTCCTTCTCAGCAACAAGGCAGACCCGAACACTAAAGCGAGCGAGTATCCGGCCTTCAAGTGTGTAACGCATGATAGGGTACACTTCCTTCCTATTCTTGTTGCAGCCGGCGCAAACTTGCACGTTCCAAAGGGTATCCTGGAGACTGCCGTCAGTTTCAAGAATATGGAGGCATTGAACTGGCTTCTGGATCAGGGCCTGAACCCTAACGACAAGACTTCTAAAGGATTGTCTCCACTTACGTCGGCTATTCGAGACAATAACATTGAAATGGTGGATTTGTTGTTGCTTCGAGGGGCCGATCCTCATATACGCGGACAAGACTGGCCACTTTGCATGGCTGTTCGCAATCCTCCTATTCTCAAGCGGATTCTCTCTGCTGTTTCAGACCCCCACGCGTTCAAGGGAATCATAGAGATGGCGGTCTCAGCCAACCAGCTAGAGTCTATCAAGCTCCTTCTAGCAGCCGGTGTTTCCGTTGAGGACAAAAACAGCGGTGTTTTCTCTCCTCTAACAACTGCGATTCGAGAAGATCGTAGAGATATTGTTTCGTACTTGCTTCACGAGGGTGGCGCGAATGTCAACTCACCTGGAGAACATCTCCCTGTCGTCAAGGCACTGCGACGATACCACGGTGAAGATACTGAGATCCTGGAAATGGTTCTCGATCAGGGAGCGGATCCTAACAAGATTTACCGCGGTTGGAACGGCTATATGCAAGCAGTCGAAAATGGTGATTTGGACGTTTTGAAGTTGCTAAGCCGAAAGGCTGGAGTCGATCTGGTGGCAAAAGACGAGCTGGGGAGGACGGTAGTAGAGATTGCAGCATCGAGAGGCTGGGACGAGGCGGTCCAAGTCCTCCAGGATGGGGATATTCGATTGATGAAGTAATATTGAGGGGTTTACCGGGATACCACGGAGTTGATTGGAGTCATTGAACGGAAGGTCAATTGAGGAATGCAAAATACTGTTTGTTTATTTGCTTTGAGGTTTCCGGCAAGGTGCTGATTTTAACATTCCTTGACTTTCCTAATTTGTATTCATTCGATATCACCTGTAGTATTTATTTACAAGTCATTATACGAGAGCAAATTCTTCTTCAACGGCCTCGCAAAATTCGCGCTCGACGTCCTTTCCAAAAACCACCCCAATGCCAACCCGCTGATACAACTTCTCACCAAGTCTTCTTAGAAACAGCACATAATGAAGATCATTCCATGGCACCCAGTATCCAAGCGACAAGCCAAAATGCTCAGCATGTTTCTCGGTCATAATTCGAAAGGCATACACCAATGCCAATCCATTTTCTCCGCTTTCGATATTTGAGGGACCGTAAATGGGATTATCGAAGCAAGCCAACCCCGCAATAAGATTGGGTCTCAGTAGCGAATATGCAAACCTTCTAAAGTCATCATGACTGAAGTGTTGGAATCTATCCCAGAAAATGAAAGTTTTGTCGTCTTTTGATGGTCGTTGAGCTCTGATCATGATCTTCCGAATCTTTCCCTGGACCTTCAGAAGACCTAGGACTCTGGCTGAAGAGATTTCAGGAACGATTTGATTGTCGACATCGAGGTTTGCAGGCGATCGGATCTTGTTAGTCTTCGGAGACAAGGTCCATTCTTGTACTGTTTCCCCTTCGTTTATATCAGCAACACTGATAATTTTACAGGTACCAAGCAGTTTGCGTCTATGTGGATACAGATGTTTCCAGGAGACATGGGCGGGTAGAGAAGCCCAAGACCAGGAAGGGATATTGGCAACTCTCTCTATCGCCTTTCGTTTGACCTCTTCCCCGGATACTCTTTCCGCCACTGACCTCGGTTCTCCGCTCTGCACCCACAGTAGCCCAAAATGTATATCTTGAGTCCAGATCCCAGAAACGTAAGGTGGGATATCCCGCAACTGCATGAAACGCTGATATTCTGCCGTTATACCAGATATTGCCCGGATTCGGTCAGACCAATATGAGAGATCTTTGCCTGAATACTCCTCAACCAGCTTATACCAGGTGTCAAATGAGTGCTCAGCAAGATCAAACCTCCCACTTCGAAAACTTGAAACAAGACGATTCGGCTCGTCACGATCTGTCGGCGGCTTTGACGTCCAGCGGAACATCTCCCCAAAGTCATCGATCTCCGCACCGCTGCTCTGTTTCCATTCGTCTCCCAGTGTATTTCGAGGATTCTCTGTACGACATTCGAAAATAACACCAGCTTCCGTATAATATAAAAGTCGGCGACTAAGTAGTTGTTCTTGGAAGACCCATCCACGTCTGAGAAGCTCATCGCTCCGTATAAGATCTGTGTATGATGTTGGGAGGTTATCCTTGACCGAGTAGAGATATATGAACCCTCTCTTGATACCATCTCGGTCTCTGTACGGGAGTTGAATAAGGCTACGGGTGTCCAGTTGGTTTGTAACCGGGAAGACGCCAGCCTGTCCTGCACTCCTTACTGCAGTTAATGTGAGAATTGAGTATTGGTAATACTGAGCCATGTTTTGACTCTCGCTGCTCCAATCCTCCCCGTTATCTCCGTCTTGAATAATGCAAAGGGAATCTATCCAGAGATATTTGATGTCCAGCCGATGAGCAATTGAAATGGCATCTTGGAAGGTCTTCGTCAGGCCAGTAATGGGAATATTATGTAGTCTTGTATCGTAATTATTCGTAGTCGTGCTGCATTTTCCCGTTTTCTTACCCTCCCAGCGATGACTCAAGGTGATATATGCGCCCCTTTGGTTTTTGGTTTCTGCGAGGCGAATATGATCTTTTCCTAGGACTTCTACATATCGAGAAGGTAGCATCACACTCCACGCGTCAAGATTTGTTTCATTTCCAGAGACGGTCTGATTGCATCTTGAGTGGCTTCTATTTTGGATACATTCATGCAGCCACTGTCTCACTACTGTACAGTGCTCGGCTGATAATGGGTCATTCCCCGGAAATCGCCCTAATACATCCTCGCTTGTGGCAGGTGGAGTTTCTACTAGCAAGTAGGCACATAATACTGAGCCATATAATTTGGGCTATTCATATTGACATAGAAGGCGCGGCTAATACCTGTCGAAAATCAGTACACACCTGGATCTGCGACTAGATAGAAATCAAAAGCAAGGAACTCATTGCTTTGAAATTGTGCTAATGGGACGAGGTACCGAGGAGCAAGAGTAACACGGAGCTGATTGGCTCTGATTGGGGCTTCCATGCCACGGCGACTCTGGCCGGCTCCCTCTGGTTCGGCTGGAGAAAGCACTTCGAAGTGAAACCAGGCGTCTTCCGGTATTTCGCCCACCCGCTTCAACTTGACAATCGGGTCATATTCGACCAGCGCTCGGCAGAAATCGCAGCCTTGTACCCGTGTCGGGGTTTCAGAGCTCTCGTTTCCTGCAATAATATCTGCATAGCGGTAGCCTCGTGGACCATCTGCGAGTCTCTGGATGTCGAAAGCTTCGCAGGTAGAACACAAAACCATTTTGCTCAGATTCCTGGAGTTGAAACGACTATTAATATGATCATGGAGATGAATTACATCAAATTTTCGAGCACGCGTGGGGTCTTGTACTTCAAATATGCAATGTAAGTAGGTTCACACAAGTGAGGCTTTCATGACCCATTGGAATCGAATGAAACCTCAGTCCTGACGCCTCGTGCGGGGAAAATTGCTGCTTCAGGCGAACGTTATCTTTCAGCTTCTTGGCAGGCTGATTTTATCTTTGATACTCTACAGCCTTAAAATAAGTAGGTGTGAACTGAATTTTCTCCAGCTTACTTTGCTCATTAGAGGCCTGATTTAACATGGTTCTCGAACTTAATTTAGTTGTTCTGTCCGAGCCTCTCCTCTCATTCATGCGAGCACTGTGGCTTGATGCAGGCGACCGTCGAGATTTTTGCATACCCGAGATAAGTCTTTATAAAGGCTTCATTAAAGCGCCGATGCTATGGAGGATTCATATAATCCTACGCCTCATCAAGTTTGTCTGTTTCACGGGAACATTAAACAGACCGAAGCCAAGGGCCGACAGCGGCTCCACGCTATCAAAATGGTACACCGCAGTGGTCTTGCAGTCCATCCATGTCGTACTATTTCTTCTGGACTGGATACCGGGCCGTATATTCCGCACAGAAGTCTTCATGCCTAATCCACGGAACCGCATACGGCAACTGTGGCTCATATATTTTGCAGCCTGTGTCTTTCAAATCCTTTGACAGTAGCTGTCACCGTCAGTATTCCAGATTACTGGTTTGGTATCCTTCAGTGCCTTGTCGCAGCTTTCAACTTATTCTACTGTGCTCGTATGAAGAGTGTGTGGCCCCAGTTCCAAAGAATGCGACCCCGAATACAAGTGTTTGAAGGACGATATGAGCCAACGGTGGATACCCCCCAAGGACAAACTGGAAACTCGGTACCGCTTCGTGATATAGATGTGGATGTGCCAAATGGGCCACTAGCAGTGGCGTTTCGATACCAACAACAGAAAGCGAGCGGGGGTAATGCCCTGGTATCCCGATCGCGCGAAGGGATAAGTCCAGACGGAGATTCCCAACCAAGCCAAGTAAGAATTTGAAGCAAACCTCCAGGAGCCCACTAAGAATGAACTAGGACATGCCCCAGGAGGCAATAACGGCGCAGGGTGATGTTGGAGCCGCGGACCAGGACGTCGAAGAGCGTGAAGGTCCAATGAAGAAAACATTCGAATTCGTTTGCCATTTTAACAATTTGCGTGTTTATCACTATACTAGCTACTTCTTCGCTGATTTCGAACATCTGTGGATGAAAGCTGGGTCACATTGACGCTAACAACCATCAATCTAGGACCTTGGCATAGGCACGACCGTACCAGATAGCAATACATTATTCCCCTCAAGGCTTCCTTACAGAGATTGGTCAGATACTTCCGCGTGGATTATATTCCCAATCTTGGCATTCTTTTCGATCCTCGTCATAATTTTGGCTGCACTCGCTGCGTCGAATTCTGCGCCGCTAAATCCTGGGTAAGAACTTCATTACAACTGAGAGATTGTTCGGCACTAACCAATGCCCTTTGTTACTTCAGCATTACAAGTACATTCCTAATCGTGTCATTCTTATCATTCGGATTCCAAGTTTGTGTCCTGTTCATGACCCGGAACAGAGTTCAATGGGAAAGTCCAGTACCGCATCTGCGCCTAATACCTTGGCTCAATCCGCCGCCTGTAATTTTGACATGGAGAAATTTGGCGGCTCTGATCTTTGGACTTCTGTTGATGGTGCAAGTAGTCCTTTATTTCGCAATACTTATATCATTGCTCATTCGGCAACACGCGTTTGGGACCTCGATTTTGGGCACTAACCGCATTGTCCCACTACTTGCGGTACTATTCGATCTTCTGGCATGTGCAGCTGGAATATCTCTATTCGCCATAGTGTTTCGATCCCCTCACAACTCTTCCACTATGGACATTGAATTCGAGTATGCTGAATAAAACAATACGCTTGGCAAATGCACAAGTCTGTTGAATGAGGAGGTGTACCGCGAGAATCTGGTCGAAAGTCTCTATTTAAGAGCCGACGTGTGGCACTTGACCAGTTATACTCCTCCTGGCACCTGCAGAATACGAGACCACAACTTCCCCCTTTGACTGGCATTTGCGTTGATACTGACACAAGTCTTCGTGCCTCGCAATATTTTCCGCAAGATGGCCGCAACAACACCATCAACCCCGACCACTCGTGTCTTGGAACTAACGAGAGAGCTGCGCGACAGATTTTCAGCATAAGCGATCATGGTTCTTCGAGTAGAATCAGAGACGCTAAATTTCTGCTCAGCAGAGAATCCCTCCAGAAATCGATCAAGGTCTTTGTTGGCAAAAAAAAGTATGCCAAATAGCATGTCTTAATTCCTGTAAACCAACTGCGGCACGGCGTCCAAGCTAACATAATTTAGGAGGAATTGTTGTGCCGAAAGCTGTGCTATGCTATAGATCAGACTTCTTTGTTTTAGCAACTGGGGAAAATTGGGAGAGTGGCCGTAGGAACGAGGTTCGACTTGAGGTAATTATATCTTACCCGATATAATAACCAGTGCTAACTAGCGTTTACAGGACGAAGATCCAACCACATTTGCCATCTTTCTTGCTTGGTGCTACTCGGGAGACTTACAAAACGCGCCCAGCCTCGGCGAAAACATCCCAGGATTGACCGAAGGAAAGCCTCTAAGAGCCCGACGATAACAATGGTCCAATGCTGGGTCTTAGGAGATTTCCTACAAGCCCCAATCTTCCGAAACGCTGTTGCAGATCTTATGGTAGCAGACACCATATCCTGATCATCTCATCGTAACGGAACATATCTCGCTGCAGCTTCCCCATGGGGGGGTCTCGGAGATCTGGAAAACCACACGACCAGGCTCGGCCCCACGGCTGATTAGTCTTGATGTACTTATACTAGCAATCCGCGAGAGTACTCTCCTCCAACAAACTTATGGTAAGGGGGTATATCTCCAGGAGTTCCTAGCGGAGTTTTGCTCTCTGAGTCTGAAGTACTGTCAAAAGGGGAGAAAGCCAAAGTTTCCATCCCCAGACATGATGTGTAAGTATCACACACATACTCTGACTGTACCCGTACTCGCCAGCTGCAATAGTGCATGAAAGAAAAGGGGCTTTGGGAGCTGATAGAGTGTTGATATCTGCAGTCCGTGGAGGGTTCGGCGAATTACAGCATATTTCTTAGTGTAGGACAGCAAAAAGAATATCGGAGAAAATGATACGGCCAATAACGATAGATTGTAATAACAAAGAATAATTAGGAAGAAAATCGTATGATATACTGATAAGTGATATCCACTCAAAGAAATAAATAGTAGCGACCTTCGGTGAGATCCAACGAGGGGCAACTTTCCACTATCGCCAGCCTAGCGGCGGGCCCGCCGTTATTGAGATCGCAGTGTTGCCACTCGTGACGCTCATCTCGCATCTGCATCCCTCAAAAGACACAATCTCTTCCTATAATCTTAATTTCTCAAAGGAGTCGAATTAACGAAGGATGACGGATCAACGCGTCGGGGCGAGACAGGAGATTGTCACAGTACTGTACGGAGACCGAGGCAGACCATCTGTCGCCCCCGCTACCCCGCCAAGCCACAAAACGCCACTGACCCACGGCCTTGGTGTGTCCTGAGACCGGAGATTTGACCAGCAAGTCGAGCCGGAGCCTGTGTAAATTGTTACACGGAATCCAGTGCCGAATGAAGCTTGGAGAGCCGGAAGATTGAGTGTCACCATGATACGATGGGTCTTTGGACGGAAGATTCTGAGCCGCGAACCTTTGGTGTTACTTCCCAAGTCAAATATTTGTCAAAGACTCAAAGTAATGAGAAATAGCGCAGATATCCATAGTCACGTCCCTCTTGGAAAGGAAATGTTGAAAAATGGAAGTTCTTTTCGATCTTAGGTCCAATACTCGCCCTGGTTTCACAAAATCTGGCCCCGGTGTGGATCTAATCCAGGCGACGAGAATTGTGAAACTGCAACTCTCTTTCGAATAGTGACACACTTTTAGACTGGTTAGACGATCATTGAGAATTGGATTTCGGAATTTTACTCACGCGTATTTCGTGGGTCGTGGTACTGACTTTTAGTTAACAAGGTCTCATCCAACCATCAGCGTTCATGAAACAGCGGACCTTTGTCCTTCCAAGTAATTATAGAAAGCATATCGAGATGAACCATCTCTTGCAGTAGCTTAGATTGCGGGAGCAGACAGAAGTAGGAAGTTCTATGAATTCCGATTCAGTGGTTTCGAGGTTTGACGTTGAAGCCAAGAGCGTGTAGATGAATTGGCAATAAAGAGCACGTGAACTCCTAATATATTTTCGGGGGTTTCCGATTACCTTTTTGTTACACAGCACGCAATCCTGGCTACCAAGACTATAAACCCGGATCTTGCAGAAATGCCAATATACGTCAAAGCACGATAAGGAACCTCGAAATTTCGTGACTACCGACAGACGAACGTCGTAAATGGCATACGATATATTAAATTCGGCATTAATGTTGTTAGTGTTGGGGCCCAACAACTATTTAAATCTCACATAACTCTCGTGACAATCTAACTAGAAGTCTACGATTCGTTGGTTTTAGATTAGGCCTCACACGCCGGACAGCAACTCTGATTTGGGAAGGTACTCAACAGACATCTTATCTTTCTCGCGAATAACGTATACTTCGTATATTGCCTCAAATTAATACAGAGAAAGGAGCACGACGTAAATAAATATGTGATGTAACATATGTAATTTTTAAGTATCCATCCAGAATGACAGACTTTAATATGCGCTGAGAGACTGAGTCAACCATCTGAGTGAGACTGAGTAAGAATCAATCTCTGATTGTGAGATCATACGAGTACTGTACACTGAGCCCCCAATATTCAATCGAATCCCACTTGTAGATGGCATCTTGGCCTGTTCGGCATACCATTCGGCAACTGCAGTAGCATGCCTTCGCCGTGGAATATATTGTGCTGTGAGCAAGAAAATTGCAACATCAATAATAGGACGATGAACTTTTAGACCAATCCACGTAAACTGCCCCGCCGACGTGCTACGCCACTCTATTGTAGAACGTCAATGCGCCGGCGCCCCGGAGTGAAGGCATTCGCGTATCGCTGTGGCTGATAGGGGGTAGATGGAGAAGAGTGCGTTTGTAGAAGGAGCCAAGACAACAGCCATGCTTGGAGAAACGAGATGCATACTTCTCGAACATTCCGAGGAGAGTCATGAACACGCCATTTTCCAACTTCCCTTCATCATCACCACCTGTGAGTATAGCGCAGTAGTTCTGGGAAGTTTGTACGCGGAGTGCGCCAACTATGGTAGGTGGTCGTTGAGGTACCTCTTGGAAAACTTTGGCCAAGAAGAACAGTGCCCAACAAGCCTTGGACCCCTCCCCCCTTTTAATCTAGACGGCCCCTGTAAATCTCTAAGAGGTGGAAGCCGGCATTAAGCGAGCGCCGTAAGCGAGACATCATCTGCCTTGAATGTCCCGAGGGAGCCTCGAGGCGTTTATCGACCTTCCTTCTTCACCGTTCAACCCCTTGGACGCCACCACACCTCCGCGACGACTGCGGCTTCCTGACCACCTCCGTTCCTAAATCCTCAAAGTGCCTGCTGCCAATAACTCATTTGAAATGGCCTCGCATCTTCTGTCCACTAAAGGGTTACACCTGCCTCTGCGAGTCGCGCCTTGTCTTGGCACCAAGACTTGACATCCTCGGCTCCGAATGACATGTCGCCATCATGTCAGGGATTGTCGATCGCCTGCTGCCAAGCTGACTACTGCGATAAGCAAGCTACGATTTACGATATCAGCTACGACTTCAATGTGTCAGCGAAACAACGGACGAGAGGGGTCAGGAGGGGTTACACTCTGTGTTGAGATCGTACCGTGTTTATATTATGTCGGATTCGGATCAACGACCACACCACCGCCATACTGTTCGCCGTGGAAAACGGCAAGTCTTGGCCTTCTTTATAGAGTTTGCATCGGAAGTCTCTGTCCTTTTACTGGATCGGAGCCTAATCTCGATTCGGCAGGTTAACATTTGACATATAGGGGGCAGGCCGCAAGGTAGTCTGAGGTCGTCGCCAGCTTTGGTCGAATCCCGCGCCAGTTCTCAAGTTGACTTCTTGGCCGTAGTCCTCATCATCTCCGCCTTGTACCTCTCTCCAACCACTTCATGTGACCTTTTCGCGGAAAGTCTTGTCGCATGCCTGTTTTGGTCTGAACTCCCTCCCACTAGAAATGGCGTGCAGTGACATGGAGATTCAAGCTTAAAGCTTATCTCATAGTTGATTTGTCTCGGCACTTTCAGCAGAGATCGGCAGAGAGGGCCATGGCTCTACCTGCATTGAGTGGTTTCTGAAAACCTCCTAGGGTGGCGGTTGTTAACCCTCCTTCAGTTGTAAGGAAGCCTATCATAAGGCAAGTCGCCATTGGGCCCCTGAAAGACAGGGCCGCCAAGCCTCCCGCTTTTGGCGCCTCCAATGTCGACACCTGGTGGCGTTTTCCAGCTGCCAAATCGAAGATGGTTGTGACTTGATCACCACGGACATCCACCTTTCTAGAAGGTGTTCGTGGAATGGTAACGATGCAGCACGCATATTGGCCTCTGACTTGGAGAACACAAGGTCTTGGCTGTTGATAGAGCTGTACCACGGTCAAAACTTACTCCTCCCATCTCAAGTGCTTGGTTGGAGCTTCAAGTTCACAGAAGTTCATAGTTATAAATACCTTCAGGTTCTCCCACGGAATCGTTATCCCCAGCATCCTATTCTCACTCATCTTCCAGTTCAAGCTCAATACTTCTCAATCTCTTCTCTTGAACAGTCTTTGTTTGTAGCTCATCATGACTCCATACTTTGCGAAGCTCGCTGCTTTGGCAGCTGTTGCTGTCCCCTTTGTCTTTGCGGCACCAGCACCTCACCCAGGACACCTCAAGATCCGCAACATGGAAGCGACTGATGTCGTTCCTGACAGCTACATTGTTGTTTACCACAACGACATCAACGCAACTGCCATCGCTGCTCACGTCAACTCCGTCAGCTCCCTGCTTTCAAAGCGTGACACAGCTGGCATTGGAGCAACCTATGACTTGAACGAGCTCAAAGGTTACCAAGTCGAGGCTGATTCATCCACAATTGCTGAGATTGCAGCATCACCAGAGGTATGCCACGCTCGAGTTTTCTAGCGTATAATTACTTACAAAATATAGGTTGACTACGTTGAGAAGGATGCCAAGGTCTATGCCAATGCTCTCCAATCTCAGACTGGAGCACCATACGGTCTTGGACGTATTTCCCACAAGAGCAAGGGCACCACCACCTACATCTACGACTCCACGGCTGGCAGCGGAGCAACTGTCTACGTAGTTGACACTGGTGTCTACACTGCTCACAGCCAATTCGGTGGCCGCGCCTCAATGGGTGCCAACTTTATCTCTGGATCAGCTGTTAGTCACATGGTTCAATTTTTCTGAATTCTTACTGACTTTATACTTAGAACACTGATGAGAACGGACACGGAACTCACTGCTCTGGTACCATCGGTGGAAGCACCTACGGCGTTGCCAAGTCCGTCAAGATCGTCGGTGTCAAGGTTCTCGACAAGAGCGGATCTGGATCTAACTCTGGTGTCATTTCTGGTATCCAATGGGTTGCCAACAACCACGCTGCCAAGTCTGTTCTCAGCATGTCATTGGGTGGAGGCAAGTCCACCGCCGTAAACTCCGCCGTCTCGAGCACCGTCAACGCTGGTGTCACCGTCGTTGTCGCAGCTGGTAACGATGATGCCGATGCTTCAAACTACTCGCCAGCCTCTGAGCCAAGTGCTATTACCGTCGGTGCCATCGATTCCAACGACGCCCGAGCTTCATTCTCCAACTTCGGCAGCTTGGTTGATGTTTTCGCACCAGGTGTCAACGTTCTCAGCTCGTGGATTGGCAGCACCAGTGCTACAAACACCATCAGTGGTACCTCCATGGCTACTCCCCACATCGCTGGTCTTGCTGCCTACCTCATTGCTCTTGAGGGTCTCTCCAGCCCTGCCGCTGTCGTCAGCCGTATCCAAGCCTTGGCCACTTCTGGCAAGATTACCGATGCTGAGAGCGCAAACAACTTGATCGGCTACAACGGTAACGGTGCATAAGTTACTGAAAGGATCGGGAGCATTTTAACGGGAACTGGAAAATGATTCCGTGGGCCATAAGGAATTCACGAGATGGTTATGAAGGGAGTAAATGGAACGGGCATTGATATATGGGACTATTTACAATTTTTCTTTGCACATATAAATGTTATTTGTTCTTACATACCAACCCCTTATCTTATCCCGTGGCATATTCTTACGAGTTAGCGAAGTTCCCTTCGCTACCCCTGACCCACACCACCCTACCCGTGAGCCTCCCATGCTCCGAAACCCCACCCAGATCATCGTCTCCGCTATCTCTACCCCTACCTGAGCAGATCGACCCAGGGAATCTGCCCCAGATCAACTGTACCGGATGATCTCGTCAAGTGTTCCTCGCATTAGCTCTCAAATAACTTCCAGCCAATACATCAGCTTATAAATTCATCCACACCCTCTCGCAAACCCCCTACGCAACTCTTCCAGCTCTTGTTCTTCCAACTCCCCGATAAGCTGTGCTCCCCTGTTAGCGAAATCCACCACTGGCTCCCTCAAATGCTCTTCCACACTCTCCAGATCCAGTCCCTGAAAAATACTCATTGCCCGCCTTACATTCTCCAGCCTCTCACTGAGAATAACGTGCTCCATCTCTGCAAGTTTGACTCTGGCCATCGCTTGAAGATGAATCGGCACATCGAGTGTTTCCGTGAGTTGCTTGCAATTCTCGTCGCATCTTGTAAAATCGCCCTCGTCAAATGCTTGTAGAGCTTCGAGTAGTACTGTTTCGTAGGACTGTAAATGATATTTAGCGTCATCAATATAATTGGGATCGAACGCATCAATAAATGAGGATGAGGTAAGACCGTCAAGTTGCGCAATCATGTCCTCCAGCCGGCCCCTGATCTCCTCATCCTCAGCCGGTAGTAGCAGACTAGCGATATAAATCCTCAAATGATCATGAAAAGCCTGCACCCCACCCCGAGGATCCACCAACTGCACTCCGGCATCCTCTTCCAAATGGGGAAAATACGCCACAATACTCTCATGAATCCCCACCAACGCCTCTAAATCCTCAACCACACTCTCAAGGAAGAAATTATAGTTCCCAGTCCCCTTCTCCAATTTCCCCAAATACTCAGCCGAATTCATAACCTCCCGCACCTGCATATCCCGCTTAACAGTCAACGGCTGATACCCCGCCACCAACCCATCTTTCAAATCCCTCTTCTTAACTTCCTTTTCCTCAGGACTCATCCCCATCAACCTCTTCACCTCCCTCTCCATAAACTCCTCAATACCCAAGACCCCAAACCTCCCCTCAACCTCCCAACTCCCACTAACCGCCTCACTAACCCTAAGCAATCCCATCCCGAACTTCTTCACCCTCACACTCCAAAAGTCCATCTCCCACAACGCAGCGTAAAAGCTAAGCGGAATAGGAATAAACAAACTCGGGACTGGTGCTCCTGGATTTCGAAGTCTAGGGACATCATAAAGCGGACTTCCCGATTCCTCAAGCGGGTGGGACGTCATGAAAAATCCTAGGTGTGTCTTTCCCGGATTATGCGTTAAAATCGGTCTAATCGGTCCTCCGAAAACCGCCGTTTCGGCACTCAAGCCCAATCTATTTCATTTCGCATCAGTCCCCTGAAAAAAAAAAGCCATGGAAAGAAGAGGGAAAGGGGAAGACATACTCAGCCTCAGCCTCATCCTCAAAAAACGGTTCCAAACTCCTATAATAATCCGGCCCCAGATACTCCCCCTCAGCCGAGAAGTTCCTTTGCGCGAAATGAAAGACGTGCATTAACTCATGGAAAACCGTTTTAGCCACAAAGACCCTCTCCGCCATTCTCTCCCCATCATTTAAATCCCTTCTCAATAACGGCGCCAGAATTTCCCAAGCGACGAAAACCCTGATATCTTCCCCATAAACCGTCATCGCGTCAACCTTCACTCCATCCCCAAACACCTCCCCTGTGATAGGGTTGGTATCCTGTCTCATAACACCAAATGTCAAACTCTCCTCCAAAATGTTTCTGATAATCCTATCCATCTCCCTCTCCGTTTCCCCCGTCTCAACCAACCCAGGTTTTCTCCCCCTAAACACTTTCCAACACCTCCCCATCTCCACCCCAGGAAAGCGATTCCGATCCCTAGCTTCAAACCTCTCAATGCGTACCGCCTCCCTTTCGCCGAGAAGCAGTGCATCGAACCAAGGATGTCTCGCCACACTGGCCAGCAAGAGAGTAACTAACTTCAAGCACTTCTCCAATTCCCCCCAAATGACTTTTACATCCCCCTCTAAACCCTCATCTAAATCCCATCTCCCCCTCGCAATCCACTCCAACACCTCAACCTCAACCCCAATCTCAATGTCCTCTTCTACGTTAAAAGGCCGTTCAGGAACAACATCCAGTTCTCTTAAGTATTGACTCGTAAACCCCCGCATAACACCCCTTTGAAACCCCTCCAATTCATCGCGGACTTCTCTACTCGTAGGACTGAGCAACGAAATTCCAGGATGTAGAGGTGAGAGGGGGGTGATGCCCGATTTATGGGGTGCGAAAGATAGAAAGGCGGGGTGGGAGCCGTAGCGGGCGTGGAAGGGTGTTTTGGATTTGGATATGGGGGGCATGGTATAGTATGGTGGAAGAAAGGGCGGGGAACATGAGTCGGTGTTAGTTGGTATTTGAATAGTGTTGTTGAAGAAAATTGCAGCTTAGGCTGAAAATTTGCTTCCAGCGTGAGGCTTCTTTGTTCGAGGGATTGGGCACGGCTTTGGGACCCTGCAAATGAAGTGTTCTTTGTTGCAAATAGTCGGCTGCAGATGTTGAAGAGGTGGACTCGGTGCTAGCGAGATCCTTTGTCGTCCGTCAATGCCCGAGAGGTGACATTCAGAGCTGATGCAAGGATATGAGATATAAGTTCTATTCAAAAGTGAGGAACAACACAAAGTGACACCCAACAAGGGCATGAAGTAAAAACGAAATTCAATCGTATTCCAAGAATCCAACCTTCTCCACCAAGTAATTTAACAACGTGGGATGTCCCTCAATAACCAGGTATTATAAAAAGCGAAAAGCGTAGACATGGTCCAAAGACCCATACAATAAAACGGATTTACAGCTCCTTGAGAAGCGACGTGAAGCTCCTCCGCGAAAGCCAACCAATTATAAAAAAGACACCACCGCCGCACACCCAAAACTAAGCCAAACAATCTCCTGGGTCGTGGGTCTGGGAAGTCCACCCCCAGCTTTGGCAGCAGCCGTTGGTGCTTGTATCGTGACTGTGACGCCCATCTGGTTGTGTGTTTCCGTTTCGGTCGCTGATGTCGATGCCGGCGAAATGTTTGGTGGTAAAGTAGGAGTAGCAAAGCTATAAGGTGGCAGCCCAGTATTGCTAGCACTAGAACAAAACCCTTCCAACGAAGAAACAGTAGCGTACATCGCCGGATCCTGTGTCTTGATTACCTGGCAGCAAGACGAGACTGCGTTATCGAAAGCAGCTGGTTGAAAAGAGCCGCTGCACAGACATTTCGCTTGTTCGCTGGGCAGCAGTGTAGCAAAGCCAGGCGTTTGGTTCGCGCAGACGGTCATAAGGTTATTCATCACCCCACAAGCACCACTCCCATACCCACCAGCTCCAGCAGCTGTCAAAGACGCCATAACGACAGCCGGTCCAGCAGCTACATCGCCCACGGCCGTGCAAAAGCCTTCAAGATTAGACAGCACAGGATACGCGGGCGTTGCAGCTGTGGAAGCAAAGTCCGCGCAGTATTTCACGGCGTTGTCGAAGATGTTGGGGGCGTAGAGAGTGGAGGAGTAACAGAGACAGTTGACTTGGGATGTTGCTGGGAGGTCTTTGAAGGATGGAGTCAGGGAGCCGCAGATGGCGAGGGCTTCGCCAACGAGTTGGCAAGAGGGGTTGTCTTTTAGTGGTTGTGAGGGGGGAGTTGTTGGAGCGGGTGGGAATTGTCGCTTAGAGATCGCGGCGTGGGAGAGAAGGAAAAAGTCGAAGAGATGCGGCGATAGAAGAAGGGGAAAGCGCATGGTTGATGATTTAATGTTTGGGTATCCGAGTGCGTTGTGATGTTTCTTCGATGATGTTGTTTTGATGAGGGGTTTTGAATTGAGGGTCGATGTTTGAAGGTGACATGAGGTTTTGAGATTGGAAGCAATACATTATTAGGCTGTGTCCAGGAGGAAGGAGCTGCTGACGATGAGCAAAAAGTAAAAACAACCACGCCGACCCCGCTCTCTCGAGTAGGGCGTTGGGTGTAGTAACGGGAAGCCGCGACTGACACCAAGTAGCCAGACAGATAGCCCCCCAAAACACTTCTCAAAATCTTCAACCAAATAGACACAAAAACTTACCACGTCTCTCGCGAAATCATTGCAAAACGCAGCGAGCTTGAGGCATTTATTCATCAGTATTTCTAGTAATATCCACCACTAGCACCCCCTCCAGTCCCCACGCTCACCTCAAAATATGTACACAAACAGTATAATCATCATAATGTAAACCAGTCGTCGCCCTCCTAGCCCGCACACAATGTAAACGACGCCATAACCATGCAGCTATACCAACCGACCCGTACTCCGAGATAAAAGCACCCCTCATCTAGCGCTCTCGTAAGCTTGCGCCTACTCAGTCCGGTAAAACTTCTTATACAACAAATGCAAGAACAAATTAACATTCAACCGAAGTTCCCCTTCAAACAGATCCATGTACTGATTATTAAGAAACTGCGCATTAAGCAGATTATCCATCGGGACTTGGGCGCTCGCACCGGGGATCTGGATACTGCCTTTACTGCCCTCGATGAAGAAGACTCCAACTTCGTCGCAGGAGATGGTGAGGTTGATCTTGTCCCATTCTCTTTCTGAGTGTGACTTCCAGGCGACGAGGACGCCTTTGTCGCAGAGGGTGCGGGCGGAGTATTTGAAAGAGCCGAATTTGGGTTTGCGGCCTGACCGTTCAAGTTCGCGCTCGTGGTTGTATTGTTTGGAGAAGGGCATTAAGAAGCGCTTTTTACTGTGAGGATGTTAGCGTCAATTGGTCATTGGGTAAGAGGGTGGGAACTTACCCTTTCTTCTGTAGAGTCATCATAGCTTGCTCGATGTAATTATCGTAGCTCTTTCTCTGTGACTCCAACCACTCTGCTTTCTCGGTCAAGTTGCCTAATGTAAGTCGAACACCTTCAAGTTCTCGTTGTCGCTGTACCCTTCTTCGACTCTTCGTTCGGATGTCTAGTGCGATGGCGTTGAGGATGTCTTGATAGAAGTTATGCCGCGATATCCGGCCGGATTGTTCTAACCTCATGATGTTCTCCAGGGCTGTTCGTTTCAGTTCCTTGTATGACATTGACTTGATATCGACCATGGTGTTGACATCTGAGTAAGCACCGCGAGTCTTGCTACCTGCTGAAAATTCCTGTCGGAGCAGGTCGTGCCATTTTTGATCATCTTCGCGAGTAATTGGGCGGACGAGGATTTCCATAAGATTTGGTCCAGACTGAATTCGGATGATGTACAAAACACAGCGCTTGGTTTCCATGAACAAAGCCTTGACGTCAGCTTCCGGATCCTCAATGTCGTGGAGTTTGGGGTTGAGTGTCATTTGGATCTCGCCGGAGGCTACGCCGAGCATTTCGGCCTCGTTGTTCTTGGCGCTTCCGAGTTCTTGTACGATTTCTCGGAGCATGTCGTCTCTGTTTGGGCAGATGTGAGGGAGATCTCCACTGATGAGCTTGTGGATGGAGAAGATATCGGCCATCTTGATGTAGAGGGTTGGTTTTGCTTTGGCGTAGAGGTCGTTGAACTCGTCAATATCGAAGGTGCTTTCAGCGTCGGGAACGGAAATGATATTGGCGAAGATGAGGCGAATTCGCTCGACTGCATCACCTACGTATGCATTAAGGGGCTGGAGGTAAATATTCTCCCCGCCGAACAATCGACCAAAAGCAACCTGGCTCAGTACTTTGGCAACTTCACTGAGATTGCGCTTCTGCAAAGGTGTGAGCTGTTTCTCAATGACACCCATTGACTCTGGTGCCGTTAGAGCTGGCTGGAGATAAAATTTCCACAGCCAATTGCCAACGATCTGAAGTAGGCGGTCTTGAGGCTCTCGAGGGAAGTGCTGACAGAGTGCGCCGAATGTCTCCTGGCAGATGAAGCGGATTCCATAAGGCATCTTAGGCAACAGGGCTTCCAAAGCGAGAAGGAACTGATCTGATATCTCACGAAGGTCTCGCAGATGATCAATAAACATGTCGCGAGTCTCGGGATCCTTGATTGCAACTTCGCGAGGAATATCGAGCGGTCTCTGGCTTGGACGACCAGTTCGCAGCTCTTCGTTGTTGATTGCGGACCGGTAGATCTGCATAGGGTCGCTCTCCAGGTCCAACGCGGGGTCTTCGATAATGTTTGTTTGAATCAGCGGTCCAAGAAGCTCACGGAGAAACTTCCTGTCGCGAGGCGATCGTGTGTAATTTGACAGGAGTTTTGACCAGAAGAAGTTTCCTCGCAAGTATTCCTGAATTGAATTCACTCCATCCACTTCCTCTTTGGCCGCTCGAGCAATGAGCTTGAGAAGGTAATATTCTTCTCTCCGTTTTTGGGCATACCCGAAAAGTCGCATCGTCAGGGTTTCAATCTGCTTGCAATCCTTCTCAGCTGTCCCTTGCTCTCTGAGTCTCTTGAACAGACGCGCGAGGTATTGTGGCTGGGTTTGGAGAGTGAAGAATAATTGTTGATATGACTCGAGCTTCTTTCTCGAATTCTTGTTCAAAGCCTTGAGGTCAAACTGGTTTCCGGATACCATTGAGGTATTGACGAGAAGATTCCCGGAATGGCCACCAAAATTCCTCTGGTGCTTGACGACTTCATCCAAGGTAATCTTGTTCTTTACTAGGAGAGCAATCTTGATGTCGAGCTGGTCAATATAGACCTCAGCCATTTCATTTTGCCGTACTTGCTGGACGACCGTCTTCCGCAAGCGCTCGAACTCGATTTCTTCATTGAAGTCAAAGTCGCTATCGTTTAGGAGATGCACAAAATTCTTCACGGTGTTGACTGGAGGATTCTTGCCCGTCGTTAAACTCTTGTACGCTTCTCCTTGTAATCGACCTCGAACAAAGCTCTGGATCTTAACCACCTTTTCCATGTTCTCCTTGAAAAAGCGCTTCTTCTCGGCAAACTTGGCTCTGACCAAAAGTCCTCTCGCTGCTGCTTGAAGCTCAACGATGGATTCTTCTTCAGCATCCAGCTCGCCAAGTAACATTCCAATGTCGTTTCGGAGCAGAACACCACGAGCCCAGGACTGAAGGTCGACGATTTCAGCAGAGTGGGATTCTAGTTCATCCAGAAGTGCGCCGGTCTGTTGTCGCTGCAGGCATCCTCTCGCGAATGCTTGAAGTTTTGAGATGCTCGGTACTTGCTTATCCAGGGCTTGACGATCAGCTGCGAGCCTCCGTCGCACGAGCATTCCTCGCATCAGGTTCTGGGTTTCCAGTATTGATGGCTCTTGGTCCTGGAGCAAAGCCAGAGTTAATGCGACTTCCCGACGAACTTCAGCACCTCGAATAAAAGCTTGAACAGCTGCGATTTCGACGCTGTGAGTTTTCAATTCCGCCTTCGTCGACTTAATATTGTCTCGGACAGCCTTCCCCCTTGACACTGCTTGAAGAGCCCTCCAAATTGGATTTGATGCTTGGAGAGCATCTCTCTGCCGAGAGATCTGATTTCTAGTCAGCATGGCTCTTGTGAAAGCCTGTATCGCATTGATGGAATTTTCTTCACGCCAAAGATCTTCGTGGTCATCAGCGACAAGGTTTCTGAGCAACATGCCTCGAATGGCGGCTTGCAGATCCTTGACTGGCCCAGCTAAAGTCTTCGTCTCTTTCTTCTGATCCGCCAGAGCTCTGCGAGAAAGGAAGCCTCGAATGTTGGCTTGCAGCTCTCGAATACCGAGTTCTTCGTGGCGCAATTGAGATCTCGTCATGCGTACCTCATCTCTGGCTCTCTTGGCTCTAATCAGGTTCTGTAATTTCAAAACATCGCCTTCTCGACTTTTCCAAAATGACTCTCTGTTTTGCTGTCGTTGTCGTACCAAAAATCCTCGAATGCCGCTCTGTAAATTGACGGCAAATTTTCGCATATTCAGGCGATACTCCGCAATCTGCCTTGAGAAGTCGCCCCGGATCCTGGATTGCAAATCGATCAACATGTCCTCCGAGTCCCATAGACCATTCATGATTTCTGTGCAGCGCATTCGAGCGGCTGCCCCTCGTATTTGCGCCTGAAGGTCGATAATGGCTAGTTCGTTCTCTCCAAGCTCTCGATCGATCCGGTCTTCTTCGCTCTCTACGGGTTCGGGAATTGGCTCAACTCCAAAATCTGCACGCATGTTTCCAAAACTGGGCATACTAACACCGGCTTTATCGAGTCCTTTCTGCATAGTTTCCAACTCATGGTGTTCGAATTCGAGCTGTCCGACGAGATTTCCAATCTGGAAGTCCAAAATACCTTGCTGCCATAACACAAAACTCAGCGCATGGATGCAATATATGACCTTGGGGATGTTTTTCTTCTCATACAAGTCGACGAGCTCGAATCGGAAGGTCTCTGGGAGGTTGACCTCAGCAAGAAAGCGAAAGAAAATTGCAATGTTATCCGAATGTCGAAACTGTAACTTGGGAGATCGAAATATGCGCAGTCGTCTTTCGGGGTACAGAGCGTCCACAATCTCTGCCAGAGTAACACCATCGCGCAAGGCCTCTTCGAGCTGGACAATCGGAGGTATTTGTCGCTGCAGAATGTCTTCTATCCACTCCTTCGCCTCTCCAATGTGACATAAATATTCGTAAGCTTGTAGAAATTGACGTTGCTTGTCCATCCAGTTCCGCCCTTCCCATCCGTATCCGCTACTTTTGTTCGCAACGGAATTTTGATCACCTTTGGCAGTGTCACTCCGCTGGAGTTTCCGCCGTCCATGAAGACCCACAACCTCTTGGGTAGGCGAGGTTATGAAGTCGTTTGGTGACGCATTCTCTGCGAACTTGGACAATGTGCGTAATTGGCTGGTGGATGATTTTTGCAGGCTCTGCAAGTCTGGTGCTGCAAACGAGCCTTGGGTGTGTTGCATTGTCTGACTGCGTCCATTCGGCCTCCGGCTGATTGAGTCTGCGCGGCTCAACATTACGGAGTTTGGCCGTACGGAGGATGGTCGCGAGTTTGCGCTCTCATTATAGTCCGTGTATGCCACCTTGGCAGTGTCCATGCTCTGCGTGCGCGAATGTTGGTATGGATTTTGGTGTGGATTTTGGTACGGATTCCTTTCTGGCGGTGTTGGAGCAGGCGGTTGAGGCAGAGGGCGCAGAGACTGGCGGATGCTCTTGTATGGGCTTTCTGGCTCGACGCTTCCACGCATGCCTCTATTTTCGATGCCGGGGGATGTCATGCCTGCGGCTTCGCTGAGTCCTCTCTTGTGGCCCGTGTATCCGCTCGATGCGATAGAAGACAGCGTGCTTGTCCTGCTCAATTCGAATGCGCCCGAGGAGTGCGAGTATCCTGACGATGCTGTTGAAGCGTTGGAGGGCAGTCGTTGCACAGGAGACGAGTAGTCGGCAGTTTGTGTTTGTCGGAGGGGATGCCGGTACGACATCACGGCGTCTCAAGTGAATGCTGCACAGAGGATGTTTTCGCCTGATCACAATAGGAACACCGGGTCTGCTATGTCGTGCACATATGGTCCGAGGCCGCCTTTCCGGCCGTACAGGTGATTTTGCGCAGAGATTCCGAGGCTGGGTCGAATGACGCGGAGGAGAGTTTGAGTTTGGCTGGTTTGTTGATATCGACTCGAATATTAGGCGCGCAGCGCAGGAAGCAAAGAAAGCGAAAATCGATGATGACGATGGATGACGGTTTGAAGAATGCTGAAGGATGCAGCCACGGAGATTATATTGAGGCAATACAGCGAGGTTGGGATAGCTTATGCGGTGGAGGGGTGTTCGGCGTGGACGAGAAGGCAGGAGTGAAGCGAAAAAAACATGCGCGGTGGTTGGGACGGCAACACGGGTGACGGGTGCGGAGAGAGAGAACAACAAGGACGCGGGCGGCAATTGATGTGAGAGGATTGCAACGAAAGCAATACTTTAGTAATCTCTTTAAAACTTGTAATACATTTATCATTATCAGATCATATATTCTATGTTCAATTATCTGATATATTCTTTGTAGTTATTTTTGTATAATTTATTTTCTCTCTTCTTCCGTCATATCTGCAGCAAAATTGAAGTACCGCCGGAATAACATTCCTCCTAGCCCGCTCCTAGCGCGTCCCGACCGCCGCTCCCCACCCAAAAATCAAATTCCTCAAATTTTTCGAGTTCCCTTTCCTCTTCTTACTTGGGAGAAGGAAACTTCAACCCGTCGACCAAGCTTTGCCAATATACCCCACGTCGTCGACTGCACCTCTTACTTGTTCTTACTTGTGTTCTTTGATCTTTCATTTCTCAATCTCCAAGATGCCTCACACCAACGGAACTACCAAGAGCCCGTTCGCGAGCTTCCAGGACAAGGTAGACTTCACAAAGGTACGCACATCAGAATCTTCCTAACGCTGTGGTACTTTCACATTGGGATTGGGGTCTTCAATCAATCAATGAATTCGGATTGCACCGCTGCTGCAGCTGGAAAGAGACCGACTTCTGGAAGAAGAGCCCTGCATTTTCAATGTTCTACACCGCGAAGTGGGTTCAAGTGGCTAACATTTCACAGGCCGTTGAAGACCTTGCCGAATATTCTGAGCGTGATGGCTTGGATATCAAGGATCTGATGGACTCCAAGAAACATGGAGGCCTCACTTACAACGACTTCCTCGTCCAGCCTGGCTATATTGGCTTCGCTGCCTCTGAAGTCAACTTGGACTCGCCTGTTACCAAGCGCATCACCCTCAAGACCCCCTTCGTCTCCTCGCCCATGGACACTGTGACTGAGCACGAAATGGCCATTCATATGGCTCTGCAAGGAGGCCTAGGTGTTATTCACCACAACTGCTCTGCAGAGGCGCAAGCCGAGATGGTCCGGAAGGTCAAGCGCTATGAAAACGGCTTCATTCTGGATCCCATTGTCTTGCACAGTAGCACTACAGTTGGAGAGGTGAAGGCATTGAAGGAGAAATGGGGATTCGGTGGTTTCCCAGTGACTGGTAAGCAACCCAGTCCTTCCCCTTCCTCTCCTTACTCGGAACACTTTTATGATTAGCAAAATTTACAAATAACTTTCGTTCATCCGTATTGACCGCAAGGTCGTGGGGAAACAATCTATGCTCTTTATGAAACAAAAGTGGAATTCACATCTTTTTACAGCTGGACAGCAATAGTATTCTAGATGCTAATTCATGTTCACAGAGAATGGTAAGCTTGGATCCAAGCTTATCGGCATTGTCACGAATCGAGATATCCAATTCGAGGACAATCTCAACCAGCCTGTCTCCTCCGTCATGGTTAAGGATCTCGTCACCGCCACCAACGGAACAACTCTGTCTGAAGCCAATACGATCCTTGCTAAGTCAAAGAAGGGAAAGCTCCCAATCATCGATTCTGAGGTAAGCTACCCACCTGTTACCGCTCCGCATGTCCACAAGATTATGCCCCATGAGACTCCTGCAGCGAGTGCACCATTATCGAGTTTCGCTAACACCTCCTTTAGGGAAACCTCATCTCCATGATTTCGAGATCCGATTTGACCAAAAACCAATACTTCCCACTCGCATCGAAGCTGCCCGACTCCAAGCAACTCATTTGTGCGGCTGCGATCGGAACCCGTGAAGAGGACAAGACTCGTCTGCAAAAGTTGGTTGATGCTGGTTTGGATATCGTCATTTTGGACAGCAGTCAGGGCGCGAGCATATACCAAATCGCCATGATCAAATACATCAAGGAGAAATACCCTGGTCTAGACATCATTGGCGGAAATGTTGTTACTCGCGAACAAGCAGCACACCTCATTGCTGCTGGTGTGGATGGTCTCCGTATTGGTATGGGCAGCGGAAGCGCCTGTATCACTCAAGAGGTCATGGCTGTTGGCCGACCCCAAGCTGCTGCTGTCTACAATGTCGCTTCTTTCGCTGCAAGATACGGTGTTCCCTGCATGGCAGATGGTGGAATCCAGAACGTCGGCCACATCGTCAAGGGTCTGGCGCTCGGAGCTACCACCATCATGATGGGAGGTCTGTTGGCCGGTACCACTGAATCTCCCGGTACATCCTTCGTCAGCCGTGAAGGCAAGCTCGTCAAGGCGTACCGTGGAATGGGCAGTATCGACGCTATGCAAGACAAGAAGGCTGGTTCAGGGGCCAAGGATAGCCAGAAAAGCAACGCGGGTACCGCTCGTTACTTCTCAGAGGGTGACAGCGTCCTGGTAGCACAGGGCGTTTCGGGATCCGTCCAACACAGGTAAGCATTCAGACAATCATCCCTTTCGCGTCCAACATTTACATCGAGCCCTTGCTGACATGCTTTGCAGAGGATCCGTCACCAAGTTCGTCCCATACTTGGCCGCTGGGCTTAAGCATTCTCTACAGGACTGCGGTCAAAAGTCCCTCCTGGAGCTACACGAGTCTGTTGCAAACGGCTCTACTCGATTCGAGCTCCGTACTGCCAGCGCGCAATTGGAGGGTGGTGTCAACATGGAGAGCTACGAGAAGAAGTTGTATGCTTAATCATCGTAACGACATAAGGGGGAACGAATAAAAAATGGTGCTGGAGCTGGTGGAATTTTGGGCTGGAGTACTGGCGAGTTTGGTTGGGTTGGTGCGTGATTGCATTGCCATGAAAATGTTGGAGCTTTCTCAAATAGCACTGAAATGAACATTATGTCTACATTCTTCTTGCCATCATTCATTCCCTTCTCAAAACTTTGCACGGGTTTATGAGTTTGCCAGAACAAAGAGCCGGCTCAATTGGCCTGAAAGACATATGAAGAATTTGTTGAATCTAACTCCATCCCTACCCTCACCCGAAACCCCCAAAGACAAACAATAATTCCTGTATTCAGAACCCATTCCAACCTGCCGGGCCCTCGGCCAAGAGTCCCTCTGGCGGTATATCACTGCCTCCTCTCGAGGTCCTCATTTCATAAATTTGGCAACCATAGACAATGCTTCCCCCGTACTTCTTCGTTCTGGTATCGGTGTTACAGTTGTCAAGGATGGTATGAAACATCAATAAACACGTAGCTCCATCCACCTCAAACCCCGTGGCGCATTCTTTATTCTGCATCAAGCCGACCGACAGCCAAAGTGCTTGCTGAGGATCAGCCGGCTTTTGATCCGAAGCTGGGTACCCCACCGCGGCATACGGTGTCTGCGGAAGCAGGAACATGGGCGCTGCTACACCCTTGCCGACCACTGTATTGCCCGTGGTCATGTACGGGCAAAACTTGTTATTGATAATATCCAACGCGTAGTCGCGCTGAATGTAAGGGGCTATATCGCCGTCGGGAGTCCCGACGCATGATGGGGGCGGCGGGTATTGATGAGCTGGGCGATTGACATAAGCGGTTTTGTCCAGCGGGTAAGGCTTGCTAGGCGTCCAGGTCTTGGTGTCGCTGGAGTTTGGCCAGGTCTGAGAATCCGCATCAAGTGTATCATTCAAGACTTTCGTGTGTGGGAAATTCAGAACCGCCGTTGAGGCCCCGTCACCCAATTCCAGGGGTATATCTCCCGAGGGTTTATCATTGTCGTCTGGTTGTGGGGGATATGCGAGGCAGAACGTCTGTTGTTGGACTTGCGAGAAGTTTAGCATCGGTGGGAATGTGCAGCGGCGGGGCTCTCACTTACAAATTGCAATGGCGGCGATCAGGTATGATTCGGCGTTTTGCCAGGCCATATATGTTCCTCTATATTTTGCTAAATCTCGTACCCCCCAGGGAGTATAGGCATAATCACCAGGCTTATGATTAACTTGTGAAATGCTTGGAGCCCAATGTATTCTATGCTTGAGTTGTCAGTTTTATGATTCGGAGACTTTCAGCTACGAATATGTATAAAATAGTGATTAGGAAGGGCTTACGACTCATGGAAATAAGTTCCCCCAATATTGCTCCAGAGTTTATTGACCACCATCTTCTCAGTAAAGTTATCCGAGTTCTGCAGATATCTCAGCTGTTCGCTAAGCGTTGGCAACGTCCAAAATTTGGGGCAAAAGACTGTATTATGAAACACCCCATTCCATTTCTGTCTAGGAGTTAGCCACTATTCATATACTCGCTAGTGCGTAATAAACAGGCCGGTAAGTCTCAGATTCTCACCTCGGAATTCCACGTGTATGCGTTGGTGTGGTCATCGCAACATGTTTTCTTCTCGACATTGCAGCCCTTGTCTTTGAAGAACTTCTCGTCAAATGGCGTTTCGTCACAAAATATATAGATTTCACTACCAGGAGGGAAACGATTTGAATGCATGCGGTATTCTTTGTTTTGTATATCTAGAGTATTGCAAGTAAACTTGTGAGGAAGGGATTTCCAGTAAATATGAAGATATGATGGAATCGACTTACCTACTATGGCGTCTTTGTAGACAATCCCGTTTTGACCCTTTTTCCCGTTTGCAGTGTCTGGGCCCATATATCTAAGGGTTATAATGTTAGCCGTGTGTACTACAATACGCTACGCTAAACGCGTACAGATCCACGGCATTCTGGAAATGGCCATTGGGCACCCATTGATCTTGAACAATGTTAACTTGATATACACATAAGATACAGGCACAGAATATGACTTACTGAATGCGTGAGCTAAAATACCAGCCTCAGCCCATGCTACACGCTCAAACATGATTTGAGCGGCATCACAGTTCGTGTGAAGGTTTCGCCTGAGATTATCTTCGGGAATGTCGTCCATGATAGTGGCTTTACAAGAGTCATCGCGCTCAGCATGCGGCATTGAAATTGAGATCTCACTGAATGCCTGCCCACATTAGTTTTTGCTCGAGGAAGACTGGGAATCAAGTCCGCGTAGGAACAAACCAGAAGCATAAGGGTGATAGGTGCCAGTAAAGACATAATGGGATACAGGAAGGTATTGAAAGATGTTTCAAAAGGCTGGTCACCTTTTCATATAATAGAATTCTTGACACGATAGAATGATATTGATATGAGGGCAAAAGACCTGGAATGTGATATCGAGAAGGAAAGTTTTATAACAGGAAAGATTTGGACAATCCGAACAATGAGCCTCTCTTGATCCATGGTAGTGAAGGCATATGATCTTCTGGGAGCCAAAAGTTCAGGCCTCAACGCTTCCTGAACCTCAGCCACTTCAAGGATTTTTGTTCCCTCTTCACCGTTCAAACTTCTCGCGGTATGAGTGGGAGTGTGATGATTAGTCGAAATCCACTCGCAAACTGTTGTTCACAACAGACTGAAATCTGCAGGTTTTCAGAGTCAGCACTGAAAATCCTACTCGAGGTCATATTCAGACTTTGGAACGACAGTTCAGCCTTATGGGAGGTGGAATCCAGTGGCTGGGTAAGTCATTAGGTCTGATACAATCCTTCGCTGCTTGTAACCAACGTGCGAAGCCGCCAGCAACACTTCGTACGGATACTTGGAGCTAATTGTATGGCTAGAGACGAGCTAGGAATCCAACGGCAATATATTTTCAACCTGCATGAACAAGTCATATGCCACTCCACCAACTAACTAACCAACCATCCTCCAATTTCCGGTCCAAATTTAGAAGCCAGTGCAATCATCTGTGATATAGGAATGGTAAACATGCATATTTGTGCTAAAAATGATTTATAGTAACCCAGGTTTCTATATCAGTGATATAATACCAGATCAGGATGGAGAACGCTAACCCCTGTTTCTCAGGCACATGATCGTCAAAAACAGACCTCAGCCCCAGCCTCAACCCCAACCAACAGCCAGCAACCTCAAGTTCATAATCTGAAAACTCCTTCCACTAACAAGTCGATTCAAGGGACTGTACACGCTGTCCTTTAGTCAATATCTCGTTTGAGATTCTGGGCCGACGTTGGTACGCAGCAGGAAAAAAAAGCAACGTCTTCTTCGGAATCACAACCATCACACCCTCGACCTCGCCACTAAAGGCGAACTCTTGATTCCCTCAAAATTTGCCATGTTGTCAGCCCGTATCATCATCGGTCTTCTGCTCGGAAGCCCCACGCTCGCCCAACGCTGGGAACCGTTCCCCGTCTGCTTGTCATGTATGCCGCAAGCTCTGCTCGATGCCCCGGGGGTTGGATTCGACTTATCAGATTCGTATGGGTAATTATGCTCGTACGAGTACAAAACGATTCGATGGCTGATTTTCGGAATGTTGGTAGAACGGTAGCGGTTAAGTTTCAGAATGGCACCGCTGTTAACGTAGCCAAGGTAAGTCGCCTTGGTCTGTTGTCCAAGAATTGTAGAAACAAACGATGATGGCGATGATTACAGATCGAAGGTGATGAGGAGTATAGATCTCTAATGACGAGGTTATCTGGACGCGAAGCGCAATCGTCGTAAGCAAGTCGGGTCTAACCATTGGTAAGATGGGCTGAAAAGTGCATGTCTAACACCAATCTCCAGAGCCTCCAGCTTCTGGCCTCTAAACAAATTTCAAGCAATACTCAACTATCCCAATGAGCAGACTAGGGATCGAAAACTTACGAATAAAACCTATTCTGACCTCCGCATACTCAGCAAATTCATCCACCGCCTCCGGCAATCCGCCTCGCACCACCTCAACGCAACAGTCGACCTAGCACTAGCCACGCATCCTTCCCTTCCACTCCTCGATCTCGATTTCCTCTCTAGAGCATTCGAGATGGCGGGTATATGCCATCTGCGCAGCTACAAAGCTCTGCACCGTCTCGATTCCATGCATCACGTTCTATCGGGCGTAGCTGGGCTTGGTTTGGGAATCTGCACGCAGTGGCGCGATAGTCGGGCGTGCGAGGAAGAAGATCTGAATATGTCCTGGAAGCAGACGCTGGGTATTGAGTTCACGAATGAGGTTTTGATAGTTAGTAATACGCTTGTTGTGGGGCCTCATCGTTTTGAAGAGGTAGAAGAGAGGGTACATGTTGATTTGGGGTTCAAGAACCGGCGCAAAGACACGGGGTTCTGGGTGAAGGTTAGGAAAGCTATCGGAGCGGTTCCTGTTTCCGTTCGTACTCCGGATTTGCTGCTGATCTTTGGAGATGCGGCATCGGATGGGAAGTTTTTGGAGGTTGTGAAGTTGGCATTCCATAATATGGAGCTTGACTACCTTTTTGAAGATTGGGAGTCAAATATAGCGGCACATAATGCCTTGTATACGGCTGCGAGAGGGGCGGCGGAGATTGCCAGCGTGTGGCAAGGCAGTGAGTGGAATTGCTTGGAGCGTGAGTCGTGTGAAGGAAGTAGACCGGAGAATGATGGAGAGGGGGTTACGTTGAAAGAAATGTTCGAGAGGAGAGCAAGATGGAATGAGTCTTGTGTTATTGGTGAGTGTAATTGGTGAAGGCCAGTAGACAATTATGCGAATTAAACTCGATTCCGCCAAACTCTTGTTTATTATGCGGGGTTTTGATATATATTCGTATTTTTCATTTTGCGCGATATTCGGTCATTGAGGAGCATCCGGCCTTTAAATTAATAGGAAGAAGAAATGGATTTTTGGAACCTAACTGAGTTTATTTTCATTTTACGCACAGAGTATAAAACTCTATTGTTCTCCGCTTTGAACAAGCATTGCATTCCTTATTCATCTGCAATACATTACTCGCTTTTGTAATTCTCAAGAACTTCCTCATTCCCCACATCATCATATGCCCAAGCGTACGAATCCGGATTCTCAAGCCCCAGGTACTCCCTTGCGGACACAAAAGCCAGTCCCAACCCAGCAGATGTTAGCATGAAACTCGCAATATTGAAGGCATCCCCGACGGCCTTATTGAGCAATGCATAGGTTGTACCAAAAGTCGCGGATCCGAGAAGCACGAAAGCCACTGCTAGCCATAGATATCTATATTTGGTAGTCAGCCGGGGCTTTGAAATTCGAATTTTGCCGGAAACTCCGCGCTGGGAAACGCTCACCTGGTGTTGGGTCCCTCGAAGAGCTCTATCCATATTATGCACTGTCTTTTGGGTGTAGCTTGTTCAATCAGGACATTCAGTTTCCTTGTCCAGGGTTGGACTTGTGCACCATCGGCATGCAAGGGTTCTCTTAATAGTAGTTCAAAGGCGCCTCGCGACGACTTGTCTTTATCGGGCATAATGGGAGTATTTGCAGTTAAGATCCAACAATGCTAGAGAAGTTATTACTTGAAAGTATTTTTATTTTTGATTGGCGTGGAGAGAGAACTTTGTAGACTTAGGATCGTGTTCCCACTGCAGTCTCGTCAGTTCCCTACTCCTTGGACGAGTGACTTTTTCGTAACGAAATACATAACTTACTCGAACGTACTTGGCAAATGCTAATTTTCGTAAGGAAGATATGTACCAAATCTTTTGATAATAGAAATTCTTCAAAGCGTCAATTAGCCACTGATCGGTATTGTCTGTGGTTGACACAGGGCTTTTTGGGTAATAGTTCTTGATTCTAACATCTCCTGTCGCTTTACCACGAGAAAAGCAGCACATGTAAACATTAACGGTGCTTTTAATCGCTGTTAGAATACCTGCGGCAAATATTTGGGTTCAACTAACCCCAGAGCGTGGCCAGGCAGGTTATGGCCGTTGTGGTCGTTGTGGAGCGCACGATATACTTCTCGTAGTTCACCGTTCTTCTTGTGGGTCTGAAAGTCGTATCGATACCCGCCTTCCTTTCCCAACGGGTAATCCCGATATTTGTCCAATAGCCTTATTCTTGTCTTGGGTTTTTTTGTCGATTTGGAAATCGCGTGGACAATCTGCTTTTGGCCGAGTATAAAATAGTTTTGAAAATCGACGAGCTGTCGTTCCATGTCCTGGTACTGCTCATTCATTTTCATCCACTTCTTATTTTGGTCTTGTACCCAACTTCGGAACTCTTCCGCCTGCTGATCATAGATATATTCGCACACGGTACTCTTGTGCACCTGGTAACGTATGCTTCTTGTCTCAAGCTCTCGTTCACGGCGCCTATCTTCGCATTTTCTCATTTTCCATTCTGCAAGTCGTCGAGAGTCTTCTTGCCTACGCCGGTCAAGCTGGTATGCCCGCTTTCTGTTCAAGGTTTCGATTTCCTGGCGTATGTTACTCTCACTATCGGTATTATCGATGATTCAGATTCCGTTTGTGCTCTGTCCTTGGGATTCCCGAATATTGACGTTGACGTGGTGATCTTTGTCGCCGCTGTGCTCTTTCAATAGCACTAAATGTTCCATGTCGCTCTAATAGAGTACATCTTTGTATCTCATTTCATCCTCTTCTTTCCTGATGCTATCTTCCTTTTTCCGTCGTTCATCCTCTTCCTTAATAATCTGATCTTCCTGTCCAAGGATTCTTGCTTCGTTGGCATGGAATATGAGCTCCGCTTCGCGTGCCTTGGCTGCATTGTTCAAACTTTCGGACCTTGCCTCTAATCCAAGTTCTAATTTATCATTCGATTGCTCCGCCTTCTGGACTTTCGTCTGACTGTGTAACGCTTTAGATCGAAATTGGCTTCGATGTGAAGCCCCTTCGCCACTATCGAAATAAATAGACATGAGCTCTTCGAAGGTTGGGTTTTCGCAATCTTTGCAGTCACTTTGATGGAACCCTGTCTGAGGCTTGGAGCCTTCGAAGAGCTCATAGTGGCGGGAAGTATATCGTGTTCTTTTCACCTACGTAGTTGAAGTTAGTACAGTTTTTCAAGCGACACATGGGGATAATTTGGCAAAATATCCGACTGCTACCATAATGAGAATTTTGCAATACCTTCACCATACGAGTTGGTCCATCCGTGCCGTGAGGCCTCGACAGAGCATAATGAGGCCCATCTTCTCTGTGGGAGCGAGACATAGTGGGAGATTTTCGTAGATTGAAAGAGCAGGATGCAGTAACGAATAATAAAGTTTTCGCCCCAAACGGGAAAAGAAATGGTACAGTACTTCACCTGGCCCTCGTTACACAAACTCGGCTCTTACCATCTGCGCAACACCAGTGCAAAAAGCAATCCAAGCCACGATGCATTTTATTCAACTTCAATTCGTTTAAATACACCACTCAAACGGTTCTCTCTCAAAACTCGACACCCATTCATCTTCGGACCCAGTCTTTACGGGAATTTCGTATGTTCGCCTGGTCATCACCTCATGCTCGCGTGACAGGTGCGTCCGCCACTGGTGTGGCTTGCCTCACAGTTGAGGTCTCGACCTCTGGGCTCCCGGGATAGAGTCATTGAAACATGACATCAATCCAGGCGCAGTAGATCAGAGCGGCCTCGACCAGTGCATACAATGTGGAAAGTTACACGTTTTTAACACCACTAAATTTACAGAAAGTGCTTCACTAAAATTTAGGGGCGAAGCACTAACGTCCAGCGGCTCAGGCGCATTGCAGGGGCTCGTTTACGCCCCTGAATTTTACTAAGATAGGAAATTCGACGAGGGCAAGGCAAGCTCCGCAGCTCATGTTGAAATAAGTACGGCGACATTCAGGGACGATAGATTTTATTTGCTCCTCTAACGAATATGACGCCCAAACAATAAAGGTGCAAACCTCCGGCATCGGCAGCTTGCTACTTCATCCGAGCAGCAGTCAAGGTCAATTTTCCTCTACCCATCATGCTTCTTCATAAGACAGCTGCAACAGCTCCGGTACCTGTAGCTTGGCAGTATTCATTAATCTGTTCATCATCAATTAGCGAAGCTTTGCTGAAGATGGGGGACATCTCACCTCGTTTCCTCCCATGTGCCATGCGTCAGAGTGGCAGTGTGCAGGCGACTCAGTTACCTGTATAAGGGGTGTTAGAAATGTTCCCATGCTGTAAATCTGGAATCTGAGCGATAGAGGCTTACAAATTGGCAATCGGGGCAAGATTCCCACCATTCTCCACCCGTGTTTCTGGCAAGGTAGGCGGCGCAGGCATCCTTTGTTGCTTGTTCATTGTAGACCGACTAGCGAAAGATATTAAATTTGGTTTGCAGGCTGGGCGAGAGAAGACTTACGTAGCCTTCTACTTCATTTATACAGATTGCATTGGTGTGTAGATCGGCGTTAGCGCTGTGAATAAATAGTTAAGATCTGACTTGCACAAAGGATGGGAATTGTGAAGTGTTATCTCGGGACGTACAAAGTGAATAAAGCTGCGAAAGCGATAGGAAAGACGGCGAATTGCATGCTGGGATATTTTGCGAAGTAGAGAAGGGAACAATTTGTACGGATAAACGAGTGTGTTAAAAGAATGACTTGACGTGGAAAATTGGAATGGAAGTGAGGGGATGCTAAATCTTTTTGACTAGAAATGTCAGTCGCCACTCCGATAAATATGTCGCCCAACCCGGTGTGAGTGACGTGGTGTCTATTCTCGAGCACTCAGCCCGTTTCTCCCCTATCACAACCGATGTGAGTTTCGTCCGTGCACGCTTCGTGGAAACACCGGCATAACCTCACAAATTGCCACTAAACCCCCATGATAATCAGATAAGATGGCTGTTTATGGGAACAGGCCATTCGAAAGTTTATTCACTCTGCAGGTGTCCCAAGCTTGAGGCTGTGTCGATGAGAATGGTCCTTGGCAGCCAATGCAAATGCCTCAGCCGCTGTCAGAAAAGGGGGGGGCTACCCGTAAACTTGACCGCAAGCGAACACTGAAACAACGACCCCTTAACTTGCCCCTCTTTTTTAACTTTCACGCCAAACCGTCCTTCCTTTTCAGGCCAGAGTATTTTTAGAGTTGATATAGCGTTTGATATTCAATGGTCCGATGCCCAGCCTGTCAGACACGGCCCGACGTCGGGACGGTCAGCAGCCTCTCGGGCAGCTCTCACATATAGTAAATTTGTGGGACAAGTATTCCTATATTATTGACATGGCATGAATAAAAAGTTGGGGAGGTGATCCTAAAATCTTGGAAAGCTCCTTACGTGAGCTACTGGCCCCCAGGCAGATTGGGGCTGAGACTACGTTTTGATCAAAATAAGGAGGTGACTGGAGACCACGGGGTACAAAATTCAAAGTTCGAATTGCAGCAGTAGGCTCCTCCCGGTTTAAACCCTGAAAGGTATGTCTGGAGAATAACAGAGTAGCTATAAAGGCCTCATTGCGTCTAACATAAGGACACCATCCTTCTCCAGCGGACCAACACCACACACTCGTTCATTTTCCTTCCTCCCCTCTTTCCACATCTCTTCCCAGCTTTTGACCAGTCACTCATCTTCACTCTTTCATGATGCTCATTTCGATCCTTGCCCCCTTCCTCTGCACTCTCGCATCCGCCTTTCCCCAAGCCGGCCATCCTCTCCAAGGCCGCCACCTCACCGAGCACGACGTGATCGTTATACGCGATGGTCAACCCAAGATTATGGACAAAGCAACCTACCACGCCGAGAACCCCGACCTTGCTCCCCCAGCTGGTGTTAATGAGACGCACAACGAGATCCGCTCCCTTCGTCCCAAATCGACTTCAGAGGGAACGAAAATCGCCAAACGCTGCAAGAAACAGGACATCTTCACCATGAACCCAGACCAAGTGTTCCTGAACTGGGATGTGCCCATGTCCTCAGTTGTCCGGTCTCTCGCTCTGAATACCACCGGGACCTCGCCTACGTCCCCCGTGACGACAGTTTCAGTCACTGCAGGATACACCATCGGCAACGAACTGTCTGTTTCTCAAGGCTTCGGCTACAGCATCATTGAGGGCTTTTTGAGTGGTACTACCACTATTAGCTACTCACAATCATGGACGTCCAGTTACACAGCCGCCTACACTTTCCAAGTCCCATCCGGCAAGTACGCTGTTGTCGTATCCAACCCTTCGACTACGCGAAAGACTGGATGGGTTGATACTGGTTGCCCCGGAGAGACTGGCAACCGCGTTGAGTATGTTGCGGACAGCTATGACAGCAAGGCTTATGGTGGCTTGAGCTGGGTGGATGGTATCATTAGTTTGTGCACCAGTGATACATACCCGGTCCCGAGGTGCGTAGGAGGTGGGACTATCATGTGATACACATAGCATAGAACACTTGTCTTTTAATTTGGGAATCGAAGGGCACTGGTGGCAGGTATTGGACTGGGATACGGGGGAATGAGAACTAATCATTCGTTAAAAATAGTAATGATCTCGTCGAAAGTTCCAATCAAAATATATCCAAATAAATGTTCCTTTTAGTGATTACCCACACTTTGAGTGGTTCGAGCAACATAAAATCTGTTGCGCCATTTTTATGATCGTCAGGCTTCCTAAACAATCCGCTGCGCCGGAAATCTGAAGTGATCCTCTGACGAGGGAGTCCAATCAAGCTTCCACAACCAGAGCCAGTAATCCGGCGAGTATCCTCCAAAAAAAAGTCCAAACGGTGTCACAACAGCGTTAAGTCCCGTCATCTTCAATGGAGACTCATCAAAATTAACATGACGAACGACAGAAACTATCCCCGTCACACTATCAACTTTCAGGGTCATTCTGAAAGTATCCTTCTGACTCTGGAAATAATTGGACTGTACAACGAAAAATCTAACATCAATCCAGTGTGATAATTTGAACTTGGCGTAACGCTCAATATGCTTTTTCCTGGGGTTGAGGCTTGATTGAGGCGGTTGGTCGAGATTGTTAAGTTGTACCATGCGATTCTCTCCGCCAATGCCATCCCAGTTATATCTCAAGGGACCTGTAGGGTTGTATTCATGATCCAACTCATGGTGTATGAAGCATGAATACCCTGCCCACTGACCATCTTCGAAGAAGCTTGGAGTAGCCATTTTCGGTACGTGGCAGAGGGTGAAAGTGTCGATGCTAGATGGAGCAAAGAATTCCGGTAAATTCATGAATGAGGAGAAGGGAATAGTGTTCGTTTTCGGGGGATGCGAGCTCCCATTGGGAGTTAAACCAGTTGACTCCCATTCATCTGCTAGATAGTCCGAGAGTTGGGCGGCGAATGCTCCAATGGCCTTATTGGCAAACGTGTGCAAGATGACGGTCATTTTGGAGTACTCGGCAGGCTGCGAATTTGCGTCTATTGTTTCTATTTCCGTCCATTGTGCCTTTTCGAGAGAGAATTTATCGCGACTTGATAGGCGAGGTAGATGATCTTGATAGAGTGAACTGCGGTACAGTAGATGAACGGCAAAGCAGAAGCTACCCACTTGAGCCAGACGCCACCCATCAATATCGATGGGCGACTCTATATCCGGAGGGTGTGCTCGCGATGGCCTGTCACTGATACTGGGCAGTTCGCGGTCGAAGGCTTTCTTGTCTGGGCGATGATGAGACGGATCAGAAATATGAAAAAGCCAGTCTGTGTTCGTGGTCGCATGAATTTTATCTATTTAGATTAATCAGTACCGAAACCAACGAGTAGAAACCCAGAGATGGGACAGTAACATACGACGAAGTGCCATTGCTTGTGGTAACCAACTCAACGAATCGGTCTCACAGTCGAAACTTAATGCTTCGGCGTCCACGACAGCGAGTTGCTTCAATTTTTGACGACTTTGTTCCTCCAGCAGAGAAAGGTCTAGAGGGAATCCTGAGTTAACGCGAATGATTTGTCGCCAAGTGACCAAGTTATCGCAAGCATCGTGAGCCTTTCGGCACGCTAATACAAGGCTCAGCACGTCTTTGGGAGGAAGGAATAAAGCAAAACGCTGGAAAAGCTCTGTCGGGAGACTGGTGAAAATGATGTTTGTCGCCATGTTAGCTAGGTCATGGAAATAGTGAAGAGCAAGTCCAGCGACAGCAGATATTATATAGATATCAAGATTTCCCGTGCATGCCTGGCCGGAAAAACCAACATATTGGTGGCAGGGTTTATCAAACAGATTGATCCGACGAATGTGGCTATGGCCAATGAGAGACCTCGATTCCCGAAACAGGAGGGTCGACGCCTCTCAGTCGCTTACTGTACAAAAAAGTTAGGGGAAAAGCTCGGCAGATTTCACCTGTCTCCAGCTCAGCCACGGTTATAAAGGATTCATTTGCGGTACCCCCTAGTCTCAATTGTTCCGACCCCTACCATATCCTTGATGTGGTATCACCTGTGATATATATATCTATGCAGGGACAATAAATCATCGACCAAGAGTGTCCATCAGTACAGTCCTGCCTTGCGCGTGTTGGTGGGAAAATCAGAAAGAGTCCCGTAGAGGGGAAAATAAAGTAATTATAACTTTTCACTTCACAGGATGCAAAGGTTAATAAGGATTCCAGAAATACTAAAAAGAAGCAATATTTTGCGGTCAAATAAATGAGAGAAAGAAAACCACCGAGTAGATATCAAATATAACATGAAAAAGAAACCAGTGAGATGAATAGAAGACCCCACAAGTGAGCTTTGTCACGGGCAATTGGTAGCTTCGACGTGAAAGCCAGTTCACTTGCTGACCTTGGCCCACATCTTTCCAAAACTCCATTTATGTATATAACCCCTTCTTCCAAACATTTATCCCTCGCATCCATTCATTAAACATACAGTAAGAAAACTCCTTTGCGAATTCTAGACAAATAATAGCCCAGGCTTTGGGCAGTTGAAATCATCCATTTACCCAGGCAACAAAGTCACAGGTGAAAAGTCTAAGCGAATGCACCAACGGTGGCCATACCAGCAGCACCAAGCATAATATAAATGAATGCAGTAATCTTCATCTTCTTGGTCATCAACAGCTGAGCTTCGTCCGAAAGGAAATCTTCAGCCAGAAGATCCACAGTGGCAGCGAAAATCAGAAGTCCGGACGAGCTACAAATAAAATTAGTATTATCAGCAATGAACAGAACATTTTGTACTCACATAGCATTGAAGACTCCCACGATGATCAAAGCAAAGGCACTTTGGGGGTCATAAGAGTTCCTCGCGATGAGTCCAATGGCCTGCCCAATCGGTGCGGTCATTCCAAAAGCACAAACCAATACCCATGGCTTCGCAGCGCCCTTCTTGTAGGGCACAGCGGCAATACGAGACCCAAGTCCTAAACCTTCAAAGAATTGATGGAACAGGATGGCAATGAGCAGAATGATGAACCCATCGGTGGTAATTGAGACAGTCATACCAACGAACACACTGTGGAACAAGATACCACCTTCCAAGAGAGTGATGTTTAGGTTCATCTTCTTGAATGTAGCTTCGTCAATCTCGGGCTCATCTGTAGCCATCACGGATTTGTTGAGGTCGGGGTAGGGTGATCGTGGTGGGGCTGGTGCGGGCGCGAGTCGTGGGGCATATGTTTGGATCATTGACTTCAGCTCTTCTCGTTGACGGATGTACTGGGCGAAGAAGACTTGGAACCAGGGCGGCATCTCTGAAGGGAGACCGTACATTCGGATGTCGCTGGAAGATTCGCGTTCGTAGTCATCAACTTCGTAGTCTCTGCTCTGGGTCAGGGGGTATATCACAAAGGGGCGGGAGGACACGTACTTTGTATAGCCGATGTCTTTCTCATCTGGATACTCATCGTCACGGAGATCTCGAGGATCAGTCCGATTCCGATACTGCGGCGGTGCAGATATTCCAGGTGGTGCTCCATGAGAGGCAAGACCTTGCCCTGTAGGTCCACCATGAGAGTGGCCACCAGTCTTTGACTTAAGAATGACTTCGATAACGAAAAGTGAGAACAAAGATGCCATCATGATCACGCCAGGCATTGCGGGGTATTGAACAGTCAAGAGGTCGGGGAGACAAGGGTCGTTGAGGGATTGGAAAGCCGTTGGAATGAGCTAGAGGGCTATTAGCAAGTGAAGAACGAGGTACGGATTGTGGACTAACATGAACAAACGCGGTGGCTATCAATACGCCTGTACCAAAGTGTTTGCAAGCGAAGAAAACCTTCGGTGGAATCTTCATCCACTTGACTCTTTTGGCAACAACTGGAAATCCAGCTCCTACAGAACAGTAAGCATCTTTGCGTACGTGGTTTAAGATGTGACACTGACCTCCAATACTGAAAAGCAATACAAGAACTGAGGCAATGTCAGCAGAATCCTATTGAATAGAAGTATCACGTGGTACTCACAAAGAGCGAGGACATGAAGCGGCAGGTCATAATCGTCCGGGTTACTACCACCGCCTCCGCATGTTGGCTTCATTGTCGCCATCGCTTCCGCCATTGTAGAAAATAAGTGAGCCCGCCCACTTGAATTGAAATTAAAAGAATGTATAGGGCAAAGCACAGCTTCGTAGAATGGATGTGAAAGATGGTACAAATGGCGAGCCAAGTATCATAAGTACTCGGCGAGATTGGAGCCGCCCCTGCCTCGAAACATGAAATCCAGCTAGTACAACTCAATAATTCTCGGCATTCGAGGCTTGACCTGCCCTACACGTAGATCCTCATGACTGGGGCAACATCTGAAAGCATGCTCAAGCAGCTGGCACAGATGGAATACGGGCACGAGTTTCCACTACTAACTTCTAGTTTCACAAGAGCTCAAAAAGAAAGTCAAATTTGACAGATCTTACTAGATGATCTGATTTGATTTGTCCAGCTGTTAGAAGATCGGATTAAGAAACGTTTCGTACCGTGGAAATAACAATAAACCCAGGCAATCCCTTGCTTTGAAAATCTTCCAAAGAGACAAGACGATATCAGCAATGATATCTTCTGGGATAACAATCGCCACATGCCTGATGATACCGATAGCAAGACGCGCGTAACAAACCAATTGACGGGGAAGATCGAAGTGGAGCGTATCAGAATCGCAGAGCTTCACCAATCTAGTCAATTGACGAATTGCTTTGCCATCATGCTGCGGCAAGCTGTTACCTAAGCCTGCCAATAAAGCTTCGAAAGCTACCGGCGGCTGATAATCTCCCGGCGAATATTCAAGCACCACGATCTTGGCAGCTTAAGCATATTATTTTGATCGCCTCTTTGGGATAATGGCTGCGACAAGAAAGGAATCAACGCTAGCCTCGGTCTGTTTTGACGAACCACAGGCCTGCATACCCCACAATTCAAGAGACAGACTGCTGCAAACTCTAGAACAGACAGCCAATGGGGACCGAAGAGCACTCATGCAGAGCTCTAAAGAACGTCCGATCTAGATTTCTGGGAGCATCCCATCTAGTCAATCAACCTCAAATCTATTTCAGTGCCCTGACACGGCACTGGCCGATTAGCTACAGCTAGACGTATCTGGATGCGTGATGGGATCGGATAACGAAGAACAAAGTACAGAAGCAATACAGATCTACAAGATACCAAAAGACAGAAGCAGATAATATTCCATGCGTGGATGAAAATATCAGTGAGGACAACCTTAATCGATGACTAGAGTCTAAAAACACCCTATCTAGGTGGACCAGGTCGTTGAACAGCCCCGCTCTAACCGCGGATTTGATAAGATAGAGCCCTTGATTGGTAGTCATATGAACCTTTTCGAGAGATTTTCGCAAACAGAAACACTTCCCTGCGACAGACCCGATAGCAAGATGTCGAAGTTGAGTTGTCACAACACGTCATCCGAGAAACTAGGGCGGGGAGGGGAGGGGAGGTTGGGGAACTAGGGCATCAAAACATCGCTTAATCGGTACTTCTCGGGCCATGGCGCGCCAAGCGCTTGGCTTTTAAAGGAGCTCGCGACTAAGAACAACTTCCGGCGTTGATTTTCTGTCATCAGCATCGACAAACCTAGCTGATCAAAATTCTCCGACGAAAATGTTCACAAAACATTACTGCCGAGGGTTATGCTTAATGGAAGTGCCTGTCCAAGGTCAAAGAGCCTGCTTCAAGCCCTCGCCACGTGCTTGGCAGAGCTTGGCCAAAACTTTGCTATGCGGCGCCTCAGCGATTCTGAAACGCCTTCTTGCTTCCAAGCTTCTACCAAGCTTCCCCCAAGCTTATGCAGAGCCTCCTCTAGACTGCCGTCATGCCGGTACTTATCGCGCTATTGAGGACCCCAAGGACATTTATATGCCAAGCTCCGCGGTTTTCCTGCCTTCTTACGCCTGCGTGTCGATATTCGCCAATACGCACGGCACATCTAAAACCTGTGCTCTCCTGGGGATCTTGTAGTTCTGATGTGTAACGAGTCGAACTCTGCTCCTGAAAGACGAGTGGCAACTGTTGGTGGCTAGGTAAGTGGGGAGAGGACGTATAAGTACTCTGATAGAATGTTGTCCCTATATGAGCTCCCAGCTCATGCGAAATCCCAGCCGGCTGGCCTACATTCCGATTCCTTTCCGTCCTCCTTCCGATCAAGCCATCTCTCGAGTCACATACCCTTCAGTGTCTCAGTACAACAAAGCTTTTCGCCTCGCTGACACCAAGCATTGGGTTTTCTATTTTTGTTATTCCAAGTAATTTGATCCTAGCAGCTTTTATCCATTATGCCTGAAATATTGAATGGGGAGCCTTCCCCGGACGTTCAGCCAGCCCCAACGAAGATTGCGTCAAATTCGCCAGCCAAGAATATTCCACCAACTATTCTCGAAGCGGAGAGTATTGCTCCCTCTTCCACTGTTGGAGACATCGAAGCAGTGGACATCTCTGGCGACCCCTACTCGCTCCGTGGATACAAAAGAGACGATGCTCAAACCAGTGCTACTCAACAAGTCGTTCCCAACCGGAGTCGACGAAAACAGAAAAAGATCAAGAAGTATTACAATCGCCAGAACGCTCTCATTGACGCGTATCTGGGCAGCAACGAGGAGGAGCAATTAGAGATTGAGGATACCATCCAAAATGGAGGCAAAGTTAGGTTTGCGATTAACGCGAGTTTCATTTGCAATTTCTGCCTATTCGTCATCCAAATGTACGCTGCCGTTTCTACCGGCTCGCTATCGCTGTTTGCCACGGCGGCAGATGCTTTTGTGAGTTCCCCCAAGCGCCATGCCGTATAGTCCAGTGCTGATTACTCACAGATGGACCTCGTCAGTTCAATAGTCATGATGATCACATCTCGGCTAGCAGCAAAACCCAATATCAGAAAGTTCCCTGTCGTAAGTGTACTCCACAGCTCGAATGTCACATGGCTTATAGTGTTATTCTCTAGGGTCGAAAACGTGTGGAGACGGTTGGAATCATTCTTTTCTGTGCCTTGATGACCACAGTCTCAATCCAATTGATTGTAAGTACCAATCCTTCCCCTATGAACCACGGTTACTAATTTGAAACTAGATCGAATCCGCTCGGAGTCTCGCTGCCGGCCCTTCGGATGCCGAAGAGCTACACATTATCCCGGTAGCCTTTGTCAGTGTTGCAAGTACGTCTCCCCCTCGGGACCTCTGGAGCCGTTGAGCACAGGGCTGCTCCTCATTGGCCGATACTAATGCTCGCTTAGTTTTCTCTAAGGGATGCCTCTTCGTTTATTGCTTCCTTCTGAGAAGATATCCAGCAGCTAGGATTTTCATGGTACTTGGAGTCCCGCTAATCTGGATCCTCAATCGCTAACCTTGCTGTCAGATTGACCACCGTAATGACATCGCTGTCAATGTCTTCGGTCTCATCATGTCAATTGTCGGGACTCGATTTGTGACCGTGTGGTTTCTCGACCCCACGGGTGCAATTTGCATCGCCTGCCTTATTCTCTACTCGTGGGCTTCCACTGCCTTTGAGCACATGTGGTACTTAGTTGGGAAGTCAGCCCCTCAGGACTTCTTGAACAAGCTAGTCTACGTGTCAGTCACCCATGATCAGCGGATCAAGAAGATCGATACTGTAAGAGCCTGCTCCTAAATATTTCAGCGCTTGCTAATCCATGAATTTCAGGCTCGGGCATACCATGCCGGCGACAAATTCTATGTGGAAGTGGATATCATCATGGGAGAAGATGAGCCATTAAAAGTAACGCACGATGTCAGCCAGACACTGCAGCGAAAGCTGGAAGGTACAGCCCCCCGATATTCACGTACCTTGTTCGTCATCTAACAATATACCTAGGGCTTGGGGACGTCGAAAGAGCATTTGTACACGTAGATTATGACGATTCTCATGACATTGGCACGGAACACAAAGCACTCTATGAAAAGCAAGAACCAAAAGAGCCACTCGCGCAACGGATCCAGCAGCGATTCAAATCCAAAGCAGATACTGGAGAAGAAACAGGCCCAAAACGAGGGCTGAAGGAGAGAATGCTGGGGAGGAAATGAATTGGCGTGGGGACAAGCGAGTATGGCAGTGATTTAACTGTCTGATAATTCGAACCACCTTCTTTATTCATTCGAGATTACCATGCGCTCCTCGTTCCTCGTTCGATCAATTAATCCAACAATGTCAGTCTCATTCTTCGCATGAGCTTCGGTACGTGCTGTTCATGATCGATTGTGGGCTCGGTTCAGTATTCTGGCGAAGATGGAGAAAGGCCACGCTTTAGGACCAGCTCTCGCAATTCGGGGTACTCGCCTTCAAATATAACGGGGGAGGCAGGTCACTCCGTACATCTGAACGCATGATAAAGGGGGAGGGGTTGGGCACGGGCCGAACGAGTCACACCGCTTGCTACTTTATCCATATTGCCCAAAGCCTGCGGTGCCGAGAACGAGTTACAGTGGCGTACCTTATGGTTTATAAGGGCGTTCCACGTTTGGAGGGAACGGCAGGAAAGGGGTGTAGTGGTACATTTGGAGGATATTGTTGGCAAGTGGTCGGCGTTAACGTAGGGAGGTTCATTGCTACACTTCGTATAATTATGATACCCCTTGAAACTGTTGGTATTTACGAGATATTCTGCTTTTGTGCTGAATTAGCGCAGTCCTAAATCATTATTGTGCCACCCTAATCTGGACATTGTCTGCGGGCACCGCTCACATTAAATACCATCGGATACTAAATCTAGCAACTTTTGCCATCAGACTTTTGCAAGTAGTTGCCGATCCTTTCTTCATCTTTTTGCCCCAAAGAAAAACAAGTCTTGTCAAGAGGGCCATTTCTTGCAACTTAATGAAGAAACAAATACAGTAAGAACCATAAGTAGCAAAAACAAAGAAAGCCTTTCGAGTACAACCCTCTCTCTTCTTCTCCCTCAAGCCAATGCTGTACAAATAATTCCCTTCCTTTTCGAGCAAGGTTATATTCTTGAGATCATAGAATTGAAGAAATGGTCCCAACTACTGACAAGAAACGAGATAGGCTAACCTTCGGCGTGGAATTCGAATTTGCACTCGCCACTATCCCGCTCAGTTCTGATCCTGCCGATCAAATAGCAGATCCCGATCCGAAGAATCCACGCCCAGTAATTGGACTTGCTGGTGGCAATGAGGACTACACATTTGGCGCACTAACAGCAGTGGAGGAGCATATAGCATCCACGCTTTCGAACGCAGGAATGCCGGCTTTTTCAGATCTCAGCGACCACAGTAGAGGAAAGTCTCGCAGCTACTTTGTAGTGAAGCGGGATCCCAGCATCCAATGCGTGGATATGAGTTATTTGTACTATGGCGTTGAAGTTACGACCCCGCCATTTTACTTCAGCACCGCGGCGGTGCAGACTGTGATGAAGATGTGCGAGGTTCTAACGAACAGTTATCGCATCAACTGCAATCGGTCTTGTGCCATTCAAGTCCATGTTGGCAATTCTCAGAAAGGATTTTCCGTAGGTCAGCTAAAGAATTTAATGAGCTTACTTTGGACGTTCGAACCAATCCTCGATACCCTGCATCCCCAGCATAGAATCGACAACGAGCATTTCGTGCCGAGGCTGAGGGAGAAAAGTCGGCTTGCTGCGAGGAAAGCGAATGAGCCGGAAGGAAGTGGGGTTGCTGGCCTGACTGCTATTCTAGAATCTACGACGGTGAACGAAATTAATGAGATGCTGACCCCCAACAGGCAGATGGTCACTGGAGCAGGAAGAAGAATGGTGTATTTCATTGACAACTTGATACATGATATCCCCAATAAGACCATCGAGTTCCGCCAGCATGAATCGACGTTGGAGCCTAGTCGTGTGGCTAATTGGATTAGTCTTTGCGTTGGTATTGTGGAATTCATAGATTCTGGCATACCAGATGAGCAGCTAGAACGTTTCTGTCGGGCGCATATAAAGGCGAGCAAGGGAGAGTATACAGTCCTGCAGTTTCTGAAGGATATAGGACTACCAGGCTTGAGTGAATACTATGGGCATTGGTTGGGTGGTCAGGATTCGAGCTCAGGTAAGGAAGAAGACGATGAGTTAGCAATGTATCCGATCGGTCCTCAGGAGTGAAATATAATCCACAGAGTAATACAGCACTAAAGAGTTAGCTTGATGGTTGTGTCGTGGGATCCTTTGCAAAGGGATGAAGCCTTCAAGTGCTGGTCGGATCGACCGCTACTGCACAAGTAGTAGTAGATATCCTAATTCGAGAGCAGCATTCCACCTCTACAACTACCAACTAAGCCTCAGATGAGAAGGAGCAGGATACAATACGCGACGGAAGAATAAAGGGGGCTTAGTCATCGCGTCGGGTGAGGGGTCGAATACTGCCACTGTTCACCGCCCTGTCAATCCCAAACCCCTCGAGAAAACAATGTCATGATGTCAATCCATACAACTTATTTTTTCCAACTCCACAATTCATACCACTCCATGTATTTTCCTTCATACGGGATAGGACGAAAAAACTTCAAGGCCCTGAGCATCTCTGGCCTATAGGATGCTCTCATTCGAAAACAATGTCTTCTGCAGTTTGCTAGCGGTCGGAGAAGACTCCCGCGGCTAGGGTCGTGGCCGAAGGCATTCGGAGATAAATGATCCGTCGTTACATCATTAGCAGCCCTGGTATGATTTCGGTCGTATGATTTCGGAGCATAGATAAAGGCGGGGTTCTCTTTCTTTCCTATCGCCGTACCCAAGACCAAATTTCAATCCTTCAAAAAATCCAAGTATTTAACCATCTATGAATACCATCTCGAACTTACCTACAACTCTCAAGTCCACAGCACAGACAGTAATTGCAAACATGACCCCCCTCCCAAAGACCTACAAAGCGGCGGTATTCGAAAAAGCGAATGCCCCCTTCACCCTCAAAGACCTTCCACTGAAGGAACCCGAAGCCGGCCAAGTCCTCGTCAAGGTCATTGCAGTCGGAGTCTGCCACTCTGACGCAGGCGTACAGGCGGGTGCATTTGGCAACAGCTTCCCCATTGTGCCGGGCCACGAAATCATCGGCAACGTTGCGGCCGTTGGTGACGGGGAAAAGAGATGGAAGGTTGGAGATAGAGTTGGTGGGCCATGGCACGGAGGACACGATTCCGTCTGCAAGCAATGCCAGCGAGGGCAGTTCCAGATGTGCCAGAACGGTGCTGTCAATGGTGTAACACGCGACGGAGGATATGCGGAATATGTCTTGTTGAGAACAGAGGCTGTGGTCAAAGTTCCAACGGATGTTGATCCTGTCGAATATGCGCCGATTCTGTGTGCGGGTATCACTGTTTTCAACTCCATTAGAAAACTTCAGATCACTCCAGGAGAATTGGTCGCTGTTCAGGGTCTGGGTGGATTAGGACACCTGGCTGTTCAGTATGCGAACAAGATGGGATATCGTGTTGCGGCGCTCAGTTCGGGCGACAAGAAGCGGGATTTCGCAAAGAAGTTGGGTGCACACGAGTATATCGATACATCGAAGGACGACGCGGCCAAAAAGCTGACTGAACTGGGTGGCGCTGCACTCATTGTGTGCACTGCGCCGAATCCCAAGGCAATCTCCCCGCTGACTGGTGGCCTTGATTCTGGTGGAAAATTGTTGGTCCTCGCCCCTTGCGGAGCAATTGAAGTCAATTCAATAGATTTGATCATGAAGGCGGCTTCTGTCACTGGATTCCCCAGTGGCCATGCTTTGGACAGCGAGGAAGCTATTGCTTTCACGAAGTTGCACGGCATTAGGTGCATGGTGGAGAAGTTCCCATTGAAGGATGTGCAGAAAGCCTTCGATCATATGCTGAGTGGCGACGTGAGATTCAGAAGCGTGCTAGTCATCGAATAATTGAAGACATTTGAAGGTCCTGCCTAGAGTAGTAATTAATTCAAGAGTTATGAGATCTGCTGTCGAGTACTTGCCTTGGTCCAAGATCTGTAATTTGACTTGACACTATCCTTCCAAAATATCACTTTTAATTCCCTAATTGAGTGGGGGCCATCGACTTGAGAGGACCGGTTTGATGGGTGAAAGTGCCAGTGCTGGAAGCCATATCCGAGTTCTTCTTGTTTTGGAAGAACCCTGAAATTTTTCTTGTATTCAGAGGGACAAGTTGGATTTTGACGTGGTGGATATACCCATCCGGGTTACACCAAGTGCGGGGTGGTGGGGTAAAATTGCACCGTATTATACTTGGGCAATGGCATACTAGTCTAGCTAAAGAAAACTCGAATTTCTTTACAAAAGTTCTGTGATCATCTGGCACGTCGGATTAATGCCCCTCATACGATGTAAAACAGCGACGCAATTGCTAAAACTGAAACTTCTCCTGCGCATTCCCACTCGCCAACCCAACGTATTGCTCCCCGCCAACTTCTCCTCCTCTAATCTTGGCAACAAAGCCACCTATAACAGCTGCACTTCCAGCTTTGAACCAGTACACAGTTTTAGTTAAATCAATATCGAACTTCCACTGCTTCCCACTGTCTGGTGACACCATATCCATCACAAATCCAGTAAAGGTCGAATTTGGAAGACCATTGGCCGATAAATGAACCGTCCCATTTGTCTTCCAATCGAAGGAGCCATATTCACTGGTTTTCGAAACTTCCTGGCTCTGAGTCCGAAAGACAACCTTTTCCCCCTCCATAAGCACACTGCTGAAATATGTCTCATTATCCGCTTTCGACAAATGCTTCCAAGCAACCAGTGTGTATGGTCCAATAGCCGCACGCGCCATATTCCAGCTAGTACTGATGTCTGCCCAGCCGTATGAGTTCCAGTTGCGTTCTCTGCCACCAATCCCGTTGATGATGAATGGTGTGCCGTTAATTGTGAGATTTGCGTGTACGACTCCGACTGGTGTATTTTCTACCCAGTAGAGGTAGGGCGCGAAGAGCGGGTTTCCGTCTGCGTTGGGGTATTTGAGGCCGTTGGGGTAGATCGCTGGAGACAGAGCGTTGAGGGTGTACGTTCCTTTGACCTGGGGGGAGTGGATAGTCACGTGAGTGTATGAGTAGTCATTGGAAGCCTCGAATGTCCAGTTCATGCCAGAATTACTGTCATACCAGCTTCCGGTCGTTGAGTCTTTGCATTCGGTAATGGTCGACATGTTGGCGTATGTGTTGTTGAGGTATCTGGTTCCATTGGGCCAGGTCACGGCGAGCAGTATTCGCTGCGCTAAAACGCTTTTCGCAACAGTTCCGCGACTGAAAGTGATGGCCATTCCAGCTTGACCGTCATTTGCCACGCCTTCAAAAGACCAGTCCTCGCCCGCTGTGAGGTTGAATGGGGAGACCATGCTAGCGTCAAAGGGGACTAGGGGATTGCTGTTCATATCGACAGAGCCGTTCACAGAAGTGCCGTGGACTTGGGTATTGGTTGAACAAGAGGAATTTGAATGCATTGCAGTGGCTACTGCTATAGAAGCTAGAGCAAGAGCCATTAAAGATTTTGAAAACATGGTGGGGTGTGTTTAGGAAATTTGAAATCTTATAACTCGGACTAAAGATGTTGAGAGCTGATAAAGAACTTAAGATGGCAGGAAAGACGATACGCCAACACTATATATATATATAACTTAAATATTTTAAAGGAAATGAGACATTACTACTACCTTCAACACTGCCAGTGCTTGATCCTGCAAGCCTCACCCCATTGGCTCGCAAACGACGCGTAACCAGGAAGATCACGTGCAAGGGGACTTTCTGCAAGAAATGAGATACCAAGCATTGCCACGAACGATTTCCTTCTTATATAGGACTAGAGTACGCACGGGTGCCGTCAGATGGCGTTGAACTTTCACAAAGTGACCGGTAGCCGGGTGGCACAGCTCATTGGACGTGGCATCGTGGAGGCGCAGTCATCCAGGCGGGGCATCCCTCCTTAATACTAGTACGGAAAATAGGTTGGCTGAGGGCCGACTCCGAGGATAACGATAGACATGAAAAAACGAATGAAAAGATTACTGATAATTTATTTTTACGAAAATAATCAGTATGAACGCGATTAGCGACCAAGGGTTTCAAAAATTGAGATACTAGCCCTAGAAATTCCTTACGAGATAACTTTTCTTAGAAAATACATCCTCTCCTCGAACAGCACCACATTTCTATTTTGTTTCTACTTTAATTGTATTCGAGCATCTTCTTCGAAGAACACGGAACCTCTGGCCTTCATAGATAGAAGAAAGTGTCAGCACAGCCTCTAACTACCAAATCAGGGGGCATTTGTGGGCATTTTCCGGAACGACCCGAGAATAGCATTCCCAACAGACTTCACTGTCGGTAGTGAGTACAACGGGCGTGAAATTATATCTGACACACATACCTGTGACAGCGAGGCAAGCTAGCCGGTTCTGATGGGCTTTGATGAAATTTGTGCCGGCTGATGGCGCTTCGATCAGTTCGTCCCAGTTCTCAACACTCGTTGCTGCTGGCCGAGAACTCTTGAGCAGGATATCTGATGAGATTGTGCTATTTCCTTAGTCGAACATTCCTTGTCGTTTGCGTTTACCCGAAAGATCTACTCACGGAAAGCTTTCAAGACGTCGACTTCCCGACCCAGGTTTGACCATAATGAACGGAAATCAATGGCTCGACAAGAACGATTACGCAGTCGATGAAGTACTGATTCTCATTCCGATGTGGATATAAGCTTGCTTGACAAAATTTTGCCCCTGAACAGTGCGCAAAACGTGAGATGGCAAGGACCTTAGTAGCTGGATGTCTGGACAATAAATGTGCCCCCGCGATTTTACAAGTGAGCTACAGATGCCCTCGTCATCATGTATAGCGTAGAGAAGTCGAAGTTGAACTGAACTGGATTTTCTGGCCCCAATTGTGGCCAATGCGGTGGGATACGAGATATCCATGGGGTTGACTGCGTGGAATAATTGCGAACGTCAACGGCACGCCCAATGAGACTAGTATTTGGCTGACGATTCCCACCTCGAGGACGGATTATGGCCAATACATCTGAGTTGAAGAAGTAGCAGATAGCATCACCGACTTCAGTGTCAGCAGGTACGAAACAGACCAGCCCATTCTCAGCAAAGGCAAGTCGACAGTCTTCGTTGGGGGTTCCAAGAACCGCCTCCCGTGCTTTATCGAAGAGCTTCCATAATCGGACTGCCCATTTCGCGTCGGGCCCCTTGATGGAACCATAGCGATTTACTCTGGGGACATTTACAGGGCCTACCTGGCACGGGGTGTTGCCAGCCGACCATATAAGATCGGCGTGGGAGGTGATGTCTACCAAGGTAATCGTGGAATGCGCAAAGCTCAAGTAGTCGAGCATGTAAGAGCTAAGTTGAGGCAAGTCTTGCAAGTCCGTCTGGCGATAATCCTTCAGAGGGCACGTCGTGACGTTGATTCGCGATGCGCAGAGGCCATCCAAATGAATGGTACACAAGCCAGGTCTCCACGGATTGTTTGGTTCAGCCAACCTTGACAACTGTCCTCTGTTTTGGAATCTACCGCGGTCAAGCTTTGCTTTGATGTGAAATTCCTGTGACATGCTGACACAAGATTCGTATCGTCGTCGCAAATGGCAGGCAATATGGTGCTCAAGAATTTTCGAGCAGAGAGCCTCCCAGGATATTTCGTAGTCTACCTTGACGTTTTCCTTGCAGCAGCGGCTAGTCAGGGCATGAAGACCGAAAACCTTATCTAGGATCTCCTCGCAGACTGCATGACTATACTGACAAAACAGCCAGAGTAGGGGGGCCGGGTTTTTAGCAAGGCCATTTATATGATTATTCAACAGCCTTATCGGGATGAGACATTCAGACTGATGGAGTGTATACAGCCGTTGAACGTCGATCAGTGGGTCTGGCCCGCTCCAAGAGGATGGCAGCAATATGTCAAAACCGCACTGAATGACGAGTTGCCGAGCCAGCAGCACCTCCTGAATGATCCAAAGTCTAGTCCAATATTCGCTTCGGAAAAAAGCGTTGATAGTCTGTACGCCCCTAGAGTCAAGCCGTCCTTGAACACCGCCTGAAAAGACCCATGGTTCACGTGCGACTGCCCCCTCTGAAGGTCCCAACCAAATAACAACCCTCGAGGCATTCTCGTAGATGGAGCCCATTTGTATGACTTGATGATTTCGCTCCCGTATGTTGTCCTGATTTATGCACAAGGCATCCGCCCATAAGATTCTTTGCTCGGTTTCCAGACGCAGATGACTTAAGGCTGAGGCAAGATTGTCTCGTACTTCGTACGTTTCCCCATTGATTTCGACGGGTGTCAAACTCTTTGGACCCCACATGTATGAAAGAGCTTCATAGGAAAGATGATCAGATACCTTAACACGCTTCAATAGACATTGGATTTTAGCGCCGGCGGAACGAGGCTGAAGATAGAGAAGACGGATTTCATCGGAGTCTTTAAGCGGAGAGTAAAGCGTTCGCTCGGTCGAGGTGGTATCGGATGCTGATGCCATTTTTGTGGTAGAGCGAACAGACAAGGGGCATGAGCACAAGAGTGTGAGTTGGGCTGAAGTACATCTCTGTGGCCGACGCAAGGGCTGGATCTTTGCTGCAGCCCCAGTCATGTGACACGTGGACAATAGATTGTCCCAGTGACTCAAGAATGTCGAAGCTTTCTTCAAAACGCCCTTTTAAGTTTTAGCTCGAAGAGACGCAAGGAAAATCTTTGATAATCAGTATTTTGATTGAGCTTATGGCGGTCGATTTCTTCTCGGCCTCATTCTCGCCGCTGTTTCAGCCCACCGCACTGTACTACGGGTGCGGATGGTCTTTGTTGGCGTTTTGTTCGCCTTCCACTCAGCCATAAGTTTCTCTTCCAATCTGACCCTCCACTCTTTCTGTGTGGCGAGGAACTGGTCTACCATAACATCATCCAAGTTCGCATCGCGCACCTGTATTCCTCCTTGGTTACACATGCCCAATTCCACCAAACTCACAGCTCTCACAGCTCCGTGTTTATTTGTCCAAGTCCCATAGTCAACTCTCTCGACCCCGCCACGAACAGCCTGTTTGCAGAATGCCGCCCAATTTGCGAATGCAGACCTTCCAGCTCTGTTCCAGGGTATCATTGAAAAGCAGTGTGGCATTCCCTCATATCCATCGAACCCAACCGTTCCTCCAGCAGCATACACCCTTCGTGCAAAGACCTCGGCCTCATCTTGCAGACCTTCCCATCCCACAGATAAATACACTGGCGGAGCACCATCCCATAAATATTTATGCGTAGCAAGTGGACTAACAAGCGGGTGGTCTACCATCGTCGCCTCGCAATATGTTTCGACTCGAGGAGGAGCTGTAGGCCAGATCGAATCCGGCGGGAAATTCGGATCAGGTATCGAGAGGTTTTCGGAAGGGGGAGCTATGATATCGTAGCGAGAGTTGCGTCGCACAGAAGGGAGGGATCGTGATATGTCGAGCCAAGGTGATGTGAGCGCCAGACCGGCAGATGGAGTGGTGATATCCACATCCCGGCCGTGGAAGCAGATATGGGATACACCTATACGAGGGAGTGTGAGGAGAAGCTGTAGAAGGGACGCTGCGAGATTTGCACCAGAGGAATCGCCTGCTATGATGATCTTCGATGGAGGAATAGGCTCGTGGAAAGACCTGGGTGGTGGAGAAAGGAGCGCGAGGTAGGCAACCAAGGCGTCGAGGAGTGCGGAGGGGAATGGGTATTGGGGAGCAAGTCGATAGCGGACAGAGAGGCATCGGCCATATGTATGCTGGGCAAGAGCAGACGTTGTCCATCGATGGGTAGAGGGGTCCATCAAGCTAAAGCGGGGTTAGTGAGGGGTAGGATTGGAGGGGTTGAGCGGGAAGACTTACCAGAAAGCGCCACCGTGAAGATATAGGATCACAGGGGAGCCCGGCTCAACCTCTTCCATGATCCTGTCATAAGTCTCTCTTTCTGAAATGTCCGGTGCTCGTGCTATGTGGGATACTCCTCCACGGTAGCCAGTCCATTCTGCTTCCACGTTCGCCAATTGAGGTGGTGTATAGCGGCCCAGATCATCTCCAAGGGCCTCGATTGCCTTCGTCAAGGCCTCGTACACGCCGCATACTCCTGGATGGCTATTTGGCTCCTTTTCCGGGGCCTTAATCGTACATCTCGAGATCCACATACGACCTCTGACGCCATAGCCTGCCTTGAGCTGCTCCTGAGACTTCAACAGGGCGACCGGCGTCCCTAGCACAGGGCGTGCTGCAACTGTAATAACCTCGGTGATAGCATCTTGTACAGAGCTATTGGGTGACCAACCGAGTAACGCAAGTATCGCCGTCTTCAAAATTACGGGGAGTTGGGGCAATGTGGTTCTTGCAAGGCCAAGGGGGCTGACGTCCATGGCCCGAGGCTAGAGATAGAAAAGAATAAGTAAAGAAACAAAATTGAATGTAAACAGCCAGACTACCCCTGAATAGTGATCATCGCAAGGTGAGAAGTTGAGGCTGAAATATCAATTTGGTGCTGCAGCTGCGAGGTTGAGGTTTACGCGCTTCACGCGTCGAAGTGGGTCCTTGTTAGTCATCAATTTATAATTTTCTTTTTTTCTTTTTTCGAACTTCCAACATACTGCATACCGAGTGGTCATGTTGAACAAGTTTGAAGAATGCAATCTCTCTTCCCTTGATGCCTTTTTCTGAACCCGTTGCGTCTTATGCATAGTTATGGGCATTTTTGGCCGTTGGGTGAATGCCATCATGAGAATGACGGACGCGTTTACGCGTGTCGACAGGACTACTTCGAGCACGGCTTTTCATTATTCATTTAACTGAATGACATTCTTCATCTTGCCACTAGCTGCAGAGCAGGCTATATTATATGGTTCATATCCTAGGTTGGGTAATACTGCGAGGAAAACCGGTCGTTGGGCGCCTTACACTTGTCTACAAACATTGGCACTAGCTGCGGATCGCTCCTGTCTTTATTTCATTGGTACTCTCATAGCTTTAGCCCTGTACTTGTTTAAGAAATCCTGATTAAGCCTTATACCTTTTTGTTTTACTGATACTGCTTTCTCTTGGGGGTTTTGAATTAGTCGGGTACACCGTACAGTACATGTCCATGCGCAGTGCTGTGTCCGAACGCGGGGTACGGACGCATGTATCAGTCTTATGTCGAGGTCCAATACTTCAAAGTTTCCTATAACAGCACACATAAATTGAATTAGTGTCGATGAGGATATTTACGACAGCAGGCTATCCAAACCCCAGACGCGCGTTCGGGGCCTAGGATTCTTTAATTCCGAAGTACAAAGACTCGGGATTCGGGTTTAAAATGAATCCGCAACATTCCACTTATACAGCACCACTCATATATAACCTCACATGATTCTCATTTTCTTCTGTTCATCACAAACCAACTCCCATTATCTTTACAGAACTCACCAAATCCTTTGACGTTATGGAAACAGTACTAGTAATCGGAGCCACAGGCAACATCGGGGTCTCAGTCGTGACAGCCGCTCTTCGACGCAACATGCATGTTCTCGCTGTTGTGCGCAGCCAAGATTCTGCCAATAAATTGTTCCAGCACGTTGGAACTAAAGACGGCATCACCACTGTCGAGGCCGATGTTACGAGCGAGAACAGTGTTCAGGGTGTCGTTGATCAGGTCAGAGCGGGAAAGTTGCCTGCGTTTCAACATGTGTATTCAACAGGTGAATAATTGACGCCCTTAAAGAAACTGTTTGCCTAACGTGAGTTCAAGTTGGATACCTGGAACTGAAGACCCCGCTTCAGACACTTGATACAGCTGCTTTCCGTAAAGCGGTAAACATCAATCTTGAATCCAATTTCTGTAAGTCTCTCTAATTCCCAATGAACACCCGAATCTAATCGCGCTCAGTCGCCTATCGTGCCACAATCCCCTACCTACTAGAGCAAAAAAACCCCAAATCGACCTGGACGCTCATGACCGGCGGCGCAGGAGAAACAGGTTGGGGCGGCGTAACTGGCATCGCGCAGGGTGCCTTATTCTCCATGGCCAATGTGGCTTGCTTAGAGAACGCGAAGACCAATATTCGATTCAACGAAGTGTTTCTCGCGATCCGCGTTGATTATGATGCGGTGTGTGAGGAGAAGGGGAATGACGATTGGCATCGAACGAAGGCGAGTGATTTTGCGAGGGTCCAAGAAGGGATTTGGGCGAATGAAGAGATTCGAGCCTGTCGGGTGAGTGTGCTGAGTCCGGCGGATATTGATACGCTTAGGTTCAAGAAGAAGTTGGCTGCGGATGGTGCTGCCCATATCCCATCTTCGAATCCTTAGACTTCACTATCCCTAAGTTACCCTTGCTTTCTGCTCCAGAATTATAACACTAAAATTGAAGGTTCTTTGCGATTTTTTGATATTTTGTCTAATATTGTTTCTGCCCTGAATATCTCATTTCCACACATTGCATGATATTAATTCTGGGTTTACTGTGCTGACTGCAGTATTCGGGACTTGAAATACTCAAACATGAGAGACATTTTGTTGAAAAGGAATAAGATTCGTTAGATCATAAGCAAAAGGTCCTCGACATATTACGAACTCCCAGCGCCGCGAACATGTCCAGGCACCGACTTCCTCTGTATCTCTTTTCTCGGCACCGCCGGACGGGCCTCCACGCTTCCCGAGAACCGTCCACCCCCAAGACCCGGACTTCCATATACACTTGGTTGCCATCGGGGATCAAATCCCGCGGAATTCACCTCCCCACTTCCAAGAGAAGAAACACCATCATCATCACCCATCGAGACATGTCTGGGCGCCGGCGGCATCGTCTCAGTCGCTGTCACAACCGGCTCTTTCTGTGCCATCTGCCAGGCCTGCTGCGGCGTCTCTGGGTTGAAGCCTGCATATTGCTCAACCTGATAGGGTGTGTTCTGCCAGGCAGGGGTGTTCTGGGTGGCGGGTGGGTGGCCGCTACCACTCCCGCGTTTGAAGAAACTGAAGCTCTTGAACTTATCGAATCGGGGACTTGGAAAAGCCCATGCTGCATTCGAGCTAGTATTGCTGTTCTTCATGCTCCGATTTAGAGCTGCACGGCCACTGAACCAGGATATGGCTGCGATCAGGGCGGCTCCTATGAGTGTCCCTAGAGACGGAAACGAGAAAGTCAGAACTCATGTCTCGGATAACGAACAATCGGACCTAAGTCTCCTATCTGGAGAAACTGGGGACTTACCGATTACAGCTCCAGCTTTAGCACCAGGGCTGAGAGATCTAAGAGCAGAGCGGACAGCTGCTGCGCCCGTCGCATTTGTACTTCCACCTGTCGTACACGTAGTTATTGGAGGCGCAGTCAGGGCCTTCGATTTCGGCGAAGACGGGACCTCACCAAGAGCCCCTAAGCCCGGCAAGAACGCAAAGCAACGGTCCCACGCCGTAAACATAGTCCATGTTTCAAGGGTCCCGTTTTTCGCTCCGCCAAGGAGCTCATAGCTAAGTTCTGCAACGAAGGCGCCAGTTGTATGGATGAGTCCGCGGTATATCTTGTCTGGACTTGTTCCTGAAGGCGGAATCTGGCAGTTGGAAAGAGCGTTGGTCATAGTTTCAACTGTGAGGTTGAATGCCGGCAGGTCGAGGTACAGTGCGCCGATGTTTATTTTTTCGACGGTCACACTGAAAACCGTTCGCAGAGAGAATTGCACGCTGAAATCGAGCTTGGGCATCGAGGCGTTGAATATCGGCGTTAAAGAAAAGCTTTCATTATTGCTATTGGCAATTAGATTGATATCAGTATATAGAGCATACCCTGTGGACTTACAACCCAACCCGTTGACTCTCATTTAGATTTACGACTGGATCTAGTGCTGGCATCATGATAGCTGCCGGCTCTGTGAGCTGTTTTGAGCAGTTAGTTACCCTGGCTATGCTAATCTCTCAGGCGAAATGGCTGATTTACCTTCAAGTCTAGACCGGCAGTAAAACTTAGTGACGCTGATGCACTCGCCACCAAATATAATTGGAACTCAACCTCAACTACGATACCCTCTTCGGCAGCAGTCAACTTGAACAATGACATGGTTAGATCTCCATTGGCATTGGCGCTTAATGTAACTTCCACTTCGAACAATGCATCAAAACTGTCGAGTGAGAAACCTAGCCAGCTATCCTCGTATCCAGAATATTTGTCTTTCGCGAAATTGAAGGCAGCTGGCTGTGAATACCCGCAAAGATCGCAGTAAAGCCCAATGGTAACGTTGCTATCAAGATGGGACTTCTTGAGTTGAGTGCTGATCGGTGGTGCTCTGCATTCATCTTATCAGTAAAGCCTTGTCACAAATCAACCAATTGGATGTTGTTGCATACAATTCATGCCCCATAGCAAAATGAGCAATAACTCCATCGCTGGATTTCAAGGCTGATGAGAGCTCAGTCTGAACCGCTTGCTCGAAATTTGTCAAATCGCCTTCAAGATTTCCTATAACTTGAGTCGCTTTGGCTTCAGCCGACGATGCAGCGCTTTGGATCTGAGAGACGATGGAGCCGAATATTGGCGTAGGGCTAAGGGTTAGGAGAGTAAGGCCCAAAAAATGGTTCCATTGAGAAAGCATCTTCATTTTCAAAATCTGAGGTTTTAGTACGAAGGGGACTGCTAGATACTCGGGTTGAAATCTTCCACGCAGCGGTGCCTGAAAATAATCAAAGAAAGTGAACCATTCCTAAAATCTGCCGTTAGCTTATCTATATATTTTTATCGTATTATTTCAGATACTGTACTACGCACAGAGCCCCCTCGATGCAGATCCGCATGCCTCCCAATGCCGCAGCATTGTGTATTGGGATTCATCGCCAATTAGAGGGGTCTTTCAACGCCACCAACAGCAGTATGTAACTCCACGCTTACTAGCGGCGAAGCACATGTGTGGCTCAGCCTCAAAACGCTGCAGCAATGCAGCTATCACATTACTCAGCTGAAGATCATCTTCAACTCTTTAACTTAGAAAATTCCGGGTTTGAGGTTCGATATTTTCCCAAAGAATATTTAGGACCTTTTCAAACAAGCTCCGTTGGCCCCATTCTAATTGCGATTGAATTGAAGTAATAGCACTACCTTCTCCCACGAGGCTCTGAGGCTTGTTAAGATCTGCAGCCACTATCACAGTGCATGCTGGAAGGATTGTCCAGCCCCCAATTTGGTGCCGCCTTAGGCTGAGATCGAGACTAAGTCTGCAGGATATTTCGAGGTCCCAACACAGAGCCACCATATTTTACTTTGATCTTTGGAGACTGTCAATGGTCAAATCCGTGGGCCTTTTGAAAAGAACGCCTATGTTCCTGAATGTTAATCAATGAAGGTATGTCAGGTGCGTCAGGATATGGCTTCAGAGAATAGTATAACTCATAACTTAGAAGCAAACAGGTGAACCTTCCGAAGGTCAACGGGCACTCTGCACGAGAAGCCTGCAAATTAGTCACACAAGGCTGAATTCTAAAGGCAATAGTACCGTGGACTGATGCGAGCGATCGTCCTGAGATTCATGAAAGTTCTTGATCTGAAGGATTGTTGATTGCGTACGACCAAATCAAGTCTTCCTCTGATTTTCAAGAATCTCAAGCATCTTCTTCATCCCCTCCACACATCTATTCAACGCCGGTGACTCCCACTCTTCCGATTGTTGGCCACTAATCACACTTTGTCCCTTCTTCCAAAACGCATCATAATCGCCGCCATGAACAGCAAATTCAGGATCACCCCATTCTACTTCAACCACCTTCATTCCTCTCTCTTCTAGGAGGTCCCTCATCATATCATAGCTGGGCCTCCGTCTGAAATTCCTGCCCCGGTTTCTCTCCTGCTTCCCGAACCCCATCATGATTACTGGTTTGCGCGCAAGTGTTGCGTGAGGGAGAGCGGAGATGGCGTCTTTGATTGGATTGCAATATGACCAGATATGGAAAGGGAATAGGAAGATCAGTCCGACGTGCTTTGAAGCGTCTTCTTCCCATTCCGTCAATGATTTAGTGGCTTTTTCGGTGCAAGGGTCGGGGCCGGATGCATCGTCGCTTGGTGTTACTCTGCCGTCGACAGCGGAAGTTACTGGAATATCGAAAGTCGCAATGTCTATGACTTTGAACGTGTAGCTGGACGGTAACCCGTAAGAGCATGTTTCGCGGATGTATTCCGCAACTTGTACGCTGATGGTGCCTAGAGGGAATGGTAGGGCGCTGTTATGGATGAGGGCAATTGAAAGCTTGGGGCTTTCGGACGAAGACATGTTACCAACGTTGGTCAGGAAGTGATCTGAGAGTTTCTTGGCTTTTAAGGCATTGGGATCAACGGGTTGGCCATATATATGTAGTATATTTGGTTGTGGCGAATTGGTGATAGTGATGAGTCAGGCTTGGCAAACTTGGTGTTGCCCTCGTATTCTCTAACAGCTGCAAGATTTAGACTCATGTAGCCGAGCCACGCGAGGGAGTAATGCTTCCAAGGGCTCCCAGTGAATAGCGGAAATGGCACTAATTTTGCATGTGCCATGCCAAGTGGATTATTCAAAATCCAGCAATAATTGCTACCGCCTTTTCTGTCCATCGCTAGAAGGGTTCGAAAGCTACTGGTCCGTTGTCTGAAGTTTGATACCTTGTCCACTTGTGTTCAGAACTGCGACGCAGCTAATTCGGTTCGGCAACTTGAAAGTCAGAGAGCTCGGGCTCAAAATTAGGCACAGTAAGCCCCACCGAAGTACTTGTCTCACGCGCCGCTCTTGAGAGCCTTAGAAAATGCAAGTCCATTGGGTCGGCGTCCCAAATATTCTTCCAGGAGACTCATTTCTGGTCTGCTACCTCCTCGCTCGAGGACAACTCGCCTGTATCGCCGTCCTTCAGCAACATTCAGCGGATCATGACTGAACTTTGTTTCAAACAAGTCTCTCGAATAGACACTGGCACTAGAGAAACACATCAATCTGCATTCCACTTGCTGGAAAATCGAAAGCTTACAGTGAGTAGACATAGTATCCTCCATCATAGCCATTGAACATGTGTTGAAATCTTGTGTGACCAATACCCCAGTCGTAACCCGCACCGTCCACCTCAGGTCCGCACAAGCCTGAAATATCCTTTCGGGTACTGTTGTAAATCTCAGTAAAATACATAGCATCGACTTCTTCTTTGCTCGATGCGCCGTGGATTCGCCGATCAAATTTAGACAGGTAAAGTTGTCGCTGTGTGACAGAAGCTAGGTTAACATTCCTCGTTGCCGCCAATCTTTCGGCAAGCTCAAATGGCAAATGTTTCGGTGGAGGGGGCAGTGACGGATTGTCAGCTACCCACGCGTCCGTATACGTTTGTGATAAGTATGAGTAGTGGGTAGATATAGAGCGAAGAATTTCCGGGATCCAGCACCAATTCTCAAGCATCTTGCTTGGTATCTCAACAAAGTCCTTAGACGTGCGTGTCCCCCAAGTCGAGGCGAAGCTCGTGCGGCCAACTAAAGAGTGGATGCCATGACCTAGTTCGTGGAAAAGAGTGACGACCTGCCGTTGTTGCAGCAGCGTGGGTCTGGTTGGGGTTGGCTTCGAAAACGAGGTAAGAAGCGTTGTGCTAGGGTAATGAAGACCGCCATCACTTTTGCGGAACCCCTGATTCTTCACGGTTAACAGCTCGAATTGCGGTGAAAGGTCAGCTAAGGACTTACTGGCTGAAAGCAGATATTGCATGGATGGTCTGCTTTTCCTTCTCGTTTCAGAAGATCCAGGTACAGATATCCAAGAAACCCACCACCAGTGGCTTCCTCATTGTAAACAGCAAAGGGTCGAACATCTTCATGCCAAGTAATGGCCTCGGGATGCTGGCCTTCCTTTTCCGTAAGGTAGCTTTTGAGTCCGCTCGAGAAGGGATGGAAGACTAAGCCGAACATTGTCTCGAATATTCCCAGTAATCCTTGCAGTGTGGTCTCCAGAGGGAAGAATTCTGATAACCTCGCTGTGTCAAAATCACCTCCATTTTCCTTCACTAGACGTGAATAGAAATTCTGGTCCCAAAGATATATCCTGTCATCAATACTCTCTGGGCTTATACCTCGTGCCTTGAGGTCTTCTCTCTTGATATCGCACATTCGATCCTTTTCAAGCTTCCCTGCTTCCTCTATCTCATTGCGCAGGTTTTCGAGGAACAATTCGATTGATTCAGACGTCATCATCCTGTTTTGAGCTTTCAGATCAACGTGGGACGCAAATCCAAGGAGTTTCGCCGCCTCGGTCCGTAATTCTATCAGCTCTCGAAACAGTGAGGAGTTCATCTCGCATTTATTCTCGTTCCCAATGAAGGCTCGCTTGCGGGTCCGATAATCAGAGGCGTATGTCGAAACAAGGTCGAGGTCGGCAGCCTTGAACGATACCCAGAATTTGTCCTCCGTCTCACTCCCAACCTCACCTTCGCGGAGACGACTGTAAGCATCTTTTGGAAGTCCGACAAGTTCTTCTCGACTGAACCAAATGCCACCTGATTCACTGCGGATATTCTTGATGCATTCTTGAGAAAGGGCAATGACTGAAAAGGAGAGAAAGAGGCATCAGCTTTCGGCTCTGATACCCATGGAATAAGTTGGATAGGAGATATAGTGGTGTGGGACATTTGATCGGTCGTCTTACTTTGGTTTTTGATAGACTCGAAATGATTCCTGGGAGATCCAGAGGGTAAACCAAGGCCATTTTGCAACAGTTCTGCATGCAACATTGACAAATAATAGGCAGATTCGGTATCCAGACTCTCCTTTCGCTTGTATACTGCATCGATCATCTGGTAACGGTCTTCCCGCAGCGTCATCTCCAGGCCGTAAGCGCTCCACAACTTGACGGTTTCAATGGAAGCATCTCGAAGCTCTTTGGAAACAGCAACGGCTTTGTACAACCCACACATGCGAGATTTGCTTGTCAGCTTGTTCTCTTCATGCATCAGGGGCAGTACCGAATTTTCAAAAGTCGCATCCTGGGGACTGATATTGAGAATTTCGTCTAGTATTTTTTTGGAAGATTCGATAGCCTCTTTGGTAATACCTATCAAGCTCCCTGGTGTGTGAGTGAAGGCAACTGGCAGCTGAGGGGGGTTATGGGAAACGATCGAAGACATCTTGAACGTATATAAATGATGATCCTCTTGCTGAAAGTCAAATAACACAGGTTAATTTCATGAACTTGAATGAGAAATACAAGAGCTGCATTAAAGGTTCAGTTCTTCATTCACGGGCGAAATGTGCGCTGTCGTGAAAGAAAAATACGATGCCTGGGTGTCCACGTCAGTGCCAAGTCATCTGCTTATCGGTGCGCGTGACGCATTCGGGAGGTCGCGATTTCGGGATTACCATAGATAGTAATAGTATATTTGGAAATTAAATCAACGAAAACGAAGGGCGAGTAAAAGCTGTTTTTCATTCCGGGAAAGCGGGGTTTCGCGTCAAGTTCGCGCCAGAAGAGAATTCGTGCTTAGTCATGAAGTTTCTTCTAGCCCAGCAAGCTCCTTTTCTGATTTCCTTCCATCGTCATCCCTCAACAAATTACAGTTTATTTTTCATTATCAAAAGCTCCCTCAAAGCAAGGCATTCATTTCGTTTCAATTCGAAAGTAAGTAGTACCATTATGTCTCAGATAGCACAATGCTCTGCACAAGATTGAAGATTCTGGATCCGTCGGCACCACCATCTTCATACGCGTCCTATCCCAGTTGAAAAACAAAGCCCCCCGACAGTTTTATTTCTTTTCCAGTCGGCCGTGCTGAAGATAAATTTTGCGAGGGACAGCTTCATCTAAATCTCTTCTTTCCAAAACCTAAGCGTAAACCCCCAGACCTTCTTCCTCATTCCCAAGTATCTCCGTCCAATTTTGCAGCTATGTCAGCCTCATCTCTTGGTGCATAATCAAGTTTCGTAGGACATCCAAGCTGTCCCGGGGCAATTCATCATGTCGGGATGGAGGTTGATGCGCGACGTTCTTAGTGAACGTGCTTTCGCTGTAAGGGGGCGGTGCACCCTGTTTCGTGGTTTTATGCGGATGTCTGAACCCCTCGAAAATTGTGGCTAGGGGCATTTCTAGTCCAACAAGACTCCGGCGCGTGGGTGCCGTATGCTGATTCTGATTTCCTGGCATCTTCGTTTTGTGGGTGGTGTGGCGGTTTTCTCATCTGATAAGGTACAAAGGGAATTGTCAACTTCGGTACTGTATCTAAGTACCTGTGAAATTATTTCCTTTGTGTCAGGTTGTGGGCCGTAGTTCGTCTCTAGTTTTGAATTGTGACGTGACTATCGTGACTGCCTATACATGTCGAGACTTTAGCTCCCGCAGCAGGCATGAGCTAATAAACTAAACCAAACACTAATAACCATACTTAGCTCGGTGTTCATCGAATAACTCATTATGAGGGACCGTTTAGCACTTGAGGTCTCCAGCTACGGATGTAGAGATGGAGTCCAAGGTAGAAAGCAATGAAAAATAACAGTTAAATTTTCGTAAAGATCGTTACCTGAAACCAAATCTGTTGAACAGATGGAAAGGAGCGCTCGAAACAATAAGCGCGGTGAATGACTTCGTCTCCGAGGAAGACGAACGTAGCGGCAAGAGGTCTCGTCCTTTGAGCCTACCCCCAGAAGACACTGAAAAGGAGACGCGAGGAATTGCTAACGAGTATGATGGCTACTGATAGTCTAGTGATAACTAAAACACTCGTAAGTCATATTCGCTCCCCAAGTCATGAATTTGCGCACGTTTACCCAATATAGGAGGTAGGGAGAGGAGATCGCTTGTTTGGGATGGAGGATAATGGAATGCACGACTGCTTCATGTTGGTTTTGGATAGTGATTGGGTGTCTTGAGTTCATAGATAATGTCCTTTAATTCGTACCTACTTTATTGTCTTTCTTGATATCATGTAGGCAGTCAGATTCGCAACGTTTGCTTGAGAAGTCTGATCAAGTGCCATCTCCCCTTCTCACTGCTGCTCCCAGATATCCACAATGCTATCCGGCAACGCCAACTCAAATTCCCCCGCCTCACCATACCCCTTCTTCCCCAAAATCCGAGAAATAGCCCCTTGCGTCTCTTCCTTCCCAATCAAACCCCCAAATCTCTCTCCATCCTTCCCCATGTTCCCCGTCCCGTCCAAGCACTCCTTAACCCCCCTCTTCGTCCCCTCAATCCCACCCCACGGAAACAGTGCAATTCTAATCGCAAGTTCCTCTACATGTTTCTTCAATTCCTTTTCCGTCCCAAACGCACGATTCACTAGCCCGATTCTCTCCGCTTCCTTTGCCTCGACGCCTTTGGCGCCAAGCATGACCTCCATTGCTCTGCCCTGGCCTAGCAGCTTTGTTAAAGCCTGCAGTGCACCAACATGAATTAACCCTCCTCCTACCTCTACGACGCCGAATTTCGCAGAAGGGCCAGCGAACCGCATGTCCATGTTACACGCGAATTCGTTCCCGCCTGCGACGGCGCGGCCGTTGATCTCCGCAATGAATATTGTAGGGAGTGTGCCTGGGAGAGAGAAGATGGAAGTTAGGTTGTGGATTGCGGTGCCAGCGTCTTGGTGAGATGGGAGAGGGGAAGCGTGGGATGCGATGTGTAGGTCCAGGTGGGAGAGCCAGAAATTCGGGTTTGTGGATGAGATTATGAGAACCTTTGGTGGGTTGGAGGAGGCTTGGAGGGCGGTCAAAAAGGCATGGAATTCAAAGAGGAAGGTGTAGGTTATGAGGTTGATAGGTGGGTTGGTGATTGTTAAGCGGTGGGCGTGGGTGGTGTTGGGGAGGGGGCTGAGAGTGAAGGTTGTGTAGGCTTTGTCCATTCTGAGGTTTCGAAAGTTTTTTGGGATACACAAAAATTCAGGAGACGAGAGACGGTGGTTCTTTGCGCCTTTGAAAAATGAAATCTAAGCGATCTTATACAATTTCAGTTGTGAGTATGATGATCTTCGTCATTGGCAGGAACTTGACAACTAGGACCGGGAAACGTACAGTTCTCTAAGCATCATGTCAGCGATTAGTATGATATACTTGGAAGGAACTGAAATGGAAGCCAATCATAGTACTCTAATCATCTAAACCCGAAATTAGAATGTGTGGTCAAGATGATTAATGATCGAAATACTCCCGCGAGATGTGTTCACTAAACCAATCTTCCCGATACAAACGTGCAAAGGGAGTAAACCACGATTACGAGAATCGGAACTCTTTATAATCTTAGTACACTAGGTTCATTTTACAATCTGCTGTTAGTAAATACAGCAGACAGATCGATAATACCCAGAGACTTAGGATTAATTTTCCCTTTCGCTGGTTCTGTTTTAATCTGCGAACGTGAGCAACTACTGCTTCAACCTGAGCCGAGGGTGAGCAGAGCCTGAGCAGAGCCTGATCAGAGCCTAAGCATCCTGAGTCCTATAATGTAGAGCCCATTTTGGTCTCCTGCGTGCCCCGGCTACAGTTTCCTTACCGGATTGTCCGAGAACTTGTTTCTGCTCCCTTACAGGGTTCCTGCTAGAGCAATTTTGGATCCCTCTTCATATCGTATAGTAATTGACACAACCCGTCTCCTATGTTGCCCACAGCCGCCTACTCTTCCGTTAGAAGGGTCACGAGCCAATCACCCACACCGCTTAACTGCTCAAAACCAAATTTGGCCAGGGAAAATAACGTGCTCTCTGTAGTTCCTGCTCTGAAGATTTCAGCTCAAGAATCAGTACTTTTATCGCATTCTCGTCTGCCAACCCCCAATTCTTACTCAATGGCTACTGTTTATTTAGATCATGCCCAATTCTAGGATCTCTCTTCAAGTTAAGCGACAGCGACCCCAACCCCAGCAGTAGTAATGACACAGACGCGCACCGTAGGGTTGAGGGAAGCGGTATTCAAAGAGGGGAATTAGTTACATAGTAAAGCAGGATCATATTGATCATTCACACCCATCCGATAACAGATCTAATCCATCTGGTACTTCAAAAATGATTCCAAATGATCAAGAATTTCTAAACCCTCCATAGCCATCGGAGATCCGCAATTTTCCATCAAACCTCTCAGAAAGAAGCTCCCCCAAACCGCCAAGTTATACTAAAATGTTTCGTTCTTGTATTGTTGCATCAGGTTAGAGAAAGACTACCAATTATATCTTCCTTCTCATCCCAATTAAATAGTTCTTCTAGCATCACCTACGGAGGTACCGTTACTGAAGGAGAACATTAATGAAGCCCGAGGCTGTAGGGTGTGAATAGGGCCTAAAATTAGCCCCAAACAGCTCATAGGGATGCGAAAAGTCTAAGCTGATCGGTCCCATTTCAGGGCCACGGCATATTCAGTGGCTTAGTTTTTGAACCCTAGTCCCGGAAAGACTGAGGGCAGACCCAATGAGACAGCCGTTTTGAGATAAAAGGCCCGAAATCAGGACCCTGATGTTCGCAAGGTGCTGTTTGGGATAGGCTCGGGCCAGCTGCGTTGAAGAGCTTCGCAAGCCTCCCATGGAACAAATTAACGGTTTATCACTTCTAAAATTCGTAAAGTGGATTAATTCAGATAATAGAACTCGATGGCTTTATAAAATAGCCCTTGTCCGCGTTGTGCGTAGCGTAGAAGGGGACTCCCCTACGCCGGGCGATGTTAGGTTCAGCGCGGTGGATCTACAAAGTTTACTGTTAGGCTCCACGTTCTCAGTCCTCTAGTCTTCTCGCCCGATCACCTGCTCTCAGCCTCACTAATTCTGGCTCTAGACGCATGCTGTATCTTCTCTGACAGAGCCTCCTGAGAATCCAAGGCAACTAATAGAAAAATTCTCGGTTATCATCCGAAATGATTCCACCTTCGTCAGGCTGTCGGAGCCTGGCCTGGATGCTTCCACAAACTGGCTCATATTCAAAGCACCCTTGGACTATCTACTGAGTTTACCAGACTTAGTATAACAGTCATTCATGTTAGCCCACTACGTGCGGTCCATCGGTTTGTAGGTCGATCCATGGTGCGAGATTGAGAGTCCGAGCTGACTTCTGAAAGAAAGAGGGGTAACGTGGCTGAAAATGGATTCCCAGCATCCGCGTGGCTTTTCACGCTCGTTACCATTGGAATCCACCTCGCTGCTGTCCTCATTGCGACTTTCCTTAGTAAATGACTCTCTACTCTGCTTTATTATATATCTGGCCTATTTACTGACATCAGTGCAGCCGGATTTGGCACGACGTGGGTTTTTGTCGCCATCACTGCCTTCTTGATCGAATGCGTGAAGCAACAAGCAGCAGGGGCAATCGTGCTTGGGAACCTTTTGAGAAATCCAGGCGCTGCCATTGCTGCAGTGATCATTTAACCTCTCATAAACAAGATGGGTGTTGGATGGTGTTTCACGGGCCTGGCAATTATGGACTTGGTTCTCATCGGAACTGCAGTCATTGTACTGAATAAGAAATGCCCTGGCTGGAGAAAGGAGCGCAATGAGAAGATGGCCGCTGCAATTTTAGCGAAAAAGAACCCTTGATTAATTGCCTATATTAAAGTCAAAATAGATAGAGATCAGACAGAAAATGAGAGTTTGACGAGGGCTTTTGAGGAATTCTCCATAGTCGCTTCTAACGCGGCGAATTAGCGTGGCGCTGCTCGCTTCAGCCTCGCTTCCGCCTCGCTTCAGGAGGGGAAAAAAAGATCGCAGGCCCCAAAAATGCCCAAAAAATAGTATTTACGACACCTGTGTGATTCGCTGCTATGTGTTAGGGAATGGACTCTGAAATGAGCTTGGTGAGATTCTTACAACACACGCTCCCGAAGGAAATGCCTGAAACAGCTTTGCTTGCGCAATAGCAGGGCCTGGAAATTATTAGATCGAGACAAGCTGAGAGTTTAGGATGGAACATACATCGCGTTAACCACTCCGCCAAAGTGCCTTGTTGGTTGATTTAGAGTAAAACTTGCTTATTTTTGTACATACGGACTTGATTAATTGGCGCTCGTTCTGCGTGGAACTACCACGAATCTAGGACCCACTTCTGAAATTCTGGTCCACTCATTCTAGACGCTACCATAAAGCGCTAGCGCTATCCGGATCTATCAAAATAATACAAAATTTAGCAGTGCCAATATTGGAGAAATATCGCTTCTAGTACACAATCCAAATCTAGGAATCAATTATCATGGGTCATCCGCAGTGGAGAAACCTGCCGGCGGATCCCACGAAGCACCAGGCTTATATCCTTAGGATCCTAGAAACCTGTTCTAGTACCAGGGTTTTGTCGGTGATTCGCACACATACTCGCCAGCGAAATGTAGAGTTTCGATCCATCAATTATCGCCAAGACGCACCAATAGATTCCGTGCCAGCCAAGTTAGGAGCGGCAGTCCAACAACGAGGTGAAGATGCCGATGCCTGCGATCTCTGCCGGACTTTGGGAGGCCCATTCGCAGCTTGCGTCCGAATACCTGGTGTGCAATTTGGCAAATGTGGAAACTGTATTTTTGCTAAAGAAGTCTGTAGTCATGGGGAAGGTATGAGCGGCCTGGCAGCCATTTCTTTCCATCGATATCAGTCTGGCATCAGAACAAGAGTAGCTGCTAATATTTGGATAGTAGACCAACATCCAAGAGGCCAAATATCCAACTGACATAATGCGGTTCCATACCCAGCCAACCCAACCCCCGGGCCTGTCAATGATGTCGCTCTCTCTACCGCTGACAATGATCTATCAACTGCTTGCCAGATAGCTGTTAACACAACATCCATTCCTGTTAAAGCCATGTCTACGACCACTGACATCACACCTGCGGATCTCAAAATTCCAGAGCGGTTGAACTCGGGCAGCCAGTATGTTGTCCTGGGGAGCCTTATCCTTCCCCGACCCCCTGAAGCGCGTAGAGCGTTGGCAGAGAAATGGGAGCATGAGTTGTGTAAGCTGGACACAAGAAATATGGACGGTGGATGGTAAATTCTGACATCTGCTTGCCCTGCTAATGGCCTGCAGATCTCCATCCTTTGCCAATAACGGATATAGCTTCCTCTTTCGAAAGATTTCGGGCAGAAGAGCCCCACGTCTGGGGTGAAGATGCAGCCCAAGATAACAAATACCTCGTCAAACCATCAGGCTCCTTGCAACCCCCTTTGGCCCATCGTCTGAACCAACCGTCTTGGACAACAGCAAATCCAGAAAATGGCGAGACAGCAGATGAAACTAATGGCTGTATCGCCATGGTCATGGGAAACGCATACACACCTGATACGCTTATCTATGATCATATCCACAGAAGAGATACTGAATCCAATGGAATCCAAGAGTACCCGACCCAAGTACTGCGTCATCATGAACGATTCACACGGGATATTGGCGAGTCAACCTGGGCAAAAGTCGAGATCATTTATGGTGTCAAAGCCCAGACACGTTTTCTACAGACGCATGAAGTCGACGTGATAATTTTGTGGGGGGCATTCGAGGGTCTCAAGCTTGTCCTCGTTCACGAAACCAACCACTGTAATCAAGACGAACGATACAAAATTCGTAGGATTGTGTTAATGGCAAGCCACCCACATCATATATTTTATCATAGTTGCAGCAGTTATATCACTACACAAGAGATGATCATGCGAGCCGCGACACTGATGGTCAATAACACAGTACCATTTGTGGAAAACTATTTCCTCGAAAAAAAGTGGCGCAGTCAAATACTAGGTGTTGCCAAGCAAATGGAGCTCAGGGTTTTCGGGCGGTCACTTGCAAAAAAGAAGCAAATGCCCGACGCAACTATCTTTGACGAATGCAGCGACCTGGCGCAAGCAACAGAAGTAGGAGCCTAGTCTATCTATCTTTTTGCTAAGCCTCACAAGAATTTGGACCTCCGACAATTAATAGGACCGGCTTGTACAGCATTGCTTGATCTAGACAAAAATTCCTCCTCAGCAGTCTGGGAGACTCCCACGGACATGCCGTTGGCACTTTTCGAGTGGTTCCAAGGGCAATTCCACATATTATTTCGGCGACCGATTAATTCGTTCGACGATGTCATCGGGGTTTTACAAGAAACATTGGCGGTTCCAATACCTGCTACGGAATCCGAGCCCCTTAGATGGATCCTGCACCGCATCTTAATCCGCCAACAGGGCGTGCTTCAAAATATCCAATCGTCACCACGCCAGGAACTATGGCACAGCACTTTTGATGGCCGTACATTTGTGCTGAGGTGCATAAAATGCGAAAAAGCTGCCAATAACCCCGATTTAAGCCCCCGATGGTCAATATATCGACCAGGGGTATATGTTACACCTTGGCGGTATTGCACTTCGGAGGGCTGCAAAAGAGGAAATGCAACGATACCTGCTGATAAAAGTGTATCTTTTACAAGTACATCGATCGAAAAGATATTCCAGTCCCCTATCTTTCCACCGCGGCGGTTTTTCGATTACAACGCTTATTCACAATCTCAAGAAGAAACAGACAGTCACCTCGTGACTCCAGTTATTTGCTGGTGCTTCAGATGCAAAGAGTTGACGCGCTTGAAATCTAACGAAAGCAAATACATAGACTTAGCACCGAGGCGAATACTGGGTTCTGGCCTCTATATTGAGCATAGAGGCACTTGCCATCGCTGCGGAGAACTCCGTGGCAATAGAGCAACTCGGCTCGTACCTGTCGACGGCACCCCATCTCTGCAGGAGAAAAATCTTAAAGTTTTCCACGAGCGATACAGCGAATTATCTCCTTCATTCCAGCTACTACTGCTCAAGGAGCATCCCCCAAGCTCGAGAGCTCCTAGGCGTTAGATGAGTGGCGTCACGACATAAAATCACATGAGTAAAAACCTGGAATTTGTCACACGGTTGTGGGGGTGGTGGGGTTATTTGATTGCTTGGCCTCGATCTGAGCGATTCGGGAGGCTTCTAGATAGGCTGAATATTAGCAAATGCCTGGAATCCAAGCATGGATATCAATGGGGCAATAGGACGATCTGAATTCAGCTTCCGAAAGGAGTGAATAACGCATCCGCCCTGTCTATCACCCAGCCGAGATGCTGAAAAATGAAACTTTTGCATAATAAACGTATAGGAGAGCGCGCTTTGCACTACCTCGCCTAAAACTGATTCACAATATATCGTCATATTCTTCTATTCTGGGGGCTGCTGCTGCCAGTCTAGACGTCCTACGGCTGGCTCCTCAGAGAGAGGGGAGGAGAAAGAGGGAGAGGGAGAAATTTGAAGATTTTTATTTTCAAGTTTTTTGTATCAGCCAATAATAGAGTGCATAATCTGTTTATTTAAGGGTTTGCCCCCATCGCGTGCCAAGTGTTATATGATAATCAGTGGACGAAAGAGTAGCAGACCGTTTTCAAAAGAAAAGAAAAAATAAAGAAAAGACATGTTATGTGTCTAGCGGCGACCCTTACGAGCCCGGCCTCAAAAGTCCGTGTTTTTAAGGTATTTCACACCAAAACCAAGAATGAAAATAAATTAAAGCCCTAAAATATAATTATTAAATAAAACATAATCCAGATAATATCGCAAATACA
>Ga0247778_1000203_pt1 | contig 103491 bp, 128 predicted proteins | sample UWRJL049202B5_FD_179939 | JGI IMG/M metagenome (GOLD analysis project Ga0247778, IMG submission 179939) | Plant litter microbial communities from Arlington Agricultural Research Station in Wisconsin, United States - UWRJ-L049-202B-5 | ecosystem: Environmental > Terrestrial > Plant litter >... | reverse complement strand
CATTAAGTGCTTAATTGCATCAGCCAACCTATAATACTATCTTGAACTAAATATTTTTGAGATTTTGTAGATTTTTTAATTTCAGGTAGTTTATCTATATGTTTAAATTGAACTGAATAACCTACACCTGTTCCTCCTAATAATAAAAACATCACTTCACTAAAAGCATCTATGTCATCAATAGGTAAATAAGCACAGTTATAAATTCTAGCTTCATTCTTTTCAATGGCTTGTCCTGCAAATTGCATAGCTCTCATAGAAGGTAAAATCTTTTTATTTAAAATGTACTGACCATTTTCATAAATCTCTTTACTTAAAGTTGGAAATTTACTATTTAACATATCTAAATATCTTTGTACTATTTCAGTCCAAGTTTCTCTTCTTTTTAATTCAGGAATGTACTTTGCATATTTATTAAAAACTACAATTTCTGATAACAAATCAACACCTTTTTCTTCTTTATTCATATATTTTTATTATATTTTTGTGAAATACAAAGATACATATTATTTTTTACTTATCCAAACGAATTCCAACCATAATTGGAAATCTTGGATTATCTTCATCAGTCCATTCAAAAAATCTAATTTCAGCTGTTTTACCAATATAATTATGTTTATTAGCTAATAGATCTTCTCTATCTTCATGTGACATTTTTACACCTGCTTTAAAAGTAGATACAGAAGTACCTGTTAATTTTTTATTAGTATATTTTAATAAAGGAGTTCCATGTAAAGGATTAGCATCATTAGGTAAAATATCTATAATTTCAGCTGTTATATCTTGAAAATCTTTATATTTTAAAAGATTAGAACTTCTTCCATTAGATTTGTAACCTTCATTACCCCAACGAATTATACTTCCTTCATAACCTTCAGATATAAATTGTTTATGTTTAGTTATAAGCTCTAATTCATTAGTAATTTTAGTAGTTTCTACTAATTTACATACATTAGAATCAAATAAATCATCTATAACAGCTAATCTACTAATAAAAGAATCTGCAATTACTTTATCATAACAATGAAATTTAATATTAATTGTTTCAGGTCTAATTTTTTTAATTAATTTCATATTTTCTTGAAATGTTAAACCTTCACAATATAGTTCTCCATCAAAAATCTGAATTTTTTTAGTAGTTTTCCATAAATATTCAAGATCCTTTTCAATATGATTCATGGTAGTTATACTTTTACCATCTCTAGAAGTTAATTTTATATAACCTGGACCAGTTTCTAAAAGACATCTCATACCATCAAATTTCCTTTGGATATAACAATTAGCCCAATCTATTTTATATTTTTCATCTTCATAAGATTTAGCTAACATTGGTAAAATTACTATTTGATTTTGTGCTTCATTTATAGTTTCAAAATAACCTTCAGTTAATTTACCTTTATACTCACTTTTAAGTTCTAATATAGCTTGTTCTTCAGGGCTAGTTTCATTAGATTTACCTATATTTTTAGATTTACATTGTTTAGAATGTTGAACTAATTTACCATCTAAAATACCTGATTCTTGTATTAACATACCATCTTCAGTCCAAATATTCCAAACTCTAACTTTTCCTTTAGAATCAAGCTTATATAATGTTTTTATCATATTATTTATTTTATTTTTTATATCCAAAACTATTAAAAGATATAATTAGATTAATTAATTTAAGTTACCCTACTTCTATTCAGGTTTAATCTTTTTTAGTTTATTTATTTACTCTTCAGTCATAAACTTTATAATATTACTTATAAGTACTGCTGAAATATCATCAAAATTATCCATATCATCAATAGGTTCTACAGCTTCTAAAGTTTGCCAAATTTCTTTAGTATCTAAATCTTGAATTTCAATTCTTTGATTACCTCTTTCAGAAATAAAAAATTTAATTTCATTATTTCCTACAAAAGTTTCTTTTATAAATTCTTCTAAATGTTTTCTCATTAAAAATTCATTGGTATATTAATAGGGAGTTTGCCTTGTAACACTACTCCACAGCTTAATACAGGTTTTCTAGTTTGTTCTTTACCATAAGCAAAAGCATATTTACTATGATCAATTCCACAACCTACATTCATTCCAAATATTAAATCTTTATGACTTGCTAAAAATCTAGTATTACAAACTGTATGTAAATGTCCTAAAACTGTTGAAGTTCTATTCTCTCTTGCTGCATTAATAGAAGCCATTTCTCCAGACATACCTGTTCCATGTTGATAAATAACTCCATTAACTTTATGAATAAAATCCCATTTCCATCCTTTAGGACTATTAAACATTTCTTGATAAGACTTTAACCAGTTTTTAGGTAATCCAGCTGTAAAAGCTTTTCTAAAAGGTAATCTATCATGATTTCCAATGCAAATTAAAACATCAGGGAAAGCTTTGTACCAAAGTTCACATTTTTCTAAAGCTAATTTATATTCATCTCCTGCACTTCTTCCATCAACATCTGATTCATGATAGCTAACTGCATGATTATCAACAAGATCACCAATATGTACAACTGTACCACAATTATATTCTCTTTGAATCTTTTGACAAAATTCTAAATAACCTTCTTTACAAAATGGTTCATGAGTATCTCCAATTATAAGTACATTATTCTTATCAAATGGATTTAACTTAATAATTTTAGCTTTTTTTAAATCTCCTTTAGTTTTGGCTAAATTAGAACTATGATTAATTAAAGCATTTACAAATTTTTGTTTATATTCAGTTTTATCAATAACTTTTTTAGTCCCAAGATAAAAATCTCTTCTTAATTCCTTTCTAGCTTGTTTAAATTGATCTTCAGTAGGAATATCTAAAGTAGGATAACTTATATTATAATAATAATAGAATTGATCATAACTCTTCTTTAAATAAGCTGGTTTTTCTTTTAAAAATAATTCAGCTCTAGATAGACCTGTATCAATTTTGTTTTTATTTTTTACCATATAATTTCAATATTTTTTTCTTTCTTTAAGAATTTATTTGCTTGATTAAAAGCATCTTTATATTCCCAGCTTCTATTTTCATAAGAACTCTTAGCTGGATGTTCTGTTTTAATAACTAAATGATAATCTTTATATATTAATTTACACTTAGTTTGAGCTTCTTTACCAAATAATAAAAAAACTAATTTTTCTCTTCTATTAGCTAATATTTCAATAGTTCTATCAGTAAAAGTTTCCCAACCTTTACCATAATGACTTCCTGATTTATTAGCTTCAACTGTAAGTACATTATTTAATAAGAAAACTCCTTGTTTAGCTAAATATTCTAAATTATTAGTAGCATTTAGATTTAAACCATTATAACAACTTTCTTCAATAGCTTTATGTATTTTCATTAATGAAGGAGGAGTTTTTTGATCTTCATTTTTTACACTAAAACTAAGTCCATGAGCTTGATCTTTTCCTATATAAGGATCCATTCCAATAATTATTACATGAATATTAGAAGGTTGGCTTAATTTATAAGCATTAAATACTTCTTCACTTGGAGGATAGATAGTTTTAATCTTTCTTTCTTTAACAAGAAAACTTGATAATTGTTGCATATAAGGTTTAATAAATTCTGGAGCTAATTCTTTAGCCCATTCTTCTCCTAACATATTTTCTAATTTTACTTTCAATGCTAAAAGTTTTTGATAATCTTCTTCTTTAATTTCCATCATCTTCAAATTCAAATAAGTAGTTAGGTTGATCTAATGGAGAAGATTTAACTTTAAATTCTTCTCTAAAATATTCTACTTCTTCCCAATAGGGACTGGAACTAGCTTCTAAATCTCTAGGTACTTTAGTTCCTATTTGTTTTTCAAGTTCTACAAATAATTCTTCACTTTTATGTAAAACTTTATATAATTTATTAATTGGACTTGAGCCATAGAATCTTATAACATGTTCTTTATAATCTTTAGAAAACTTAGAAGGTTTCCATTCCAAAAATCTATGATAATCTTTTTCCCATCTAATAGGAATATCATAAACATACATTGTATGATATTTATCTATTTCATAAGAAGTAAAATATTCTGGATGTGTAGTTAATCTTCTCTCAAGTTGTTTAAAACCTATTTTACCAGAAAATTTATATCTTAATAATATTTTATTTTTATTAATAGCACTATCTTCATCTAAAGTAATATCTTTAACAAAACAATTTTGAAATAGATTATTTGGAAAATCTTTTCTAAAATCAGATTCATATAAACCTAACATTGGTAATAAGTAAACAGTACTTTTATTTATCCCTTTCTTTTCACCATTTAAAAATTCCTGTATAATATCATTATTCATATAATATTGGTTTATATTTTTCTAAATTCTTTAAATTGTATCCAAATTCTTCATGGTTAGTTAAAATACTACAACATATATAATTTGAATAAAATTCTTCTATACCCTTTCTTTCTCCAAAATAATTTATATATTCTTGAAATATTTGATTTCTAAAATAATCAATATTTAAATCTTTAAATATACTTTTATTTTGCTGCATAAGTGTTACAACAAATTTCTCACCTTTTTTAGGAATTCCTTTTGTATTATTATGTGTACCACAAACTACATCAGACCAAAATTTACAAGTAGCAGCTAAATTACTTGAAGTTATCCATTCATTTTTTCTCCAATTATAATGAGTTCCTTCTAAAGCCAATAAATCAGAATCTATAGCTACTATATGACTATCAGGTATATTTAATCTAGAAATATTTACAGCATCATCTACTTCAATATTATCTACTTCAATAACTTTCCATTTTTCAATTAAATAGTTTTTAACAAATTTCCAAAACTTAGGAGATTCTTTATTTCTATTTTGTTTGTAATTTGGATTAATATTTAATTTATATTGAATAGTATTATAACCCTTAATAAAAGCTAAATAATGAGTAAATTTTCCTTTTTTTAATATACTATTCATTACTTCATCAGCAGATTTTATAAGTTCTTCTTCTGTTTTATCTATATATTGATAAACCATATTACCTGCTTCTGACATAACTTTAATAGGATTACCATCTTTATCTAAAACTTTATTACCATTAAAGATACTAAATGCAACTGAATCACAATCTATTATAGCTACTTTCATGCTTTAAATCCTAATTTAATTCCAAACTCTAATAAATCAAATACTTCTTCAAAATCTTGAATAGGAATATCTCTAACTATATCTGAAAACAGTTCTTTATCTATAATCTCTTTATCTTTTAACCAATGATATAAAGTATCATATAAATCATTCCAAATATAAAATGGATTATCCCAAGAATCCTTATTTTCAGTTCTATTTAAAGTAATCCAACAAAAGTCATAAACTCTAGTTCCATCCTCATTTAATAAAATACATAAAGAATAATTTTCAGTATATGATTCTATATTAATAGCAGCACTATAATTATCAAATTGTTTCTCTTTTCTCATAATTGTATTATTTTATTATCTTTAAATTCATAACCAGGTTTATACTTCCAAAATCTAATATAAAGTTGTCTATCTTCTGGTTTTTCAATAGGAATAAATTCAGAACTTATTTTTCTAATAAACTTACATTTATCATCAACTATTTTACCTAAATTAGTTAGTAAATCTTGTGAACATTTTTCATAAGCAAAACGAAGGTTATCTAAATCCTGTGTTTGAATTTTCTTTTTACCTTTTTTACCAGTAGTTCTTTCATTTAATTCGTCAAAATAAATAAATTCAACTTGTATAGGATATTCTGTTAAATTAAATTTTTTAAGTTTATTAAAATATTTTACAAAATCTTCTTTAATTGATTCCACTACAGCTAATCTCATAAATTTACTTGGAAATCCTGCATAAAATGAATTACCTTTTATAGGTATAGTTCTTTCAGTTCCAACTACATTAAAATTTTTAATTACAGGTAAATTAGTTTTTTTATCAAATATAACTATTTTTGTACCTTTAGGTCTAAATTCATAATCTTTAGTTTGATATTTTTTAGGAATAGTTTTACCTTCTTCATGATAAGTAGCTCTCCTTGAATCTGATAATTTAGTTCTATTTATATATTTATATACTATTGTTTCTTGTATTAATTCTTTTTTCATATTTATAAATAGAATAAAGAGTACCTAATAAAAATAATTATTAGGTACTCTTATCAATAATTAAACTCCAGCTGTTTCTGCAACTTCTTCTGTAGAACTTACAGTTGTAGAATTTAAATCTTCAACCATATCATCTACTGGATTAATTTCATAAACAGGTTCATTTACTTTTTTACTTCTTCCTGGTTTCATTTTAAAACCAACTAAAACTTCATTCATTTCCTTAACTGTAATACCAAACCTTGTAGCCATAGTATCTACATTAATTCCTACACCTTTTAATTGTGCTACTGTACTCTTTTTAATTGTAATTGTTCTCATAATTTATTTTTATTTATTAATTTATTTTACTTGTTCATTATAGCTGAATAATTCTTCCAACCATTTGTTTAATCTTTTAGAAGTTTCTTTAACTTCATTAATATAATCTCTTATATCACCATCTAAATACCACTTAACATATCCATTATGTGTTCTAAGATCAATATGTAATCCACTTGTTTTATTAGCTAATTCTTGATTTCCCGTATATTTAAGCCAAATGTGTTGACCCCCACTATTAGTTTGATAACCAAAATGTTCAGCTAATTCTATTTGAATTAAATAAGGAATATTATTAAATCCACATTTACCTTCATGATCATCTATATCTAATATAACATAAGGAGCATTAGGACAAATAGCTAATCCAAAACCTTCTGGTACATTACCTTCAAAATAAGTTTCATCTTTAACTAATGACCATTTAATAATTGGTTTTTTATTTTTTAAAAGGAATGATTTCACATTTAAAACTTATACATTTTTCTATTTTTTGGTTTTGACCACCAATCACCATAATTAGCTTCTTTAGCAAATTTAAAAACTCTTTCTAATTCTGCAAAATTAAATGCAGGTTCAATTCCATCAATGATATTAAGTAAATCAACCATATCAATACCTAAATGTAAAGCATATCCAGATAATATAGTACAAACAGAATTTAATTCACTTCCTGAACCAGTTAAATCTAATTTATTATCCTTTATAAATTTTTCTATTTTTTCTTTCATATTAAATATTATTATAAGGATTAGACTCTATCCATTCTTGTAAAAATTGATCTTTCTCTGATGAATCAGTAAAACCTAATTCTTCAAAACTATCTCTTAAACCAATTCTTTCCCAAGTATTTTTATTATTAGGTAATTTTCTACTTGAAATATCTATTGGTTCTTTAGGTTTATACCTAGTTTGCATACTTTGTAATAATTCTTCTATACTTTTTGCCATTATAATTCTTTTATTTTTTGTTGTAATAATTCTAATTCTTTGTCTGAAATTTCATGATTTTTTAACCAAACTTCAATTATTTGTTTAATAATTATTGTATTATCTTTTAATAATTGTAATTTATCATTAAATGTTTCAGAAGAAAATACTGATTGATATTCTTGTAATCTATCAATTATTTTTAAATATTCTTTAGCAACATTGTCTGTGTCATAACCTCTTTTATAATATTTACATACACGTTCAAATTGTCTTAATATTCTTGATATATCCCAAATCTCATTACTATTATATTTAGGATTCCATTTATTGATATTTGCAATATTAGTTTTATGTGAATCACCACTTAAATCTAGATATTGCTTAGAAGAATTATCCCATGCTTTTGCTACTATATCCATATCAAAACTACTTATAACAGAAAAAGCATTATTACATTTAACTTTTCTAATTATATTTAATTCAATACAAGTATTATAAGTAAATTTTATAGTTTGTATTCCAAATTTAAAATCTTTACTTTCTGAATTCATAAATTGATCTGCTTTCCAAGCTTCTAATTTGCTTAAAATTTGAAATTTAGGATCATGATATAATTGATAAAACATTTTAATAAATGCTTTATCTGAATAACAGAAAAAATCCACATCTGCTCCAGGAAAATACTGACCCAATAATGCCGAGCCTGTAATACATCCATCAACTTCTAAATTTTTTAAATATTCAATTAATTTTAATTGTTGTTCTTTCACTTTATTTATTATTTTTTATTTGTTTATTTAATTTATTTTTTGTATATTTGTACTTTAAATTTATTATATGCCTAAAAAATTAACTCAAGAAGAATTTATTAATAGAGCCAATATTATACATAATTTTGTATATGATTACAGTAAAGTAATTTACAAAAATTATGAAACAAAAGTAATTATTATTTGTAAAATACATGGAGAATTTAAAGTTTCTCCACATCATCATCTTTTAAGTAAAACTACATGTCAAAAATGTGGTAGAATTAGAACAAGAAATAATCATACATATAATTTAGAGCAATTTTTAAACACTGCAAAAGAAATTCATGGAGATAGATATTCTTATGATAATGTTATATACAAAAATACTGAAACTGAAATTTCTATAACATGTGATATTCATGGAGATTTTTTACAAACACCTCATTGCCATATTAGAGGCAGTGGATGTTCTAAGTGTACAAGAGGGGGAGCTTGGAGAAAAACTGAATGGATAAATGTTTGTAATAAAAAATCTTGTACACCTTTAGTATATATAATTCGTTGTTTTAATGAAACTGAAGAATTTATTAAAATAGGTAGAACTAAAAATACAATAAAATTCAGATTTAGACATAAATCTATTATACCTTATTCTTATGAAATTATTAAAGAAATTAAAGGTTCTCCTGATTTTATATATGATAAAGAAATTGAATTACAAAAACAATATAAACAATATTCTTATAAACCATTAATTTCATTTGGTGGCGAAACTGAATGTTTTAATATATCCATACTACAAGATATTAAAGATACAATTATTTAATTATTATTTTAAAAATTAGGCTGAATATTATGGAAAGTTTACCATTTAACTTACTTTCAAACAACTATCTAGAATAGTAGTAAGCACCTAATTTTATTTAAATTAATTCAAATGTGGTTGAATTGCTTTAACAGCTTCTAAAATTTCAGCTATTGTATAGATTTTATTTAACCTAACAATACCTTCACTAAAGAATAATCCAAACTCTTCAAAATCTTTAAGTACATTAAATTGTTGCATTGCTTGATTAACTTTATCAGTTTCAGAAGAATCTTTATTAAAATTAATCCAAGCCATAGCTTCCTCAGCTAATTGGTTCTTCAACTTCATTTCAGGTTTAGTAGGTTCAGTAGCATACTTAACTACATCAGCACTATTAATCTGATTTACTGTTTCAGTAACAATATCATTAAAATTATCTACTTTAGGAGCTTTAAAAGTTTTACCTTTTAAATTACTAGCTAAAGTAACTAAATAATGAGCTTGTGTTTGAGCTGCTACAAATCCTTCATGGCTAATAGGATTCATTTCTCCTCCACTAACTGATAAATGACCACTTGGTGTTAATTCAATTTGACTTTGTTTTAAAAATTTCATGTTTTTTGTTTTTATTAATTATTAATTTATTTTAATTTGTAATCTATTTTACATCGTGAACCCAATTATCAATATGAGTTACATTTGTTGTATTAAACCAACGACCATAAGCTGCAATCTTTTTATGATTATGTGTATGAAAAGATATAATTTCTTTTACTTCCCATTTACATAATTTCTTACCATCTTCATCTGAAATAGTTTTATCAGTGCTATAATTCCATCTATAACCTGGACTATCTTCATCTCCAAAAACTATAGCTGTTTTATATTTTCTAGGTTCAGATAATAATTTTATAAAATAAGCTTGATCATTATTACTTCCAACTTTTTTATAAACTACTTTAGCATCTAAAGAATCTATTTGGTCATATTCATATAAAACACTAATAGATCCAGTAATAACTACATCAGCAAAAAATTGTTCAGATAATGTTTTAGCGATAGTAATCATGGTTCCAGATATACTAGGAGGAATACTTCCAGAAATATCAATAATAACTACATTTTTTTCAGCAGTATTAAATTCTATTCCACCCAAAGGTAAATCTAATTTTTTAGTATATAAAGCTGGATTATAAGTTACACTATTTAAGATATTTTCACTAATAGCTTGTTCAATATCCATTAACCAACTAGGAATAAGTTTTAATTCTTTTATTACTTCAATATCTACTTTATAAGATATATCGTTTAAAAAAGTAGAAACACCCATCATTCCTGTTTCATTATTAAATTTACCATCTACTTTATTAACTTTACCTGAATCTCTCCAATCTTTATCAGATGTAGTTACTTCAGGACAACCTGATGATCTGGCAATACCATATTTCCAGGTATTAACAAAACCATTTTTAGCTAATATTTCAGCCCATTTGAAAGTAAATTTACTTTCTTTCATACTTTTCCATAGTACTTCAAATTCAAGCATCTGCACACAATTATCATATTCTGACAATTTAGCTCTGATGAATGGAATACCTAAAGGTAAACTTTGAAGCTCTTTTTGAGTTTCAACTAGATACACAATAGGTAACTTTAATCTACTACTTTGAATTAATTTTATCATTATTCATTTATTTTAATTTTTAATTTTAACCAAGATATTTTTTCATTAGATTTCCATACTTTACCATCTCCATAAGGTATATCTTCTCCAGTAGTATTTTCAACAATCTTATTTAAAATAGGTAATAATTTAGTTTCATAAGGAGTTTCTACACCTTTAATAATCATATCAATTGCTTTATCTATACTTCTTGGACTAAGATAATTTGTTTCTGAAGTTAAGAAATTTTCATTTTGAATAATAGTTATTAAATCTGCTAAAACTGAATCAATTACTAAATATTTTTCATACATATAATTAGCCCACATATTAGGATCAAAAGATACATTATAAAATATGAATCTTTCCTTAATTTGAGGAGTTAACATGCTTGCTCCTTGTTTATTAGCTGCTGCAACAATCATAATATCAGGTAATTTTTTACCACTAATCATTCTTCTTGTAGTTAATAAAGTAAGAAAAGCATTTAATACCATTGGATTGGTATTTAATAATTCATCAAGAAATAATATATCTCCATCTTTCATACTTAATAATCTATCATAATCAAAGTATGACATCATTTTAGTTTCTTGATCTGGAATACATATACCACTAATTTCATGAGGCATTAAAGTACTTCCAATCATCTCTACAACATTTACACCTTTTTCTTTAGCAAAATTATGTATAATAACACTTTTTCCCAGCCCTGGGTTACCTATAAATAAAGGAATACAAGTTTTTCTTAATTCACTATCTTTATATATTCCTTCTAATATTTCTTTTATTTTTTTCACTGTAAATTCTTCATTTTTTATATTACTATATTTAAATGTTTTTAAAGCTTCTTCTTTTCTTATAAATTTATTTAATTTTATACATTCATTTAACCAATGTTCTTCTTCAAAAGTGGCTACTCTAGTTTTTGATAAATCTCTTCCATTATCAGCATCTCCATTAAGTTTGTAATAATAAGAATTGCCAATATTTATATAATAGTCATAACCAATAGTACCATTCTTTCTTTTTCCATACTTAAATATATATGAATTATCAGATTCATAAGTATAAATTTTTCCTTCTACTAAATCTTTAAATTCTAATGACATTATTAATTAATAAAAATTCAGTTAATTTATTTTTCTGTTTATTTTTCATACAATCACTAGGATCTTTACTTAATTCTAAAGGATTAACAATCCATTTTAAATTATATTTTTCTTCATACTGCTTACTTGCATTTATACCAGCTAAATCATTATTGAGATAAACTATTATTTCTTTAAATCTTAATTTTAAATGTTCTATTATTATCTCAGGAATAATAGTTGATTCTGATTTAGCAGCTATACAAGTTAATTGATAATTCTCATTTAAACAAGCAACATCTTTTAATGAAGAAGTTATAATTAATTTATCTCCTGATTTAGGTAATTGATAATAACCTTGTATATCAGTTATTCCAGTATTACTTTTCCATTTATATTCTTTTGGTTTATCAGGAAATAATAATTGATACTTATAATTATTGAAATCATAACCAAATCCTATTTCATTTTTATAAAGTTTATACTGTTTTAATATCCCTTCTTTATCAGTTATCCAGTAATATTCAAGTTGTTTTATTTGATATTTATCAAGAGTATATTTACTAATTAAATATTGTTTCCAATAATCTAATCCTTTTTGAGTATATTCTTTAGATTTAATTTTTATCTCAGTTTGTTTACTTACATATACTTTAGGTTTAATACCAAATATTATAGGACTAAGTTCTAAAGAATTAGATTTAATATTAAAGTCATTAGCTATCATTAATAAACTTTCTTGAAAAGTACAACTATACTTCATCATAACTAAATCAAAACAACTTCCTTTTTTATTAGAAGAAAAACAAATAAAAAACATATTAGGATATACTATGCAACTAGGAGTTCTTTCATCACCAAATGGAGTTTTAAACTTTTTGTTTATTTCTTCAAATTCAGTATATCTTCTGAATATATCTTCTTCTGATATTTTACTTAATATCTCTTCTTTTGTAATATGTAATTTAACTTGCATAAAATAAATAAAATCCTCCCTTACTGAAGCTCAGTAAGAGAGGATAAACAACTAAAATGAAAAATTATTAAAATGCTGCTTCTTCTTTTTTAGAACTATCAGGAGTTGGAGTACTAGAAGTACTTGTTCCTGTATATAATTTAAATTCTAAACTATTTTGATAATCAAAATTTGTTGGAGTTCTTTCAGTTAAAGCATTTTGCATAAATTTAGTAGTTTTATTAGCTGCTGATTGAATATAATCCATATAAACAGTTTGATATGTTTTACCATCTTCAGAAGATTTAACTCCTAAACAGAAAGTAAGACCATTACCTGCTTTAATAGCATCTCTGATATAACCTCTTAATTCAGTTAAATTACCTCCAACAATACTTGACCAAGAAGTATTAAATTTAACTTCATCTGGATTTTTTCCTTTAATACCTAAAGAAAGACCTAATAATTTTTGAAAGAAAGTTAATAATTCTAATTCTCCAACTTTAGCAGCTCTTGTATTATGATTTTGACTAAACCAACTCATATTAGCATTTTCATAAATATCATTTACTTCATTAGCCCATGAATTTTGAAGATAATCATTGATAAATCTTACTTTACCTGTACCAGCTACTTTATTAGCATTTTCAAGGAAAATACTTGTTTTAATTAATAATGGACCAGAGTTTTGTTTATTACCATCTCCATCAACATAAGTTTGACCAATTTTATTTTCTAACCAAAAATCTAATCTTAAACCTTTATCACTTGTATAAACTGGTTCTTGTTGAATATAAGTTGCTCCTAAAGCATTTAAATCTTCTAATGTAGGATTAACTGCTACTACTTGAAAAGAACACAATCCTGTGAATCTTTGTACTGCTTTTACTTCTTCTTGTTTTTTTGCTTGCATCTTGTTATATATTTATTTTTATTTTACAAATTCTAATATCTTATCAAATACTTTTTGACAATCATTATCTATTTTAATTATTCCTTCTCCTAAAAGATCTGGAGGACATTTAGCTGAAGTATCTTCTTGTACAGCATTTAAATAATATTCAGGTAACTTTTTATCATTAAATTTATTATCTGCATATAAAACTACTGTAAATTCTTTTTCAACAACTCCTTCCCATTCTTTTCCTTTAACTTTAACTCTTTTTTCTTGATTACCTTCAATACCTAAAATTTCATAATGAGCTGTAATAAATACTTCTTTTTGAATACTTTTAATAAAGTTTAAAAACTTACCAATTTCTTCATTATACATTCCCCAAATCTCAAAACCTTTTTTAGTAGCTCTACATTCTGATAATAATAAATCCATATAAGAAGATAAACTATCTATACAAATAGCATCAATATCTTTATTATCAGCATACTCTTTTAATACAGCTTTAAATTCAACTACTGTTTTAGGTCTTGAATGATACTTAAATTTATTTTTGAATGGTAAAGGTTTATCCTCACCATTTATAAATCCTGTTGTTGCAGGATTCATATTTCTAAAAGAATAAGTTTTACCTCTTCCTGATTGTCCTACTAAAAGAACTTTATAATAATCTCTTACCATAGTTAAGCTTTTACTTCAGTTTCAACATTTTCTTGTTTTTCTTCTAAAGGTAATACAGTCTGATTAGGATTAACTTCAGCTACTGGTTGAGGAGCTGGTTTCAATTGAGGAAATAAAATCATTAATTCTGTAACAACTACATTTTTTAATGTTTGAACTTCTTCATTATTCAATAAACTAATTTCAATATTACCTGTAGCTTTATGTTCTACATGTTTATCTTTACCTGAACCTACAATTACTTCTGTAAGTTTAGGAATTTTAATTGTTGTATTTATTACATTTAGTAATAAATTAATCTTTTGTTCACTTGTTTGTTCTTGATTCATATTTATTTATTTATATATTTTTCATAATCTTTAATTGTCATATCTTTAGCATGTGGAAGTTCTTCTAAATAACCAGCAGCAAAAGTACTTAATAATCCTATACTAATATTATCTGAAGATAATCTATTTTTACAAATCTTTAATAAGATAAATCTATCTTTAAGTTTTTTTAAATCATAACCTAAACAAGTATCCATATCTAGTTTGTAAGGATTCATTAAACCTATACAAATATCACTATCTGAAAATGGGTTAGTAGAATCTCTAAAATCTCCTTGAGAAGGTGAAAGATCAACTCCTTTAAACTTAGCTCTTTCTGTTGAAGATAAACCTTGATTAAATTGTTGTAAATTTGTAAAAGTAAAATTGAATAATCTTGCTAAATCTACTTGATATTCTGAAAGCTTATCTATATTTTGTTTGACATTGAATGATCTTTCTTTCTTACACAAATAAAGATGATCTGTTACCATCCAATTATATTCATCAGGATTATTATTTATAAATCCTGTAATTTTTTGTTTAGTTTTACCATCTACATCAATATAATCTTCTTTAATAAATTTTCCTCTTTTTTCCATGTGTTTCCAACAAGAATTATATAGTCCTGTTGGATTTTCTGGTTTAAAATTCCAATTAATTTTATCAAATATCCTATTAACTTCTGGTATTTCAGCATTAACTAATTCTTGTTCTTTTTCAGTTAATCTATTATCACCAAAACCTTTTATCTTTTCTGGTGGAACAATTATACCATATTTATTAAATATTTGAACAGATAACCAATTACATTTTTTAGTCATTTTATCAATCTCAAATGAGTTGTAAAAAACATTTAAAGTAATACCTTTAGCTTCTGCATCTTGAATAGCATGTTGTACTATAAAATCTAATAATGTGGATTTACCTGTTCCAGAACTACCACCAATTAAAGTAATAATACCTCTTTGAACTCCAAAAATATAATTGTTTAATCTTTTAAACCCATTAGCTAATCCTTTAAATTTACCATCTAAACCAGCTTTAATTCTTTCTTGTAAATCATTCATTATAAAGGTTTTGGTACTAATTTAATTCCACAATCTTTATCTACTGTTTTTCTGTAATTTTCTAAATAAATACTTAATTCATTTGAATGTTCATAAAAATAATTTCCTAAATTATTACATAATTTAAATTTTAATACTTCTCCAATCTCTATATCGATATTAGGATCTTCACCAGTATATATTTTCCAATATCCATTATAATCAAATTCTCCAGTATTTAGAAAATCAATAAAATGATTTTTCCAAAGATCTAAATGATAACTATCTCTATATATTGGAAATTTATGTAATTTTTTATTCCAAATAAAATGTAATTCTGTTTTATCTTTTTTATGATTAAAGAATATTTTAGTTTCATCAAAATTAGGTATTGATTTTATAAAAGCTTTTTCAAATGCAATTTTCCCATAATTTTTATATTGCTCCATATCTTTCATTATTTTCTTCAATTACTTCTTCATCTAAATACTTTTCCCAAAGCTCCTGATTTATAAAAACCTCAATTCCTACAACAAACTGCATCTTATTTCTCATATTACTTAAATAACCATTTAAACCTTTAATTATTTTAGTATGAGTACCAGATTGTTTAATTAGTGCAAAGTATTTCTTCTTTAATTCATTAGCTTGTTTAGTTTCACTATCTTTAGATCTTAATATTCTTGAAGAACCTCTTCCATCTGGTACTTTTAAAGGATATAAATTCCAGAATTCTAAAAATAATTTATCGGGATTATCTAAATCTTCTTCAAAGAGATCTAATCCTTTAACTTTTAAATAAACTAAAGTTAAATCTCCTATTTGACTAATAATACCTTTAACATTCTTCAAAAATCCTTTTAGTTCTAATCCTTTGATTAAATCATTTAATAAATTAGTAGATTCTTCACAATTATAAATAGAAAAAATTAAATTATAATCTTTTTTATATAAGCAATATAACACAAAATATTCATCTAATGTTATATCATTTTTAATTAGATTATTTATTTCAATTGTTATTTTCATACATCCTCCTCTTCAACATCTTCTAAATATTCATTTAATTTTTCATCTTGAGTTAATCCTAAATTATCAACATTTTCATGTGTACATAATACATACTCTTCTCCATTAAAGTATTGATTAGTATCAAAACAAATTAAACATTTATGTTTAGTATCTACTTTAATTTTACTTGTTTTTATTTTTGCCATAGTACAATTTCTTTTAAATAATAAGTTTGTTTTTCAAATCCTGTATCTAAATCTTTAATAATTTCATCTTCTAAATACTCAATTCTAATAGATTTTTCATCATTAATAAATTTTGTTTCTCTTCTTGCTAAATCAATACTTATAAAATATAAATAAAACATTAAAATAAGAAATAAATATACTAACATAATCCTATATTTTTTAAAGTTAGATAATTATCCATTGTATCCCATTTTAACTGTTCTTCCATTTTATTAAAAGCTTCTTTATTAAAATATCTTGAAGGTAAAGATTCTTCTACTTTAACTACTTTATGTAATCCCATAATTCTTTTAATCTTTTGTTTTACACGAATATTCATAATTATTTATTGTTAATAATAAAATTACCTTTTATATTATTGCCAGTAAAATATTTACAACCCCCTATCCATATATTATAATATCTAGAATGAGTTCCATTAAATCCACCTAATCCATGTTCATATATTGGTATAACTTCATTATTTATACAAATTATACTTTCTTTAAAATGTGGAATTACTAATGAATATCTTTCATCATTATAAGTATTTTTAAATTCTTCAAAAGTAGGTAATTGTGGTCTATGTATTCTTAAACCTTTACATGAAATACATTCAGGTAATAATTGAATATATATATTCATGTATTCAGACAATAATTCAAATTCTTTATTTATATCCATATTTTAGTTTATTAATGTTAATTTTTCAATATTTAAAGGATAACCAGTATAAGGATTATCTACAAAATAATATAAACTATCTCCTTTATAACAAATACTACCATTATAATCATATAATATTTTACTAGGATTATTAAATTTAATCCATTCTAATTTATTATAAGATTTATCTTTATAAATATAGTTTATCTTATTTTGATCTAAAGACTTAGTAGCTCTTTTAATCCAAGTTTCCATTTGAGTATCTTTAAGACAACAAATAAATATCTCAGCTTTTTCTCCTTTATATCTATGTAATAAACTTCTACCTAATTTCTGGTAAAGTTTTTCTTCATTTGATTCTGTACTATGAAATATAACTTTATTTAAATTAGCAATAGTTACTCCAGTAGAAATACAATTAACAGTTGAGAGATGTCCCTCATTAGATTCTTTAAATTTATCTAATACAGAAGATTTATTTTTAGAATGAAAAGATTCTTTACTTAGATTATCAGCTATATCAGTTCTCATAGTATAGATTAAACACTTTTCATCTTTATATTTATCAATTAACTTTTTAGCTAAAATTAATAAAGTAAAACTATTATAAAGAAAGTTAGTTCTTAATCCCATATACTTTCTATAACCTAAATTATATTTGGTATCCCCAGTTTCTTCATACTTCTGAGAAAAATAATTCATAGTAGTTGTATAACTATCATAAATTTCTTTTTCTGTTCCAGCTCTAATAGTTTTAAACTTTTTATAAGTACCTGCTTTAACTATATCATTTAAATCTTCAAATACAATATTAACTTGATAATCTTTAACTATTCCATCAGAAATTGCTTCTTCAATTGTATATGAAAAACCAATTTTTAATCCTAATTTTTCATCAAGTCTTTTAATAGTTTTAGGATTTAAAGTTCCACTTAAACCAACTCTCTTTTTATAAGTTATAGTTTTTAAATGATTAATTTGAGCTAGTGATAATAATTGAGGTTCATCAATTATTATATAATCAAAATACTGATTCTTAAATTTCTTTAAACTATCTTTAGTTGTATAAGTTATATTAGTTGATTTAGGAGTGAACTTAGTTAACTCTTGTTCAAAAGAATCTTTAATAGCTATATTAGGATAACAAATTAATACTTTGTCATCTTCTTCTATAGCCATTAAAGAAATTCTTGTTTTACCTAATCTAAGTGAGCAAAAAACTATAAGATCTTTTTTATCTAAAATACATTGACTAGCTTCTTTTTGAACTTGAGTTCTTTTGTTCATCATCTATACAAATTGCATATAACATATTAGCATATTCAACATCTAATTCAACTCCTCCAAATACAATAGTTTCAGCTTCAGTTCTTTCAGCATTTTCTAATAAACCTTTTAATTGTTGTATTTCTTCTTTTGTTAGATCTTTATAATCCATAATTATTTAATTAAATCATATACTTTTAACCAATCAGATAAATATGTTTCCTTATCTGTTTCACATCCACAAGAAGCAAAAGTAATATCTTTAATTCTAGCTGTATATATACCTAACTTTTGTAGTTTATTAAATGTATTATTCATATCTATAACAAAATCAGTTATATCTTCATTTTTATGATAAACTTTCTTATCTCTAATGGTTAAATTAAATTTACCATTCATTGAAATAACTTGTTCAATAGATTTATAAACTGGTTCCCAAGTTTCAACTAATTCATTAGGTAATATATAACTAGAATCATTTGTTTCTAAAATCTTCCAAGTTCCTTTACCTTCATTAACTAATGTTTGTCCTTTTTTAATATTTCCACTATATAAATCTTGTGGACATTTATAACCTATTATTTCTTTATTTTCCATTTTATTTTCTTTTAAATTGTTTTCTATAATTTCAGCCCATTTACCTTTATAACATAAAAACTCACCTGTATTTTTATTTCTATAACATAAAATACAACCTGACATTCCTGATTCATAATAACTATTATTAAAAATATTAGTAGAAACTGTATATTGTATATTATTATGAGGGCTTATAAATCTAGTACCAACTGGATACCTTCTTTTAGCTTCAGCTAATAACTCTTTTTTACTAGCTTTAGACCAATCTTTTATATTATTAGGATGTAATAACCCTTCCCAACTATTTTTAATATCTTCTTTAAGAACATACTTTTTAAATTGTTCAAATGTTATTTCTTTACCACCAAAATTTAATGGATTTATATTAGCATCTCTAACACCATTTAAAACTCCATAAGCTGTTCCAAAACTCCATACTCTTTCTTCACAATGTGTTTTAATATTACTATTTTCCCACCAATTTTTAATTATTTGTATATTTTCATTATTTACAATTATATACCAATTATTTGGTAATACAAACTCTTTAACAATCTTATCTTGATGATCACTTGGTAAATATGATTGTATTTCTTCTAAAACACCTTCAGATTTAATAATATTTACATTAGTGAATTGTCCATTATTACCTAAATTACCAAAACTAGTTATAAAATTAGATGCAAATAAAGCTACATTTTCAAATTTTAAATATTTAATAAAATAAATACTATTAGTTGAATAAGCTGTTATTTTATACCACTTACCTACTTCAAGTTTACTTTTTAATTCTTGTAAATCATAAGCTTCTTTTGTAGAAGGTTTAAAATTAATTTTAAGATTATTTTTATTATATATATCTTTCCATGTATTATTATATGGAGGAATATTAGATTTAGAAGTATCAAAAATAACTCCTTTATTTTCTTTTATAGTATCTTCCCAACCAATTAAATATATACATTCAACATATTCAGGTATTTCTTCTTCAAATTTCTCATTTGGAAAATATTTTAATACTTCTTCTTTAATTGCTTTAGTAATAATATTTATATTATTTAAATTACATAAATATTTAGTAGTTTTATCTTTAAAAGTAAAAGAAATTCCATATAAAACTAAAAATTGATTACCATTTATTTTATCAAATTTAATTAAATATTCATTAGTTGAATTACATTTAATTATATACCATTCTCCTTTAACTAAATCTTCTATTTTTATTTCTTCTTTCATTTTAATTTATTTATTATTTTTGCCAAGTTTTTGTTAAAACAGGATCAACTTTCATTGCTACAGTTTTACAAAATTTTTTTCCAGCTTTAACCATACAATCAACTAATATTTCACTTATTTCTTGACTTCTAGATTCTTCACATTCAGCTACTATTTCATCATGAACTAAGTTAACAATAAAAGCAGGTAAATTTAATTCTTCTATTTTTCTATCAAATAAAACTACTGCATATTTAGTCATTAGACCTGAAAGGCCTTGTATTGGGAAGTTTTGCGCGAATCTTTCTAAAGCTCCTCTAGTTTTAACATATTTAGAAATTTGTTCCTTAGTTCTATTATTATAAGGAATAGTTGCTAACTCTTGAAGTATATGATAATCTTCAAAATAACTTCTAGAATTAGTTATTTCATCAGTTATTACATATCCATTCTTTAAAGCAAAATTAATTTGAGTTTTAAAATATTTTTCTTTTTCTGGAAATTTAGATTTTAAAATATCTATTAATTTTTGAGCTTCTTCTTGAGTAGTTTCTAAATCATCTTTAACTGAAAATGCAGTTTTTCCATAATCTAGACCTAAATTAATCATTTTACCAATATCTCTTATCTTTTTATTATACTTGGGTACTAATGGATTATTTTTCTTAGTTACTTTAATCTCTTCTCCCATAAGATATTCACTTATAGCTGTAGAAGTTAAACTATGACTATCTCCATCACCATTAAATATAAAATCTAATAAAGCAGGATCTTTACATTTATCAGCAGTTACTCTAGGCTCTTGCTGACTATAATCTGCTACTATTAAAGTATTTCCTTTTTCAGCTATAAAACATGTTCTAAGAGGATTTACTTCTCCCATATCATCAGAAGCTGTTATATTTTGTAAATTGGGATTAGAACTACTTATTCTTCCAGTATTTAATATTTGAAAAAATTCTGAATGAACTCTTTGAGATACTGGATTAAAATGTTGTTTTATAAAACTTTCTCCATAAGTAGAAATTTCTTTTTCAATTTCCTTATATTTTAAATATATAGGAAGAATTTCAAATTTATTACTTTGTTTAATAAGATGTTTTCCTTCAACTGATTTTTTAATTCCTCCTTTTAACTTATCTCTAACTTCAACATTAATACCTATTTTTTCAAATAATTTAATAACTTGTTTACTACTAGACCATTTTATTTTACAGTTAATATCTGTACTAAATAAATCTAATTGATTATCAAGAAATTCAATAAATTTATTATCAATAACCCATTGATTAAGTTTTTGTTTATAATTTAATAAATGTTTTTTATTTTCTTCTGCAATAGCTAACCATTTATTAGGATCAATTTTAAAGCCTTTATAAGATACTTTTGCTAAACAAGGTAAAAATAAATGTTCTAATAATAAATAATTTTCTAAATTATCATTTTTAGCTTTAATTTTTTGTTTATTCATTATATCTTCCATATAAACAACATCTGTAGCAGCATATTTAATTACAGAAGAATCTAAACCTCTCCAATGTATTTGACCTCTTATATCTTTACTTAATTCAACATCACAATATCTCTTAACTAAAGATTGAAGTCCTAAATATCCTTTTTCATGTTTTATACCTCTGGTTAAAGCTCTTTCTACTAAAAAACAATCCCAAACATTTTTAATATTAATTTTATAATGAAATAAAAATCTAATATCAAAAAATCCATTAGTCATTAATTTAAATATTGATTCATCTTCAAATAAATATTTAAATAAGCTTAATGGATATAATGAATTATCAATTACAAATTGATTATTTTTATCTCCTAATTGGTAACATAATACTTTATGTTCATAAGCATTAGGTAAAGCTTTTGGATTTCTTTTATTAAATTCAGTTTCAGTATCAAATTGAATTACTTTCTTATCTTTAAAATATTCTATACATTCTTTTATAGTTGAACAAGTATAAATGTCATTTTTTTCTTCTATTTCAGAATTACCAATAAAATATATCATAATTTTTCATATTTCTCTTTAAAATAACTTTCAGAAATAAAAAACATATTAATAAATAAAGTAAAATTAGTAACTAATCCTAAATTAATGTGCATAAGTATATCATGTTGATTAGGAATATTTATTTTTTCTAAATAAATTTCTTTCTTTTCAAAAATATATTGATTTATTAATTCACAACCTTCTTCTAAACTAATTTTTCTTTTTATTAATATGTTTTTTATAAATTCTTCATTTTTCATTATTTTTTACTATCATATTCTAAATTCATAATTTTCGCACTAAAATTACTATCTAATGTTCTAACAACTATTCCTTCTATTAAATTATCTTTAAAATAAGTATTACATTCTTTTAATAGTTCTTCTTTAGAATTAAATGATTTATTAAATACTAATTTGCATCTATTAAAACCACATTCATCAATACATTTATCAAAATTATTTTCATTTAGTTTAATAGTTGTAGAATTATATAAATCTAAACCATAAAATATAATATTAGGTTCCAATTTTACAGAAGGATTATTTTTATTTCCTGAACCTTTTAAACCTTGTCTATTTAATTCTCCTCTTAATGCTAAATCAATATCTAAAGATTTACAATATTTTACAAAAGTATCTAAATAAGGTTTACCAATTCTAACAAAATCACTATCAGATTCTACTTCTTTATAAATATTTAAATCTGGTTTAGTCCAAAATAATATTTTTTCTAATAAAGTTTTATCTCTTCTACCAATTATTTTAGTAATAGTTAATGGTTTATCTAAATTTCTAGAAGCTATTCCAGCTTTACCATTTTTATAATATAAAGTAATACTAGAGCCATCTATTTTTTCAGTACCAATTAAAGTTATAGGATAACCAATATGTTTATCTATATGATTCCACATATTATTAATATTTTCTTCATCAGTCCTATACATTCCTTCTGGAAATACTCTAGATTGTCCTCCTTTAACTCCAGAACCTGATTTATCTTCTGGTTCTTCCCACTTAGTAATTCCTAGAATTTTAGTTATATCTAAACCCTCTAAATCATAATTTCCAGATACTTTATTAGAATAATCTTGAACTTCATTTAGTGATAATAATATACCATAAGAATAAACCGGAACTCCATTACCAGTATGTAAATTAAATTTCTTAGCCTTAATTCTACCATTAGAACCTAATAAAGTCTTTTTAGGATCTCCTCCTGGTCTATGAAAGCTCTCAAATAAACTTACATCAGGTAAACTATAATCAGGTTGTATAAATACAGCTTTATCTCCAATCTCATATAATCCTTTTTGAGATACTAAAATATTTCCAACTTCTTCTAATTCAATAAGTTCTATAGAATTAGCTTGATCATCACCTTTAAATAAAGGTATTTTATTTTTTATTGTTACAATTTCTACTGGATTCATTATTTTTCTTTTAATTTAACATATTCAGCTAACTCATCTAATCCCATTGTTTTAGATTTATGTACTTCATGTTTAGTTGGTAATCCATTATTAAATGATACATAATCTTCTCTATGAACTGCATATCTAGTTTGAGTTAATGGATCAGCCATAAATAACCAGGGATATAACACTTCTGATATATGATTTGTCTTAGTTTCTTTTACTTTTTTAGTTTTATTTTCCATTTAAATTGTTTTAATTATTTATTTCATTTAATAAAATAGGATCTTCAGCCTCTATACCCCACTTAGTTACAACAAGAAAACCACCTTTAACCTTTTGTAATACAACTGGATCTGGAATATGCTGTAATTTGTAACCATCTGTAATATACATATTTGAAGTATCCATATCTTTAATTGGAGCACAAATTGATAAATCTATTTCTTTCATAATCCATTCTGAAGGATAATCTTTTTTATATGACATATAATTTTGTTTGGTTGTAATATATAAACTATCTGAATATATATTTCTCCTATAGTAAGAAAATTCTGATTCCTTTAATTTAAAATTTTCAATTTCTTTAAGATTCTTTTCAGGAACAAAACCTTTGAATCTATTTACTCCTCCAAATACTAAACTATATTTTTGACAAATCGCTTTAACTTGTTGTTCTGTAATAAATTTATTAAAAGGATATTCTCTTTTATAATAAGTAATTAAATCTATCTGTTCTTTGGAAATTTCAGAAGCTTTTATTATATTTTTACCTATTTCAACTTCTTTAACTTGATTAAATCCAAATTTAGATAATCTATTTATTTTAGATTCATTAATTTTGGGTTGATTATTAATTATATTATTAGCTTCTTCCAACAACTTATCTGATGCTATTTCAAACTCATTGTGTATTGCTAATACTTCTTTAGGATAAATAGCTTTAGATATACTTTTAGGCAATTCTTCCATAATAGCTTCTTTATTTAAGATAGCTTCTTTTCTAAATAGATTTTTTAAATTCATTTTATTTGTTTTAATTTATAAATATAAGTACTATCTTCAGCAAATTTTCTATGTATTTGCTTTAAATACATGTTTTGTATTCTAACATAATCAGATAAACATTCTTTATATGTATTATATGATTTATATTCATTTCCTTTCATTATACCAACTATATTCTTATGTGTATAAGTTAGTTTTGATTTATAATGTCCAGTTTCTTGTTTAATTTGAGCCAAAGCTACATTAGGTAAAATACAACCTAATCTTATTAATTCATTTGTTATAGATGAATCATTTAACTCAATATCTTCTGATTTTTTTAATTCTACTTTCTTATAGTTTATTTTGTAATTATTAACTTTTGTATTTTGTGAAAATAAACAAATAGCAATTATAATTATAACTGAAGCTATTAAAAAATTAATAAAAACTTTTCTATTATAAGTAGAGCATTTACTATTACACTTTTTACAAATATATCTATTATCCATAAAATGAGTAACTTCTTCATTACAACAAGATGATTTTATATTTTTCATTTTAATTTGTTTTTAATTCTTGATTTACTATTTAAATATCCTATTAATATTAAGATTACTATTATTATAAAAGTTCTTAATAAATTAATTAACATTATACATGTTGTTTAAAAAAGTTAATAGCTTCCTGTATCTTACCATCTTCTATATATAAGTATATATCTGATAGTATCATTTGATTTTGTTCTACTGTTCTATCTGCAAAAGCATTAAATACTTCATCTAGATTTATATTTTGCATATCAGGTCTATACTTTAATAAGTTATAAAATCCCATAATACAATTTAAACAAGCATTTCTTGTTGTACAGTTAGTTTTTATGTAGTGTATCATTTTATTATAATTCTAGTATATGTACCTCCTTCACACCATCTTTCATCAGGTATATAATGATAAACAACACTATCTTCAATTACTATATAATTAAAAGCATCTACAGAATAAACTGTATTATTATTAAATTGTAATCTTGCCATACATTCTTTAGTACCAAAATGACAACTAGTTAATGTAATATAAATTATTGTTATTAATATTATTATTTTATTTTTCATTTTATTAAATTTAAAGTGTTATATAAAGCATCTTCTAATGCTTCTTCATAAGTATTATATATTACATAATCTTCAATATTAGCTTCTAAACAATATAGTTCAAATTTTATTTTATCCGCATCAGATTGATAAATACTAAAATAATATTTATTTTCTTCAAATAAGAATTCAATTTTAATATGAATATCATGAACTTCTCGTAGCCAACGTTGTAAAAGGCTTTGTGTTGGTGCTGTATAATAAGCATTACTAGAATGAGAGTTAAGATTCTCAATTATATCTTGATCATAAATAATAGGTTTTGTAGTATTATAAGCTTCGGGATAATAATAGTTTTTAACTATAAAATTAAATCCTTTCTTTTTAGCTAAAACAGCTGTTTTATATTTTATTAATTCTTCATTCATATTATTTATTTATTAATTAAACAAGCTGCTCATCATTCTAAGCTCTATTACACTATAGTTACTTGTTTTTGTTACAGGCGAGTAACAATGTTATTTAATCTGTTTATTATATCCTTTTACTAAATTAGTAGCAAATTCTTTATCTCCAATAACTAATATGAGATTTTTAGTTTGACTAATCTCATATCTATGAATTTCATAAACAACAGGATTATTTCTTTTAATTAATATTAATTTATCTTTCATTTTCTAAATGAAGTTAACAAATCAAATCCATGAGATTCAATCTTAATTTTATTTAATTCTTCTTCTTTAACTCTTTGATTGTGAGCTTTTAAAAGTAATTCATTAGCTTTTTTATCAAATTGACTAATTGAGTATCTATAAGCTTTTTTCTTAGCTCTACGTCTATTATTAATTAATCTTTGATATTCAGGATCTTTTTTAGATTTAAACTCTTTATACCAACCAGAAATAACTATATAAATAAAATCTTCCTTTTGAGCTTTATATCTTTTATAAATAGGTAGTGGTTTTATAGTATTTTTTCCTCCATATTCATAATATAAGAATTTACCATTTCTAAAAAACCTCCTATCTCCATGATAGGCTTTTAATTTTTCATTCATTACAGGGAACTCTTCTATTTTCTCATAAACTTCTTCAAATTTATTTATTGAATCATAAGTATCTTTATGAACTTTATCAGTTCTATAATCATCTGATAGAAAGGCAATATCTTTCTTGTATTTATTTCTTTTCCAACCTTTTTGGATATTGTCAAATTCATCAACTACATAATAAGGATTTCCTCTGCCATAATCTTCAAATTGTTCTAAAAATAATTTCCTATCTTCTCTTTTAGATTTAGTACAATAATAATGAAATGCTAAATCAAATGATTTCCCTATGTTTTTATTTATAATCCTATCAGTTAAATGATGTGGATTTTTATCTGAGTGATAATAATGATCATACCAAGGGTAATCCCAACCTCCTAATCTTCTTTCTGTTTTAAAATAACAAACTCTATTACATCTAAAAGGTAGAGTTTCTACTTTGTCTAATTGATTTATATTTACCTTTGACATATTTATTAGTTTTAAATTGTTTATTATAAGAAGAATGTCTTAATTTAGGTATTTCTACTGTTATTGTGTGATAAATAGGTTCTAAAAAGAAACCTACTTGAACTCTAAATTGTATTATCATAATAATTGTTCTACTTCTGTCTGTGATAAATAACATGTTAAACCTTGAGCTGTGTCAAATAGATAAGTATTAAATATACATTTTCTATAATAAGCTATAAAAGTAGAATTCCTATATTTAAATCTATAATATCTATCTTTTATTAAATTATTTTTATTCATAGTTTAATGATTTTAACTTTATGAGTTCCTCCTTGTGATTCAGGTAATACTAATTTACCAGTTTTTAAAGCTTCTCCTAATGGAGATTTTTCAGTAAAAAATTCAATATCTTTAGGAATTAAAAACTTTTCTTGTATTACTCCATTAGAATATTCTATTTTATATTTTTCTAGTTTAATTTCTGTCATTATTTTTTATTTATATGTAAAATTGTCATTTTAATCTGCCATTTTATCAATTCCATCTAATTTGGTATTCAATTTGATGTATATTATATGTCTAGACAACAAATAAATATTATTAACAAATTAAAAACAAAATTAAATGGAAGGATACATGCCCCCTATGGGAGGTTTTATTAACACAGGATCTGATAATTCAGCCTTAGTTGCAGCTGCTATTGCTGCTGGTTCAAACAGATTACCATACACTGATGGATTTGGTGGTGGAGGTTTAAGTGCTTTAGTATTAGCTTCTCTACTTGGTGGTAGAGGAGGATTTGGCTTTGGTAATGGTACTACTGCTGATAATAACAATATTATCTTAGCTGATTTACGTAAAGATGTTGGTGATGCTGCTTTGGAAGCTGCTAAAGTTGAATCAAGAATTCAAGCTGCTATTCAAGTACAAGATACTAATAATCAAGTAAACTTCAGAGCTTTAGATAATAAGATCTGTGAAGTACAAAAGGATGCTATTATAGTAGGTAAGGATGCTATTATTAACTCACTTCAAATTGAAGCTAGAGCTACTGATAGACTTAATGCTTTATCCACCAATATGGAACATCACTTTTGTAAAGTAGAAGCTGATATTAAAGAAGTTAAATGTGATTTAGGTTTACAAATTGAACGTGGATTCTGTGAACTTAGAGAAAAAACTCTTCAAGATCAATTAGATGAATTACGTAGAAAAGTAGCTTGTGGTGATAATTCACTTATTTCAGCTCAAATATCTAATTTGACTGGTTTAGTTAATTCAACTTTACAAGAACAAAAGCAAAATAATAAAACTGTACAAATTGGAACAGGTTTAATTGCAACTCCTAGTAATTCACAAACTAATGTTCATTAATTATGAAAGAGTGGTACAAGAAACATGTAGATAAATTTTCTGAAGAAGAAGCCTTATGTAAAATTCATGATACAATTGAACGCGCTAAATATTCTTATATTGATGGAGATAATACAGAGTATCTTTATGAATTACAAAAAGCTTGGTCTATGTTGGGTGATTATATCCAGAGAAAGTCTGAAACTGAAAAAGTTGATTTAACTCAAGGTAAACCTCAACAATCTGAACAACAATCTCAAAGACAAAACCAAATGCAATTCTATAATCCTTACTATCCTTATGGAGCTAATCCAAGAGGTAGAGTATATGGTTATCGCAGATACTAATTATTATTAGTAAAATTAATCCTCTTAGAATTAACTAAGAGGATTTTTTGTTTTAAAAAACTACTCATCCATTTCTAAGTGGAATATTATTACTATTTTTAAGATTGGAATTGAACCAATATCTCTGATTACGTCAGTGCATAAGCCTATATGCTACAAATATTTCATAAAAATACCTTACAATAAATAAACTATTCTTAGCAATAGTGAAATCATCTGAATTATTATCAGTTTATAGATTTTAGACATTCTAAATTTATCTTCAGTAAGTAGTTTTTATTTCTTTAAATTAAACAATAGGTGTACTTTTCTCTCAAGCTTTTATTGCTTATTACTATTTTGATTACCGGTATTTATTACCTATTGTTTTTGTGGGGAATTAAGGACTTGAACCTCACTACTTATGTCCTATATTCATAAGATGTCTACCAATTGCATCAGTTCCCCAGTTAGTAGGCTCTTTATATCCTGCGAGCCTACTTAATTGTTACATATTCACTAATATGTTAATTAAAGTTTTCATATAATCTAAAGTTTAATGTACAGATGTTTCGCCAACCAAACTGCTGGGCCTTATTACTTTTAATTTAGAGGCCCAGACTGGATTTGAACCAGTAATCTTCTGTTGTTTATATTTATATGACTTTAATTGATTTAAAGTAAACCTAAAGCTAATCACTCAACACTTAATGCTACTATATAGGTAGTAGATTATAAACTTAATGTTAATTGTAATGCTAAGGCTTAGTGATTTTCTTTAATGATTACCATTGTGTAAGTAATCAAATATTTTATTAGATGTTAAATTAGAATTAACAGATTCAACTTCATTAGCTTTTTTCAAAGCTTCAATAATAGAAGTTAATAATACTTGTCTTCTTCTTAATAAACCTGCTCTTTCTCTATGACTCCATTCTCCTGTAAATTTTTGAAAAGAATACTCTCCAAGATCAATAATAGTATCTTTAGAAGCAACTTGTGGTACATACTTAGCTCCACTATCTTTAGTAATATTAGGATCTGGTAATATATAACTTTCTTTAGTTACTGATTTTTTAACACCTGTTTGAGGAATTGATTCATAAATACCATTTCTATCTTTATAAATTTCATTAGTATTTTTATTCCATATTTCAGAATCACTTCTAACTGGAATAGAAGAATACATTTTTTCAATATCTCCATTTTCAATTAGAGATTTTAATCTTAATAATTCTAAAGAAGAATATTCTCCCCAAGATTTACCATCAACTAATAATTCTGCTTTAGCTATTCCTGAAGCATTTGTAGCTTCTTGAGAAAATAAAGCATCAATATATTCTTTACCCGTTTGTTCAAACCATTGAAGTTTTTCTTCTACTGTTGTAACAATTAATTTAGTACCTCTTTCAGCAGGTAAATCAATCATTCCAGGTTTACTTTCATAAGTTTTTACTTCTCCTTTAAAATCACCTTGATTTTTACTAAAATAAGAACTGTAATCTAATACCATAGCTCTGAATGAACTTTGTAAGGCATCTGTTTTTGCTAATAATACATTTAATTTTGACATTTTAATTTATTTTTATGTTAATTTTAATATAACTAATTGACTATCAATTAATTAGTGGACCTAGTGGGAATTAAACCCACGTCCAAACTAACTATCTAATAACTTTCTACATGTTTAGTATTTGTTTTTCTTCTTAATACAAGAATAATTCTAGATGGTTATACTAGAAATCTACTAGTTTATCTCTAATATTATTATAGTCCTAATAGTTAAACAGATTTGGGACTTTATTGAAATTAATTAGGCTGCTACTAATTCTGCTTCAACAGCAGTTTTTACTTCTACTCCAGATACTAGATCAGAGATTGCAGATTTGGAAGTTAAGTCCATTGCTGAACCTAATTCATTTGTTATAGTGTTAACTATTGTTTATACTCATAGATTTAGATGTTAGGGTACCTCACATCACATGCTTACTATTATATATTTTAGCTGTCAAAATCTGTTAGGCCCATATATTTTTAAATAAAGGCTTTTCACCTTATTGAAAGTTTCAATCAACTTTTAAGTTTTTAATACAAATTAAACCAATAGTTTGACAAGAAATTTCATCTTGCATGGAAAATACTTTCCAGTCTTTTCAACCGTGTCTTATTCCACCACAATAGTTTGTAATTTAATTTGTATATTTTAATTATTGAAAATCAGCTAATACAGCTTCTAATTCAGCAATTTCAGCATTAAGACTTGCAATTTCATCTTCAACTTCTTCTACAGCAATTTCAGCAGTATGAACTTCTTGTTGCTTAGAATTTTTAACATCTAAATAAGCTTCCAAATTAGCAGCAGGAGTAAATCTTGCAACTTCTAAAGCTTCATTAGCCATTTCTAATGTACTATTTGCTGATTGTAAATCTAATTCAAGATTAGAAATTTCACTTTTTCTTGTTGAAATTTGTTGCCTAACTTCAATTGTACTTCTCTTAACAAACAATTCTATTTGTTCTCCTTGTTTTTGAGCTTCACTCTTATTGATATGAGTAAGAGCTTTGTTTACAAATTTGTTTGTACTTTTAAATTGATTTTTTGTTGTTTTTGCTTTTGTAGCCATTTTAATTTAATTTTAATTTGTTTATTGTTTTAATTATTAATTGTTTTTTCTCTTTTTTAACAGGTTGAGAATTGACCTTTTTTATTTTTAAATCTATTTTAGTTGTAATTGGTTTAACTAAACTCTGATTATTTTTACTCCAATCAACTACTTTCCAACTATAAGATTCTGTAATTTTCTCAGTTTTAATTGAATTATTATCTTCCTTTAAAACATATTTCTTAAACTGATCAAAAGTTATTTCAACATGATTATCAGGAATATTACCAGTCCAAAACCCATTACTAGAAGTAATATAACCATTTGGATTTGGATTATTAGGATCCATTTCACCAATAGCTCCAGGAGTTCTCCATTTACCTAAAATTACTATATTTTCTTTAGTAACCTTAATAAACCATTTTTCTGGTAATACAAAATTATCTTTTGGTTTAAATCCAACATGCATTAATTCCCAATAATCTTTATCAATTGGTTTAGCTGTATGTCCATAAACATCAATAATAAAGTTATAGGGTGTTTCATTATTAATTTTATAAAAATGATTTTTTAATACTCCATTATGACCATTATCTGATTTTATCCATTTAACATATCTACCAACTAAACTTTCTTGTTTTATTGTAGGAATTTCATGAGGTAAAGCTTTTCTAACTCTACCATAAAATACTCCATTACCTTCATCTTTAGATGATTCAGTTAAAAAGTTTCCTTCCTTCCATACTCCATTATCAGAAATATAACCTATTTTAAAAGTTTTATTTCCTGTATGAAAATTAGAATTAAAATTTTGAAAGCCATCATCACCTTCTTTTAGTATGGTTACCCAATCTCCAACCTTAGGTTGCCATTCTTTTTCAACTTTAGGTAAAGATACTAATTCAGCAAATCCATAAATATTATGATATAAACAACTTTGACCTGTTCCACCATAAATATGACCATTATATATTTTATAAGTATTTGAATCTTGTTTTAATACATGATTATTTCCATTAAAACACTTATAAGTACAACCAATAGGAAATCTTTTTTTACATTCAGTTTGAATTTCTTTTATAGACATTGTTTTTTCTTTAATAGTTTCTGGTTTAGAAATTATCTCAGCCCATTGACCATCTTTAAAAATATAACAACCTGATCCTATAAATTTATCACCATTAATCTTTGAATAATAAATTATTAATGAATTATTATTTTGCCAATAACTATTAGTTTGAGTAAAAGATCTATCATTAATAACACAATCTTCTTTATATTTAATATCTTTAAATACAGTTCCAACAGGATAATCTTTTTTAGCTTTTTCTAGTATTTGTTCTTTAGTCATTTTAACTTGTTTTTCTGGTTTAGGAATATATTTACCTTCTTTTTCACATAATTCAAACCATTCAATTTCTTCAGAAGTAGCTAATCTTATTGTTCTATCAGTAAAAGCCCAAAATTCATTTCTATATTTATTAGATTTTGTCCACAAACTATTACAATAATGTTCTTTATTAAATCTTACACATATTTCATTATTATAAAAATAAATTTTACCTTCTTCAAGAGTAAATCCATGACCATTAGTAAAAGTGTATTTGGGTTTAATAATTTTATCTACATGTCCTTCAGGTAAATATTCTTGTATTTCAGAAAGATCTGTTAGTAATTGTAATCTATTATTATTAGCTCCACAACTTCCATTATCTTTAACATAATTACTATCAATTCTTTCATCATAAAGCATATAAGCTCCATCTAATTTACTATTAGAACATTTTCTATAACCATTTGTAAAATCAGTTATTTTATACCAACAACCAACAATAAATTCAGATTCTTTCTTTAAAGTAGTTACATCATAAGGTTTACCTAATCTATCATATTCAGCTATTTCTTCTTTAGTAGCATATCTCCAATCTAATAAATCTTTTGATTTATCAAATTTAAGAGTATAACAACCATTTCCAACTCCATTTATATCAGCTAAAACACTTAAAGCATCATCATCTTTTCTTTGTTTAGTTATAAAATTAACTTTGGTAGTATTTCCTTTAAAACTATTATGTAATTTTAAACATACAATATAATCACCTTCTTTAAATTGATTAATCTCTTTAGTTTTATTTTGAGCTTCATACAATTCTTTTGTAGATGGTTTAGTTAATTTAACCCATAAAGCTGCTTTATTACCATCTTCATCCAAACATATATAAGTATTTCCTCCTAATGAACATGTATAATTATTTCCTTTTTCTTCAGATAAAACTTTAAATATTTGTCCTTCTTTTCGATAACTTTTAAAACCACAAGCACTATTATTTCCACCTGATAATACACTAACATATTCTGGAATACTTTCTTCAATGAAATCTGAAGCTGGATAAACTATATAATCTTTATTTTCAAAAAAAGAACAATTAGGTACATCAATACAAATTGTATCTCCCCATTCTTTAAATTTAGCATTTGTTGTTCTACCAGTTAATTTAACTATTTTATCCCATTCTTTTTGAGTTTCACATTTAATAGCTGTTTTTTCATTTTTATAATCTTCTATTTTTTTCATTTTAACAAGTTAAAGTTTGAGTTTGAAAATGATTATATTCAATATTAGTCATTTTATTAATAAAATTTATTCTATTATTTTTTAATTTTTCAATAAATTTATTTTTAGTTAATCTTGTTCTAACTAACATGTTACCTTGAGGTAATCTAAATTCATTAATTTTTACTTGCTTTTCCATAATATTTTTATTAAAAATATAACAGGAAATTAATCCTGTTATATTTATATTATTTATTTATTTAGAAATATTAATCATAGGAGTATTACTTCCTAATGAAGTAGTTGGAAGTTTACCATCCCAAGTTCTAATCCATTCAACTTTAACAAAATTATCTGTATAAGAAGCTTGTAATTCTCTATTAGCTAAAGCTCTAAATTTAGCTGCTTCATATTCTCCTTTAGCTTCTGCAATATTAGCTGATGCATCTCCATTAGCTTCAGCAACTTTAATTTTAGCCTTAGCTTCAGCTGTTTTAACATCATTTTCAGCAGTTAAAGCTGTTTGAACTGATGTATTTTTAGCATCAATCATGTGTTGTAAACTAGCTGGAGGAGTTAAATTAGAAGTTATTCTTTCAAATTTAAAACCATCTTTTAATAAGGCGTTAGTTAAATAAGATTCAGCCATTTCTTCAAATTTATTTCTATTATTTACAAGACTATCAGGACTAAATTTATTAGCAGTTAATCTATAAGCATCATAAACAACATTTCTAATTATAGATGATTGAATTTGATCTAATGGTCTTCTATATCTAACATAAATATTAGGAACTTCAGATTGTATTGGTGAATAATTTAAAGTGGGATCTACAGTAAAAATACTACCACCTTTAGCTGTAACAGTAAAAGGTTCAAAATCTGCTGTTTGTGTATATGTAGGAAATTCTACAATTTGAGAGGCTCCAGGCATATAAAATACCCAACCAGTAACTTCTGTTACATTAGAAACTCCCTTTTCAGAACCAGTCATATTAACTTTTAATCCTGTATGTCCTGCATCAATTCTTGTACAAGAACTTATTGATATTACTATTGCTATAAAAGCGATTAAATTAAATATTTTTTTCATTTGTTTTATTATTAAATTGTTTTATTATTTGTTTGATTAATTTTACTAAAATTATTGTTGTTATTCCACCTATAATAGGTATTAATATTCCATATAATAAGAAATAATGATTCATTAAATCTGCTACTTGTTCTAATCCTAAAGTCATTAATATAATAGTTAATATTATTAATGATATTAAAAAACTTATTTTTATTATTTTCATTTAAAATAATTTATTTGTAATTTTATTTATAATATAATATAAAATAAATAATACTATAATTACTGTTGAAATAAATAATAAAAAATAATTTATCCAGGGAATTAATGAACATACAATTAATATTTTATAAATATTAACTCTACCTTTGTAATAATCAATCCAACCAGAATATTTACTAGGTTTTTCTATTACAAATTCACCTTCATCTAACTTAATACATTTCTTTTTATCAAATTTTGCTATTAATATAGTTATAATAATACAAAATATTACTGCTAATATATACATTTTATGCTAATTTTAATTTTTTACTTGTTTGTTTTCTTAAAAATTTCTTTAAATATCTATTATTACCTAATGATTTTAATAAGTAATTAATAGCAGCATTTAAAATAGGTTTATAAGAAGATGGTTTACTATTATTACCATTTCTTCTAATAGTAATTCCAGTAGGTTCTCCTTTAAGATCTACTAAGTTATATACTTTTCCATGTTCTACAAATCTCCTTGCTTGTCTAGAAGGTCCTTTTGTAATATATGGATTATGTTTATCTAATGGATTAGTTACAATACCATCAGAATTAATTTGTTTAACATAAGGTTTATTTAATGTTTCCATGATTTTTTAGTTTTTAATTATTTTTTATTTCTACTTTTTATCCACTCCATAAGAGTTTGATATTTTTGTTTACTTGAAGTTACACTCATTTTAATTTAATATTAATTCTGTTTGAAATTTATCTGTTATATTATCTCTTAAATTTGAATATTCTTCATAATAAAATCCTTTTTCAAGTTTTCCGATTTTATGTTTATTACTATAAATAGAAGATAAACTAACAGTAATATTATCTTCATTTAAAATTCTTTTACAAGCTTTAGCTAATGGACAATTAAATATGTTTACAAAATCATTTACTGGTGTTAAATTATAATCTATATCTTCTCTAGTTATTGTTATTGATTTTTTACTCATTTTATTTAATTTAAAAAGAGTTGTACCTGGTTATACAACTCTTTTATTTATAACTTATTTAATTAAGCTGCTGCATCTACTAAATTAGTAGTAGGATTAACTGCTGGAGTAGTAGCTCCAATTGTTAATTCATGACCAGCTGATTTAAATACTGATTCAATTGTTTCATGACCAAATACAACAGTTGTATATTTAGTAGCTGTATTTTCACCTACTGTATAAGCCGGTACCTGACGAGAAACTATTTCTGCTGGTACTTGTTTTCCAATAAATTTACTGATCTGTTCAGGATTTCCACCTTTCCAGATAGCTTCAGTTCCATCAATATTATGTTGTTGCCATATTACACGTTTTACTGTAGAAGCAAAAGGATTGTTTGGATCCTGAAATTCTGCTGTATAATATTGACGTGAAACTTTACCATCTTTTCTTGTTTTCTCTGTTGATAATGCGGAGATTGCTAATAATACTAATACTTTATTCATAATTTTAATTTTTAATTTGTTATTTATTGTTATATTTCTTTTTAAACCTGTAGAAACAAAAAACAGGGATCTTAATACCATAACCAGCTGATAATAATATTTTGATAAAATAAAGAGGCTAGTCAAGTTCTAGCCTAACACATTTTTAGATAAACCGCAGGAATGTGTGTGATTCTTTAAGTACAAATCATAACCTGAAACTTGTTTTTTTTGTTTTTAAAATTAAGCTGATGCATATCAACAAGCCATTTAACTTAACCATAGTTTAAGCACTTAATTTTTTATTAATCAGAAATCATCATAAAACTGATTAATTTTTTAATACTCTAAAATCTTTAGGAAATACTGTTGCTATAAACTTATCAACAGTTGATATGATTTTTTCATTCCTATTTTTATTTAAATGATTTGTTAAATTTAACTCTTCTTTTTCAATTAAAAGTTTATTAAATGTTCTTAACCATTCTTGTCTTTTAACTTTTTGAAAGTGACTTTTCTTAGTAACTTTTAAAAAGTTAATTGTTTGTTCTATCTGAAATTCATTCAGTTTTTGAATAGGAATAAGTTTATTATTCCATCTCCAATGTAAATTATTTAGCATGATGCTACTTTTAAAGAAAGATTAAATTTTGGTTGAAATTTAATACTAAGCATTGTTTCTAAGAAACTTTGTTGTAAAGCATTATTACTTCCTCTTTTAGCTGTTTTTAATAGCTCTCTTTCCTTTTTAGTTTTAATAAAAACAGTTTTATCTATTAATACTAATCCAGGTCTTAAATTTTCAGCAACCATCATTCTGTCATTAGTTGTATGAACATAATTATCCATCCAGTATTTTTCATCTCTACCATCTTCTGTTGGATCTTTAATAGATCTTAAAGAGAATTTAGATTTACCTTGTGAATTAGTTTCAATTAACAATTGAGAGTTTCTCATTGCTCCATCATTTACTTTGGTTAAAATTTGTGTGTTTGATTTCATGATTTTTTATTATTAAACGTGTGTATAACCTTTTTTAAGTAATTTATTTAAATCTTTTATTTCTTCTTTTAACCAATTAATTCTTGGAAGTAATCCTTTATAACTTTTAAGTAATGGAAATAAATAAGCTTTTTGACCAATATATTTATCATAGTAACCATCAATATTAAATAAATCATAAATTTCTTCATCAGTTGTATGAAGACAATTTTTACAAATACCATAAGATAATCTAGTAATAATTAATTGATTTAAACTATATTTTTCATTATAACCTTTTTCATAATTAACAAGACATTTTTTAAATATCTCAATTAGTTTCTTTATTTCCATTTTAATTATTTTATTATATTATAAACTATCCATCCAAATAATAATATTATTAATGGTGTTAAAAAGAAATTAGAAAATGTTTGATTTTTATCTTTATATTCATCTTTAATTACACTTGATGAATGATTTTTAAATAAAGATATAAATAATGATATTCCTAATGCTTGAACATAATTTATTTCTGGTAATGTTGTAAATACTGGTAATAAAAACCAATACCAAAATTTATATACTATAAAAGAGTATATTAATGTACTATAAGATATAATAAATACTATTATAAATATTACAGCTAAAATTCCTAATATTATTTCCATTTTAATTAAATGTTAAAGTTGTTTTAAACTCAGTAATTACTCCATAATTTAAAGCATTATAATTACTTTCAGTAAATGGAGGATTGATTGTTCCTAAAGTTTTATTTAAATCATTATCTCTTACACTATTATCATCAACAGCTGGATTTTTTGATATATTAGCTTCTTTAATAGCTCTTGCTAAAGGACAATTAGCTACATTTAAATAATGACTACCTAAATGTTTATTTGTTATTTTTAATTCTACTTGTTTTGACATATTATTTGTTTTTTATTAATTATTCTTGAATTGGTAATTCTTTTATTAATGGTATAACATTTGAATAATCTCTTATACCTTCAGAATAAGATTTATCATTTATTGTTGCTAAATTAAGATTACAACCCTCATGTATTTTCATATCATTAAATGGTTCATATCCAATTTCTGAAAAATTATCTGATAAACATCTATAACCAGTTGAATCAATTTTTATATTTAAAATATCAGCTAATACTCCTAAACAACACATCTGATTAGGAATTACAGGATTTTTTAATTTATAACCAAATTGTTCATATTTTCCAGATTCTAATGCTTTAATCCAATTATCTTTTACTTCTTGTGTAAATTTAAAGTTTTTCATTTTATTATTATTTATTAATTTAAAAATATAACTAGCTAGTATTTCTACTAACTAGTTATTATAACTATTAATGATGAGTATTAATAGCTTTGCTCCACAATCTTCTCATCTAAATTATCTGGTTCTTCACCTGTGGAGTTATTCTTCTATGATATTATATGTTTTATATTTAACTCTTTTATTCTTATAAGTTATTTTATATCTGTAAGATTTAACTTTTCTTATTTCACTATCTTCTGTATATTTAATAGTATATTCTAAAGTTTCTATTAATTGATTATTATCAATAATAAAATAATCTTTAGTATATTGTATAATACAGATTATAATTAACAAAGTTATTAATACTATATCCATTACATTAGTTTTAAATTAGGTATTTGACCATCTTGCTTACAAATATATAAAGTTATACAAGGTATTAAGTTAATACACCATCTTTTACAAGATTTAGAATAATGAATACCTATCCAAAATGAAGCTAATCTAATCAATATACCAGCTTTAAATTTACTTAAATATGCTATACTAATTATTAATAAATATATTAATAAAACTGAGCTAAACCATATAATCCACATTCCTAAAATTATAAGTATATTATTCATTATTTAAAGTTTTTAGGTTTATATATAATTATTGGTGTTTTTACACTATCTAATGGATGTTTTAACCATAGATATTTTAATGCTACAGCTAATTTTCTATCTTCTACTGTAATAGTATCTTTATAGTTAGCTGTACTATCATTAGCTAAGTTAATGTTGAATAGTAAGGTTATTAGTAGTATTTTCATTTTGTTAATATTTTTATATGTTTTTTAATCCAAGATATTCTTGGTGTTATAAAATTTTCAATCCAATAATAACCATAATTATTATTGAATAGCATATAAGGATTATACCGTTTATATATAGGTCTATTTTTATTTATATATTTTTTTAATAACCAATATTCATCTGTAGTAATAATATGTTCATTATTTAACTGAGCAATCCAATTACATAATCCATCTTTAAAATGCTTTTTATGTTCAAGCATTAATTCTAATAATTCTTTTATAGTTCTTTGTTCCATTTGTTAGTTTTTAGATTAATAATTATTAATGTGGGGAAAAGAGGAATCGAACCTCAAACTTCTTCCAATGCTGGTTGTAGACTACCATTATCTTATTTCCCAATTTAAAATAATCTATCTTAAATGTTCTGATAATCAATATTTTTACAAATATTTAATTGATTTAAGATAGATTTCTGATTTGTTTTTAGTTATTTTTTCATGATTTTTAGATTTATTAGTTTTAGCACCTTCTTTTTATTTAGGAAAAGATTTTAACTTTTCTAAAGACTCGTCTGTCACCTAATAAAAGTAAGGTCACGTAGTTAATAGTTTTCAAATTAGGCATTCATATCTTTTACAAAAAGCTTGGATACGGCTTATTAACTACTTGCTGGAAACTCATTTGTGTTGTAGGATATTGATTTAACCAAGTGTTTCCACTGCATCTTACCAAGTTAATTATTAACTGGCATCCTCATAAATATCTCTTTTTCCAATAGAGCAACACATCTAATATTTCTATTAGTATCTTTATATAATAATATTTTACATCCTGGGGTTTGCACCTCTAATCCATTTCTGAATTACACATATACTCTGATGAAGCCAGTTATTATTATAAAGGTATTCAATGTTTAACCTATTTTTTTATAAAGCTACTTTTGCAATACACACTACTGCTTAAAATCAAATTTAATAAATTGTATTGTCTTTATTAAATATTAGATTATTTCAGATTCGTCACTAACTTTATATTATTTTTTGATACTGATGTATCATCCCGGTATTATATTTAATTTATTATTATTCATTAGTTATAAGGTAACTATCCATCATGATTTACCTAGTTTTCATGTTTTCTATTTATTTTAAGGTTAATAAATAATTTAATTAATAATAATCTTATAGTATTTCTTTGCTTTAAACTGACTGGACAGCTATAAGATTTAAATAACAAATCCCCCATCACTTAGCATAGATGTGAAGGGCCTCAATACCCAAAAGAGATTTGTTTTATTTTTTATTAATAATTCTAATACTCTAGATAGTTGAGCATATTAGAATTTATTTTAGTATTTTTATAATCCAACTATCAAAAGAAGTATCACCAAAGAATTTATTATTTTTTGTATCATTACTACCTGTCCAATAAGCTAAATTAGCTATTTTTTCAATTTCTTTTCTATTCCAACTATCTTTAATTGGTTTGATAATTATTTCATTGTTTTGGACAAATAATCCAAAATCACCTTTTTTAATATTTTTATCAGGATGAGAAAATATGTGTTCTCCATATTCAACTAACACCTTATCAATTGCTTTACCTTCATTAAAAGATTTAATATATTGTTCAATGAATGAGTTAGGTATTTGAGGATAAATAATATCTACAGGTTTATAATATTCAATACAATGCTCACATCTTTCTTTACATCTATTATTAGACTCTTCTTCACTTTGACAATGAGTATAATTTAAATCAGAATTAGTTGTTGCTATTATCTTTTTACAATCTTTACAAATATTATTTTTATCTAATTTGCGCGCTTGTAAAATTTGATTTGTATTACTACAATATTTCCAATCATCTTTTTCTATCTTTTCATCACTTAAAATGTATAAATGTTGAGGTATATTATCATATAATGCTGATTCTTCTGTAGCTACTACAGAGCTTATCAGTAATTTATTACATAAATGTAATTTACTTTTTTTTGTTTCAAGCATTATAACTTGACATTCTTTATGTATTGACATATTGTTTATTTTAAAGTATCTCCTATATTTCTACTTTCACCTATTGTTCTAGCTATTATTGACATATTACCAATACATAATATAGTCTTATTACTATCTATTACTGTAATATTATAACAACCTAAAGATTTTTCTTTACCTATTAATATAACAGGTGATTTTAAAGTGTTAAATTCTCTTGTAGAAATATCAGTATAATCTTCTGATTTAGTTGATTCACAACTCGCCAATATACAAATTGTTAGTAATAATATTAGTTTTTTCATTTTATTTAGGTTTAAATATTGTAATTTTTAAACTTCTTAATTCTCTATTTTTCCAATTTCCTAATAAATAATTAATACCTATTATAGTGTTATATCCAGGTGCTATTGTTATAAATATATCTAAAGAAGTAGGTTTTAATGAATTCCATCTTCCATCTTTATCATAATAAGCTTTTTGTATGAAATTAAAGCTTAAATTTACTGATATAAGATAAATAATAATAAATATTAATATAATTAAAGATTTTTTTTTCATTTTATTTATTTATTAGTTAATAATTGTGTTGAATATAGGACTCGAACCTATAACTTTAAGATGACGTAGTCTTATACTCTACCAATTGAGCTAATTCAACATTTAATTTAACAGGCTTTGTTCATCACTAATATAACCAGATAGGGAATTAGCCTCTCTAGTGTTTATTAGTATCCTGTTATAGATTCTTTCAAAGTGTTTAATTACGCCAAACACATAAAAGCTAGAGTAAAAATAAAGTAGGAGTTATTACCTAAACCCATACAAGAAAATTGGATTGTTTAATGAGTATTACTACTCTGATCTAAATATAAGGAATCACACCTCTTTCACATTTAATCCAGCTCATTGAGAGTATTTAAATTGTGTTGCTGTTTTACTAAACTAGCTTAAAAATTTAATAAATTACTTGTGCAATTTCAGGCAATATTATGTAGGCAGCTAATCCTACTCTGAAGCTGTAAATTTATAATATCTATACAACAAATACAAACTGCTGATACAGTTTTATAGGGAATATTATACACATTGCACCTATCTTACTATGATGTTCCTATTATTTGTCTTCTAGCAAGTAATTTAATATTTTAATAAACATTTCTACATTATTATAAATTCATAGGTGTCTATGTTCCTACCTCGATGTTTGCAATAACTTATCATTTAAGATAGTAGAAATGTTTAATATTTTAATTTTCTTAAATATTTTATAAGTATTAATTTAGCTTTATAAGCATCATAAACTTCTTTAGATACCTCACATACTTTGACATCAAAACAACGTTGTCCAGCAGATTGTTCTGTCATTTGAATATATTTACCGTCTTTTTTAATAATCCAATCATTTGGATTAATTATATTAATTTGATTTAATACATCAATAGAATCAACTATAACTTTAGTTACAATACTTGCATGTACTTCTATTTTAGACATTTTGTTTGTTTTAATTGTTAATAATAATAAACTCTCACAAGGTTACCAGTTATTCCTTGAAATCTAATGATTAATTAGATGTAAGTGTATATCTATCTATAACTTAGTTATCACACTAATTAGTAGTAATACAGTTTTCCTGCAATTTGATGAGAGTTTATTTAAGTAATTAATATCTACAAGACTGTCTATTCTTGAAATTAACATTATTTGTAACTTTGTTATCATTACTGCACCTACAATTGGATAGATATTAATTACTATATTGTTAAAATTCAAGTTTATTAGTTTCTCCTTTTAAAAAATCAATTAACTTTTTATTATTTTCTTTATTATCTTGAGCTATAAATACTTCAATAGGACTCCAAAATAAATAATTGTCTGAGGAAAATAATTTGGTATTTCTTTTTTCTTTAATATCTTTAATAAGACCATTAAGTTCAGGATTTCTTCTAGGTGAATTATGTTCATCATCACATTTAAATACTCTTTCACAAGATTTTTTTAATAGTGTTGAAGCTCTTTCAGATCTACAATCATTAGTCATTTGACCATAAATACAAAGATAATTGTCATTAGAATTTAATGTATTAAAATCTAATTTATCCAATTCTTTTTTAGTTGCATGTTGTTTTAATTTAGTAGCCTCAGCTATTACTAAATCTTCTAATTCTTCTTGATTTAATGTATTCATTTTTATGATTTTTTAAAGGTTAAAATTAAACATATTATTGTGCCAATCATTTAATTGTTTATAGAAATAATACTCTTTTTGAAGTATTTTTCTTAATTTCTTTTTCTTTTTTCTTGGTAAATGTTTAGCATCAATCCATTGTTGTTTGATTTCTTCTAATTTCTTTTTACCAAGTTCTGATATTTGATCTTGTTCATTTATAAACAAACTAAGAGCATGCATTAAATATGACATTGTTATGATTTTTAGTTAATAAATAAACTATTGTAATAGTAGATATATGAAGTTTTATATTTGAAACTCCCAAAATGAACTTTAATTTGTCAAAGCTTGCCTCGATAGCAGTATTCTACATAACTGTCAATTTTATATTACAATAGTATTAAGTTAAAATAGTTGTTTATAAAACTCTTTTAATTTCTTTTTAATTTCAATAATATCTTTGTTATTATCATATAATCCAATAAATCTTGATATTGAATCAGTTAGACTATGTACAACTACAGTGTTAGTTAAATAAGAAGTAGTAAAGAATCTTGAATTAGATTTCATTAATATACCTTCAGTTGTTTCTTCAGTAGTTAATAATACTGAATAAACTAAGTTATTCTTTATTTTGATAACTAATGATGGATGTCTTAATCTACAAGTGACAATATCTCCAATTTTTAATTCATTAGTTTGTTGACAAATTTGATTAAACTTCATTGAATTAATGATAGTTTTAATTTGCTTTACATTTAATTCATTATTGTCCAGGACTAATAAGAATTGTTCTTTTGTTAATCCTTGTAGGTCTTCTGGTTTAGATATTATCATAGTTTAGTTGTTAGATTAGTTAATTATTATGTAGTTTAATTCAATTGCAATACCCCCTATTAATAATAGTATTTCTAATAATAAGAGTATTAATAATATATTGAAATCAAAATTATCTTCTGTAATATATGCTTTATAAGCACAATAAAATGCTAGTATTATTAGTATTGATAGAATTATTAGTAGTATTGTCATTGTTATTTGTTATTAAAATACCAATATTTTGGTATATATACATATTTTTTAAAGATAGTATAAAAATAGTTATTATTCATAAGTTTAGCTATATAATAGGTTTATTTTAGGTAATTTGTGGTAATTATGCAAGCGATTAATTGTAGGTTAGAATAAGTGGTACTCTCTTATCTCTAAATAAAACACTAATAATCAATTAGTTATATTACAGTAGGGCTAATATTTCTATTCCTTCCATATAATTAACTGATTTATCATTCATTAACCTAAATTAATCAACTTATTGAATGATATTTAATTCATAAAAGTATTAATTACTATAATTCTTGCCCAATTATAATAACTAATACTTAAACTGTAATCTTGCAGGATTACTATTATTACAAGGAGGTAATAATTGGTAGAAGGATATGGAATTGAACCACAAGATAATTAACTAGTACTCAACTAATTATCCCAAGACCTATCTTTTAGCACTTTTAAACTTTTATTTGCAAATTATTGTTTATATCTTCTAAAATTGTTGCACTTTCCTCCCATATATTTTAATAAATACTCTAATTGTGACAAACTTTGTAGATAAACTACACAGGCTTTGATTTAATTTGTCAATCTTATGTTCCCTAGCTTCAAAGGTCAATTAGAGTATTATTATAATAGTTAGACAAAATCAGATCAATGAAATAACTAACTATTTATATCTTAATAAAATCAATACCTACAAGACTGTTATTCTTGAAGAATATGGTTCCCTTACCAGCAGTTAAATAACTTTTCTCCATAAGCATCCACTTGTATTAGTTCCAACAAATTGGATAGGTATTGATTTAATTTAATAAGTTAAAACTATTTAGCATACAGTTAAGGATTTATTGGTTACACCTTATTCTTATTTTCATAAGTTCTCCACTATACACTAAATAATTTAATAAATTTAAACTCTAACAAGTGGTTAATTCCACTTAAATAATCAGTATAAGTTTGGGAATTAGCCAGACTAAAGCAATTATTCATTAAGCAGTGATTAGAGTTTAATAAGTTAAACAAACTTAGGTTGTGAGTTTAAACAAGATTACACCTTGTCCTAAGTTAGTTTAATATTGTTATTTCTCAGCATAAAATCCTCTTAATTTACCTGAATATCTGATATTAGTATATCCTTCATGTTGTAAATCAAGTTTTAATTGAGATTTAGTTATTGATTTAAATGTAGTTATTGTAAAGAATTCTTGTTTCATTGTTTTAGTTATTAATTGGTTAGTAATTAGTTTAATTAAATTTAATTATAATAGTTCAGGTTGTTAGATGTTTTTGAACTCAAATGATATTTTAATCATTAACCAATATTATAATTATCCCTCTGTACTCAATTGTAATAGCTGTCCTTCAATAAGGCTTCCATTTAAGTACTCTGTTGTTACTCTATTACAATTGCTCAACCTTGGGAATTGAGTTATGGTACATTATTAACCTACAACTACTATTAATAGTTGTAGGATTTAAGGCTTTAAATGGTTATAATAATTAAATAATGTTTGAGCAATTAATAAACATGCTATAAATACTATTAAAATAATTATAGCATGTTTAGCCATTTCTTTTATTTCTTGTCTAATTTCTTTACTTATCATTGTTATTTAATTTAAGATTAATAATTGAAATAAACTATTGTAAGGATACAAACCTTAACACATGGATATTAAGTCTAATGACGCCATAACTAAGTGATTAACCTATGTTAATATTAGCTGCCTGTTATACTGGACAATAGTTTAAATAATAACTCTCAACCTGTTACAGTCAAGAGTTATTAGTGTTATAATGTTGCTATAACATTAGTTTCAGAAGCTGAATGAAGCATGTAGAACTGTTCTCCAATAGTTCCTCCGTCTTCAGGTTTATCTACTTCACACAAACTAACAACAGGTTTAGCATAACCTTTCTTAGATACCTTACCTGAGTTAGTACCACAAGTAAAGAATATCTTATCAGTATGTGGATTCTTAACAACGTCAAGTGTTGTTGATTTACTCAATTCTTTAAACTCAATAATAGAGTGTGTTTTAACAAATTTCATGATTGATGGTTTTTTAGTGTTAATTAATTAATGGATTGCAAACTTGTTAGGGGTACTTTCCTTCCTATAACTTGGTTAGGGTATAGAGTTAGGTGGGGGAATCCATTTAAACACCTATAAAACAATTATTTACAAAAAATTTTTAAAAAATTTATTTTTATCTACCTAAGTTTATAGGAATTTTAGTCTAATTTTCACACTTTAGCTATAACTGATAGAAACTTTACTATAATCTGGCACTAATTTAATAAAATTGCCAAAATATAGAAAATAATTTAAAATAAATTTGTTTTTCTCAAATCTTATTCCTATATTTGTACTCAGTTAATAACCTTTTAAGGAATTAAGATTTAACAAGGCTTAAAATAAGAGGACTAACGAAAGGTAAACTTATCAAATAGATAATAAGATCTTTAAATTATACAAGATTTAATTGCTGAGATTAATAAAGCAGGTAAAGCTACTCAGGAAGGTACAGAGATCTCATCTCCAGACACTTTTAAATCAAGATAATTTTAAAATTAAGGTACTTTAGAATTTCTAAGGGAACCTTGTTATGTTTATTAATTAAATAAATATAAAATTAATCTTTCTGATTTTCAATTACTTAGAAAATAAATTTGTTTTATAACAAATAATGTTATATCTTTACAGTATAATTAATAAACAAATTAAATGACAGAAGAACAATATAATTATTACTATAAACTTTTATGTTTAAAAGAATTTGATGAAAAAATAGAAGAAGAAGCATTTGCAAAAATGTATGATTTAATAAGAAAAGAAATAAGTAAAACAAAAGAAGGAAAAGCTTTAGAAGCATTATTAGAAACCTATAGTACTGTTATAACAAATAGAAATTTAAACAAAGAAAAATTCCTTAAAACAATTAAGTATTCTAAATTTTTAGAAACTTATAAAGAAGAAATTGCAGTATTACAAGAATATTTACCAAAAGCTTTATTTAAATATGATGAAGCTCATTTTAATTTAGAAACATTAAAACTTCTTAAAGAAGGTAATTTAAAATTTAACAATGATTAAATTCACAGAAGATCAATTAAAGATTATAGAAATAATAGGTTATACTCCTAAACCTTATATAGATAAGAATGGAGAAACTCAATTAGATATTGATTGGTTTAATTTAAAAAAAGATAAAATTGAACAAGTAGCAAGATTTATGATTGAAGTAGAAAAAGAAAAACTTAAAAAAGCTTTAGATCAAATGTTTTTAGATGATATTGTTTATGGAGAATCTTGTATTAATTTAGATACATTAGAAAGAGTACACCCTTTAGAAATACCAAAGAATGACATTTAATATAAACCTTAAAAAGGAGGATAATATTTATGAAGCTTATTTAACTTATATAAATCCTATATTTGCTAAGAATCAATTAACTGATTTAGAGATTAAATTACTAGGAACTTTTATGAGTATTAAAAATAAGTATAAACATTTAGATGAAACAGATCTTAATAAACTATTATTTCATAAAGAAACTAAAAAGAGAATAAGAACTTTTCTTAACATTAAAGAAGCAGTATTTAACAATACTACTAAATCATTGAGAGATAAGAACTTCTTTAAATATGATAAGATGTTAATACCTCTTCCAGAAATAAAAGATAATAAATTAATAATTAGTTTTGCACTGAGTAAGAATGGATAAAACTAAGAAAAGGTTAATAACTGATTTAAGTATTAAATATTCATTACCATTTGAAGTTATAGAATTAATAACTAATAGTCAATTTCAATTTGTTTCTAAAACAATGAAAGAGATGAAATTATCAAAAGAATATAAAACAATATTATTACCTAAGTTTGGTAAGTTTGCACCAAGTCAAGGAAAAATTAAAAAATATGAAAATAGTAGAAATAATAAAAGCTTATTGGAATTATCTGATAAAACCAAAGAATAAAGAATTACAAGAAAAAAGATTAGAAATTTGTACTCCTTGTGAATTTAATAGTACTAAAGATAAAATTAAATTTCATAGTCATTGTTTAAGTTGTTCATGTTTCCTCCTACCAAAATCAAATGGATTAAAAGCTAAGTGCCCTAAGAAAAAATGGAAAAATTAAATAATTATGATAGAAATAGAAATTAAAAATTATCTTCCAGAAGGATATACGTTATCTAAAGGATCAGAAGTATCAAAGATAATACTATCTGATAAGGGAATAGATTATAAGTTTAATTATGAAGCAGAATATGAAAAAGAAATTGAATTTGACCCTCATGAAGATGATGATATATTAAGAGGTAAAGCTATTGAAAAGAAAATGGTAGATGGTTCTATATATAATATAGAAGAAGGATCTATAAGTATTAAAGATGTATGGGGAATATCTAAATCCTCAAAAGCTTATTTTAAAACTAAAGAAGATGAAAGTAATAAATTAAAGTCTTATGCTTATGAAATAAGTGTAGGAGATTTAATATTATCTTTTGAAACTAAAGAAGAACAAAGTGAAGTTTATAGTATAGTATTAATGTGGTTTAAAGAAAATAAATAAAACAATATGAGTAATAAAATTAAGTATACTCCTTTTTCAAATGGAGTTTTAGTAGTTTATGTAGAAGCAAAAAAAGAAACAGAATCAGGAATTTATTTACCTGATACTGTTGAAGAAAGAGATTCTTTAACTAAAGAAATTTATCAAGGTGATGAAGTAATTGCTATTGGTCCTGAATGTAAACAAATTAAAGTAGGTCAAACAGCTTATTTTAATTTACAAGTAATGCCTAAACCATTTCAAGTAGATGGAGTTAAATATCTTTTATATAGAGAAGGTGATATTCATGTAATTAAAGATTAAGATGATAAAAGAATTAAAAGTTAAAGGTGATAAAATTATATCTATTGTATGTAATAATACAATTTTTAAATTAGGTGATAAAATTGATTTAATACATAATGTCGAAGATGGCATATTTTCAGAATATATTATTGAAGAAATTCAAAACAAAAAAGGTACTAATAAACATTTTGATAATAAAGTAGAATTTCCAAAATATACTATAATAACTAATTGTGGTTGTATTGATCCTAAAAATGCAGCTCATGTAAATTATAATACAGAAAAATATAAATTAAACAATATTGAATGTTTATCTATTGTAGAAATATTAAAAGAATTAAATATTTTTCCCAATGAAAGAAAGCATAAAAAATTATTAAAATTAGTTAAAGATAAAATTAAAGATTAAAATGGTAGAACAAATAAAACAATTAAGAGTACAAATAGATGGTTTAGCTCAATTAACTAAAGAGTTAAAACCACTTAGAAAAAATAATTTTAACTTTACAAAAGAAGATTATTCAGAAAGTATAGATAAAGTTAATAAAGGAATATCTCAAGGATTTCCGGTAAACAAAGGAATATACATTGTTTATAATAATATAAATTCTAAAGAAATAGAAAAATCAGTAGATTCACTTTACTTAGCTAAAGCTTGGTTAGGTAAAATGCTTTCAGAATTAGGAACTGAATCTCCTTATAAAGCAGGATATAAAACTAAAGAAGATATTGAACCTACAGCTGATGTAGCTATAGCTCTACCAGTATTAAGAGAAACATTTAATAAAGAAAGAGTAAGAACTATTATTGATACTTGGCAATTAAATGGTAGAATTATGTCTGATTATGATAATTTTAATCATATTGAAAGAGTAGATTGGTTAAGAACTGAAATTGAAAAATGTATAAGTGAAGTAAAAAATTATTTTACATTTAAACAAGCAGTTAAATTAGATACTGAAGTATTAACAAGAGAAATGAGTATAGCTAGAACAAATGTTTATAATCATTTATGTAAAGCTAGATTTTGGCTTGGTTTTGAATTAGAAAGATTAAAAAACGAAAAATAATATATGAAACTATTTACTTTATCTTCTAATTATCCTATAATATCACCAGAAGCATTACTTATAGATGATTTTGCTAAAATTTGGAATAGAGATAAAACTAAGGATAAATCTGTTGCTACAAAAGAGTTAGCTTATGTTTATTTCTTATCCGACTATAAAAGTATTTATAATACTTATCCATCTGAAATAAAAGAAGAAAGAATTATTGAAGATGTATTTAAAGGTAAATTCAAACCAGATAAATTAGTACTTACTGCAATAGATAAATATAATGAACTTCATAATACATTTAATATGAGGTTTCTTAAATCTGCTAGATATGCTGCTGAAAAAAGTATGGAATACTATAATAATGTAGACTATACTGAGAAAGATCCTAAAGGTAATTTTGTATATAAGATTAAAGAAGTTAATGCTTCTATTAAAGATTGTTCAGGTATATTAGATGCTTTAGATAAATTAATAGATAAAGTAAGTAAAGAACAACAACTACAAGAAGCTAAACAAAGAGGTGGAGGTGAAGGTGGGTTTTTTGAACAGAAATAAATATGAATAAAGCTGAAGTATTAGAATGGACATCTACAAGACAACACTTTGAAGAATTTGGAACTTACACTAAATTACTTCCAGGTAGTGTTGCTTGGATTAGATTTTGGGAAGAAGAAAGAAAAAGATGTTTAAAAGGTTATCATATAGGTAGAGATTTTATACCTGGTTACTTTTATGATTATTTAAATTACTCTCCAATTCTTAAAACAGAAGCTGTAGAAAAAGAACCTTCAATAATTCAACTAGGACAAATTCAAGCTGAAAGGGTTGAAGGATTTCCAGACTTTTATGATGGTGACTATGATTTTTTTAATTACTTAGAATTAGCAGAACTTGAAGGTCAACATGCTTTCATGGGCGGATCCAGGGGCAAGGGTAAGAGCTTTAAAGCTGGTTCAATGTTATGTAGAAATTATTACCATATAGAAAAATCTAAATCCTATGCTTTTGCTTATTCATTAGAATTTTTAACAGGTGATGGTATTGTTACTAAAGCCTGGGATATTATGGATTTTAGAGATACATATACTCCCTGGGGAAAAAGAAGACAATATAAAAATACAGATTTACATAGAAGAAGTTCTTTTCAGGAAACTGATTCAGCTGGACTTAAAGTAGAAAAAGGTTGGAAATCAGAAATTATAGGAGTTACTGTTGGAGACGATATTGATAAATTAAGGGGTAAGAGGGGTAAATTAATTATACTTGAAGAAGCTGGTAATTTTAGAAAACTACATAAAGGTTGGAATATATTAAGACCATCAATGGAGGATGGTAAAAACACATTTGGACTTATATTAGGTATAGGAACTGGTGGATCTGAAGGAGCAGCATCAGAAGGATTTGAAGAGTTATTTAGAAATCCAAAAGCTTATAGAATTTATCCGGTTGTTAATAAATGGGAGATAGGTAGAGAAAATACTAATATAGCTTTCTTCTGGTCTGGAGCAGTTAATTATACAGGAGCTTATGATAAAGAAACTGGAGTAAGTGATATTGCACTAGCTACTCAGTATATAATGGAAGATAGAAAGTTAGTAGCAACAGGAGCAGATCCTCATGCTTTAACAAGAAGAAAAGCTGAAATTCCTTTAACACCTTCAGAAATGTTAATGAGAATTTCAGGTACTCAATTTCCAATTGGTTTATTAAAAGAACAAGAAGCTGAAGTATTTACTAAACCCCATCTATATAAAGATTTAGATTATTATGTAAAATTTGAATTAGATCATGAAACTCAAAAGTATAAAGCTAAAAATGATTTAGAAGCTACTCCACTATTAAAAGCTGGACAACAGGATAATAAAAATATGCCTGGAGCTTTTATTATACATGAACATCCAGTTGAAGGTTCTCCTTTTGGAAGATATGTAGCTGGAATAGATAGTTATGATTTTGATGAATCTACAACTAACTCTTTAGGTTCAATGTTTATAATAGATACTTTTACTAAAAGAGTAGTAGCTGAATATACAGGAAGACCAGAAACTGCTAAAGATTTTTATGAAACTTGTAGAAGAGGTTTATTATATTATAATACTAAAGTATTAATTGAAAATGCTAATAGAGGTATATTTGAATATTTTGATTCTAAAAATTGTGGATATTTAATAGCAGATGTTCCAGATATTGTTAAAGAATATAATGAATCTATAAAGGCTAAAACAGGTACAACCAGACAGAGAGGTTTTACACCAACAGATAAATTAAATGCTTTTGCCAGAGGTATGATTGCTGAATATCTTAAATCTTCTACTAATAATCCTGAAAAACCAGAAGAGCTATTTGTTCATAAATTCAGATGTTTAGCTGCTATTCAAGAAATGATTAACTGGAATATGGATGGTAACTTTGATAGAGTTTCAGCTTTAGGTTGTGCAGTCTTATTAATGAATCAAGAACTTAAATATCCATCTGAAGAAAGATTTAAAGAAGAACCATTAGATGATTTCTTTACGAGAAACTTTAAACAAAAACAAGGCTTTAGCTATACACAAAGTGGATTAATACTTCCTAATTGGTTAACTCCCAATTAATATCTTTATATTTGTAATAACTTTAAGATAGATCTATGGATTTTTCAACATTCAAACAATTACCAAGACAAGCAATACCTGATTCTAAAAAAGATGAACAATGGGGTAAAGATTGTGTTGATGCCTGTGAAGGTCTAGTTCTTTTAGAGAATCAAGGATTAATAAACAAAATAATTACAATTTATATAATGGTATAATAAATCCAAAAGAGTTAGAAAAAATAACTAATCCTTATAATCTACAAGGACAAACATTTCCAACCTATCCCAGAAATATTCCAATTACAGAACCATACTTTAAAAAATTATTAGGTGAAGAATATAATAGAGGATTTGATTGGCATTTAGCAGTTTTAAATGAAGATGCTGTTTCTTCTAAATTGGAACAACAAAAACAAATGATAGATCAAACTGTCATTGAAATTTTTCAACAAAATCAAAACTTAACTCCAGAACAATTACAAGATCCAGAAGTAGTTAAACAAATTGAAGCACAACTTCAGGATAAGTTAGATGATGTTATGACATGGAGAGAAGAAAGAGAATTAGCTGGAACAAGGATATTAGAATATTATACAAGAAAATTAGATTTAAAAACATTATTTAATAATGGTTTTGAAGATGCTTTAATAGCAGGTGAAGAAATTTATTGTGTTGATGAAACAAATAAAGAACCAGTAGTTAGAAGATGTAATCCATTAATGACTTACTTCTTAACTAATCCACATTCTCATAGAGTTGAAGATTCAAATATTATTGTTGAAGAGCAATACTTACCTTTGGGTGAAGTTTTAGATAGATACCATAAGTATTTAACTAAAGCAGAAATACAAGAACTTGAAGATCGTAATTTTAATGGAGGTACAAGAGCATCTTCTAAAAATAATATCATTAATTATGGAGAATCTATTTCATGGAAAGATTCATCTGATGTAGATCTATTTGTAGGTCCTAACTTTAATAATGCTTCTAATGACTTTAATAATTATAGAGTACTAAGATGTGTTTGGAGATCAATAAGATTAATTAAAATACTTCACTATTTAGATGAAAATAATGAAGAACAAGAAACAGAAGTTCCTTCATCTTTTAAACCAGATAAATCATTAGGACAATGGACTGAAGATATGGCTATTGGAGAATTTTGGGAAGGTACTAAAATTGCCAATAAATATTATGTTAAAGTACAACCAAGATCAATTCAATTCAGAACATTGAATAATTTTTCTTCTTGTCAATCAGGATATATAGGATCTATATATAATACAAATGGTCAAAAGGTTTTCTCCTTTATGGATAAAGTTAAACCAGATCATTTAATGTATATAACAATGGCTTATAGAACTGAAATGGCTTTTATGAAGTCTAAAGGTAAAATAGGTTTATTAGATAAAGCATTAATTCCAGATGGAATGAATATGGATACATGGATGTATTTTGCTGAAACTATGGGTTGGGCTGTAATAGATTCTTTTAAAGAAGGAAAGAAAGGAGCTGCTATGGGTAAATTAGCTGGTATGAATGCTACAAGATCTGACAAAATAGATCTTGAAATGGGTAATTATATTCAGCAACATATTGTAGCTATGCAACAAATTGAATCCAGGTTAGAAAAGATAACTGGTATCAATGATGCAAGAAAAGGAACTGTTCCTGCTTCTGCTGGATTAGGAGTTACTCAACAACAACAACAAGCTTCTTATGAAACAACTGAACCTTATTTTAGAGTTCATGATAATATTAAATTAAGGGTATTAGCAGCTTTATTAGAAACAGCTAAGTATTGCTTAAAAAATGGAAATAAAACTTTTCAATATATTCTTTCAGATTTAAATACTGAAATATTTACAATTGATGGAGAACAGTTTAATGAAGCTGAATATGGTATAGTTTCATCTGATGCTACTAGTGATATGGAAAATTTAGCAGCACTTAAAAGAGCTACTGAAATGTCTATTCAATCTGGTACTATTGATGGTGAAGAATTACTAACTGTATTCTCTAATAACTCTTATTCATCTAAAGTACATAAATTAAGAAAGATAACAAAAGAAAAGAAAAAACAACAACAAGCTAATTTTGAAACTGAACAAAAAGTTAAACAAGAAGATATTCAAGCTAGAGTGAAACATGAGCAAGATCTTTTAGATTTAGAATATTATAAACTAGAACAAGAAGCAATTCAAAATCAATTAGATAGAGAATTAGATATTCAATTAGAAGAAATTAAAGCTTATGCTTTTGATGAAGGTTCTAATGTAACAGATATTTCTGGGGCAGCTGATTCAGCACTTAAACAAGCTGAAATTAATATGAAATTTGTTAATGAAAATAATAAGCTAGCACATGATCATAAACAAAAAGAAGAGGATAGATTACTTAAAGAACGTGAATTAAAAATTAAAAAAGAAATAGAAGATAAAAAAATAGCTGCTATAGACCATCAGTCTAAGAACCAAGAAAAAATGCAAGATAAACAATTGAAGCATGATAAAGAAATGGCTGATAAAGAATTTAAACTTGAAGAAAAATTAATGAATCAAAAAATGAAACTAGAAGCTGCTAAAGCTAAAGCTGCAATAGCTAAGAGTAGAGCAACTGCTAAAAAATCTAAAACAAGTAAATAATGAATATACCAACTAGCTTTGAATTATTCGGACAAACTATAACAGTTGAATATAGAAGGACTTTACATAAAACACATAAAGCAGTTGGTTTGTGGATACCAGGAAAAAATAAAATAGTATTACAACAAAGAACTAAAACTTATGACATAACAGATGAAACTATAGAACAAACATTTTTACATGAACTAACCCATGCTTTATTAACAATATTAGGTTATGAAGATTTATCTAATAATGAAAAATTAGTTGACTTAATAGGAAATGGATTACATCAAGTAATTAAATCAGTAAAATACCAAAAATAGTATTTAAGCTATACAGAATAAATAAATAAAATTAAAAACCTTGCAAATGTCATTAAACTATATGATCTTTGTACTAATAAATTAACAAATGCCAGAAGAATTAGATTTTTTTGATAAATTAGATGGAATTACATTAGATAAAGATGGAAATAAAATTCCATTTGAAGATCTTAATGATGAAAAATTAAAAGAAGAAGAAAAATTAAAGCTTGAAAAAGAAGCTAAACTAAAAGATGAAGAAGAATCTTCTAAAAATAAAGAAGATGATGGAAAAGAAGAAGAGGATGAAGAATCTGATGATGAAAAACCTTCAACACTTTATCAAAGTTTAGCAGCATTAATTAAAGAAGATACAGGTTTATTTACTAACTTTGATAAAGTAATAGAAAAACCAGAAGACATTGTTGAAGGTATTAGATTTGAAGTGCTAGAAGGTATTGAAGATTATAAAAAATCATTACCTGTAGATTTTCAAAGTATGCTTGAAAAATATGAATTAGGTTTAGATTGGACAACAATTAAAGAACTTAAATCAAATGAAGCAAAGTTAAATGCAGTTAAAGAAGAAGATATTGATACTAATGAACAATTAGCTAAAGATATTTTTATAGCTGGATTAAAAGCTACTACTAAATGGAATGATGCTAGAATTGAAAAAGAATATCAAAAAGCATTGGATTTAGAAGAAGTACCTGAAAGATCTAAAGAACTTTTAGCAGAACTTAAAGTAATTAATGCTGAAGATGAAAAAAATATTTTAGCTAAAGCTAAAGAAGAAGAAAGAATTGAAAAAGAAAATTTTGCAAAAACTTTAAAACAGTTAAAAGATTCTATTTATGATAATGCTGAAATAATCCCAGGATTAAAATTAAATGATAAAGAAAAAGCAGATTTATATGCTCAAATGACTAAGCCAGTTTCATTTAATAAAAATGGTGAAGCTATTTCCAAAGTAGAAGAAGTTAGAAGTAAGGATCCAATTAAGTTTGAAAAAACTTTAAATTATCTTTTAATGAAAGGAGCTTTTGATGAAAAACCAAATTTTGATTTTATTGTAAAAACAACTAAATCAAAAACACTTAAAGATCTTGAAAAATTAGCTCAGGAAGAAATGGAAAGAAAAGCATCAGGAAAACCAGGAAAAATAGAAATAAGTAATTTATCAGAATCAATATTAAACGCAGTATAAATAATTAAAAACAACTAAATAAAATAAAATGTTAAGAATATCAAATTTACAAATATCAGAACCTACTAACTTTGGAGGTCTAGTTACAGAAGCTAACATGGGTTACCTGTTAGAAAATTCTCCTCAAAAAGCATCAGACTTAATTACTCAACTCTATACAATGGATATGGGTATGATGGACTTGCATACAAGGTTATCTCAGTTTCCTGTAAAATATTTTAAGACTGATGATGTATATCGTTGGAAATTAATGGGTCCTTCTGAAAAGAATATTCCTTTGTTAGAAGCTCGTCTATCAAAAAATGGTTCAGCTCTAACAGCTAGTTCTACTGAAAAACCTGGATTAGGCGCTTCAAGGTTTTATTTGTTATTTCCTGAAAGATATTTCTTTGATACTGAACAAATTGTAGGTGAACAAAATGAAAAGTATATTGTTACTATCATGGATGAACCTATTGTAGAAGGTGGTAATACTTATCTATATGAAGTAGAATTTAAAACAAATGATTCTAATGCCTGGTTTCCAGTTGATGAATTAGTTGCTGGTAAAAGGTTTTCTAAAGAAGGTAATGCTGTTGAAAGGACTATGAGTTCTAAAGGTGGTCAAGATACTTATGTAACTCCATTTGAAATGGAAAACTCATTTACTTACATGAGGAGAGAAATGCATGGAGTAGGTAATATGATTGACAGACCTTTACAATTTAGTTTTATTGGAACTGATGGTAAAACACATAATACTTGGACACAATTCCAGGATTGGGAATTTGAAAGGAATTTCCGTCTATTGAGAAATAGATCATTAATGTTTGGTCAACCTTCAAGAACTTCTCAAGGTACTCATTTAAACAGGGGTAAATCTGGAAACTTCATTGAAACAGGTGCTGGTTTGAGGGCACAAATGGATCCTTCAAATGTAGCTTATTACAATAAATTAAGTGTAGGTTGGTTAACTGACCTTATGTTAGGTTTATCAGTTAATAAATTAGCAATGGATAAACGTAAGTTTATTATGAGGACTGGTGAATGGGGTATGTATAACTGGTCTAAAGCTTTGGAAGAAAAAGCTTATGGTTGGGAAAGAGTAACTACAACTAATATTAATAACATTAGTAGAGTAGTAGATAATACAAGAATTACTAAAGGTTCTGGAAACTCTTTAACTTTAAGAGGTCAGTTCTTAGAATATATTGGTCCAAATGGTGTAGAACTTACTGTAGAAGTAGATCCATCTTATGATGATTTAGTAAGGAATAAAATTATGATGCCAGGTAATCAAGGTTCAGCTGAATCTAATAGATTTGACATCATAGATTTAGGTACTGAAAATGGTGAACCAAATGTATGCTTAACTGCACCAGAAAACTTCTCTGAGATTATGGCTTATATCCCAGGAATGAGAGATCCATATTCATTGGGTAATAAAAAACCTAAGATGATTGTAACTCCTAAAGATGGTTATGAATATCATAGAATGGATATTTTTGGTGTAATGATCAAAAATCCAACAAGATGCTTACAAGTAATTCCTTCAGTTTTAGCGTAAGCTGAAGGATTATTTTAAAATAAATTTTGTTTTTACAAATATTATATGTATATTTGTAGATATAAATAAACAAAAAACATGAATTATAAAACATTAAGAGAAAAAAAGTTAATTGTAAAACCCATTAGTACTAGGTCATCTTGGCTAAAAAAAGGTCATGATGGAGAACATTCTTATACTAATACAAATAAAACATTTCAAGCTAAATTAGGTCAAAATGGATATATTTTAGATCCATTAGGTTTTATGACTCCAGAAGAAAAAATTGCTTTTGCAACTGAAATCAGAATTAAACCTGAAGAATTAAGTGTATTTGATAAAGAAAATATTTTTACAAAACATTCTGTAAGTATTAATAAAAATCAAAAGATTATTGATTGTACAGATCCTCTTCAATTTTTAGATTTTCTTATTTTAAAAGGTTATCCTAATATTGTAAAAGCTCCTGGAGAACCAGAAAGACCTACTCAATTATTTGAAATTGTAGATCAATCAGAAGTAGATGCTGAAAATGCAGTTAAAGTTAATTTCAAAGTTAAAGCTACTTTAGAATTTGCAAAATTAGAAGGTAACTCAAGAAAGTTAACAAATGTATTATTAGTTTCAGGTAAAAATAATATACCTAAAAATGCTACTGTAGAATGGTTAACAAATGAAACTTATAAATTGATGGAAGAAAATCCTAAACAATTTATAAAGATTTTAGAAGATCCTTTATTTGATTTAAAAATATTTATCAATGATGCTTTAACTGTAAAAGCTATTACTAAAGTAGGAAAAGATGAATATGAATTAGCTCATACAGGTAAGATTTTAGGTAGTATGAAAGAAGTTTGTTCTTACTTTGATAAACTTGAAAATCAAGAAGATAAGATTATAGTACAAGCTAGAATAGATAATATTAAGTAAATATGACCAGACAGGACTTTCTAAATAAATTTGCTCTAGAAGCTGATAAAAATGCAAGTCTTGCTATTCCTGGATTTGAACCTGAAGAAATAGCTGCTTTTGCATCTATAGCTCAGGAAAGATTAATACTTAATAAATATAACAGTAGAAATCCCTTAACATTTGAAGGATTTGAACAAACAGAAAAAAGAACAGCAGATTTAGGAGAATTAGTAACTAATACATTATTAACTCCATTAACTTATAATGCAGCTCTAAATGTTACAAATGGTGTATTTGTACAATTACCAAATGATTATCCAACAGATGTTTTTTGGTTACCTGTATATGAAGAAGTAACTATAAATAAAAAGTGTAATAAAAAGAATATTAAATTACCAGTAAAAGAAGTAACTCATGTTGAATTAAATAAATTGACAGTAGATCCTTTTAATAAACCTTCTACAAAGAATGATAATGGTGTATTTAGATTAAGATATAGTGATTATCAACATGAATTAGTAACTGATGGAACATTTAGTGTATTAACTTATCAATTAAGATATATTAAAAAACCACAAGAAATAGATTTAGTAAATAATTTATCAAATCAGGTTTCTGAATTATCAGACTTAATACATGGAGAATTACTAGAAAAAACAATAGAGATAATTTTAGATTCTATAGGTGAGAATCAATTAGCTCAAATTAAAAAACAAACAATATTAAACGAGTAAAACAATCAATTATTAACTAAACATCAAAAATAAAAATGATCGCAAGTCAAAATCAAATCAAAATTCTATTACTGGGTGATAATGTAGCTTTAACAGCTTTACCTGCTGTAGGAGTACAAGTTTCTCCAAGTAATTTACCAGTTGGTGCTGTTGTATTAACAGATCCTTCAGGATTAAGAGTAACAGCCTCAACTTCTCCAGCTCCAGCTGTAGGAACAGGTAAATATGTAATTGTACAAGGTCAAGGACCATCTTTACCACTGATTAAATCAGATGTAATAGATTTTAGCACAGCTACTGTAACATTTAAAAACCATGTAGCTCCTAAAGAACAAGTTTCTTATTTAGGTAATGTTGGATCTGGAAGTTTACAATTACCTGCTGCTTTAGCTACAGGATTAACTAAATCTTTTTATGGTTCAATAGATGTATTGGATTTCAATGTATCTGGTAATAGGGCTATTAAAAAAGAATTTACATATTATGCTACAGATGCAGATACAGCTACTACAATTGCTGCTGGATTATGTAAAAATATGATAGATAATATTGCTAAAATGGGTGAACCATTTTATAAAGCTGAAAGAGTTGCAACTACTACTTCAGTGGCTGCTTTAACAGGTTCTTCAACAGTAACTAAAGTTACTAAAGGCTCTAGAGTAGTTGAAGTTTATACTGTAACTGCTGATGGAACAGGAACATTTACTGCTAGTACAGCTACTGTAACTGCTGGTAATGTAATTAACTTTCCATCAACTGATGGAACTACTTTCACATTCCCAGTAACATTGTTAGGAACTGGAGCTGGACATGTAGCTATTTACATTGGAACAACTTTATATCTTGTAGCTGATGGTGGAACTGCTGATCAAAATGGAGCTTTAATTGCTGCTGCTATTAATGCAGGTACACAAGCAGTAGCTTCTTATGATTCAACAGGTGATGTTATCACATTAACATTTAAAGATTATGCAATGTTTGGTATGCCATTAGTTCTAACAACTGATGATGATTCAACCTGGACTCAGGTAACAGTAACTACAACTGTAGGTGATGCTGTACCTGTTAAATATGTAGTTTCTGAAACAACTTCTGCTGCTGCAACTTTCTTGTTAGATATTGCTTGGCAAGGTGAAACTCAATATTTCTTTGATGGTACTACAGCTGCTTTAAATTCAGGTGTAGCAACATTAACTGGATCTCCAGCTTCATTGTGGGGTATTAAAGTAACTGGTAAACCTAAACAATATATTCCTCAAGTAATGAGAGGTTTTGAAAAAGTTAGGTTTATTCTTAATCCTGGAGAGAATTTTTCAACAGTAACTTGTCCAGTAACTAACTCAATTGCTGCTGTAGATGGCAAAGGTACTTCTTATCAGATTCAAGAACTTGAAAGGTTCTCTCAAATGAATCAAGGAAATAGATATACTTCTTATAATCCTCCAACTCAGTATATTTCAAATGCTATTGCTTATGGATTAAACTTTAATACATTTTCAATTAGTTTTAGAAGTACTGCTAAACATGCTATTGTAAACAATTCTCAATTCCCTCAAGAGTTGATAATTGCAGGAGTAGAAGGTACTAATACACAATTCTCAGATTCAACTGATGGATTATGGAAGTTACTAGATACTTTATCTTCTGAACCAGCTTTTGCAGCTTGGGCATAATTAATTAACAATTAAAATTTGAAAAGAGCTATTAGCTTGCAATATAGCTTGTAGCTCTTTTTTATTAATTAACATTTGATAAATTAATAATTAACAAAATGGCTTTAAAATTAAAAATAGATGTTTGTGAAAATAACTGTAAATATTTTACTTTTACTGAATTAACTGGATTATATAATTCTTTAACAAATACAACTGGTTATGGAACTCCAAATCCAACAACTAATTCAGCAACTTCAGCTATATTAACTATAACTGATCCAGATGAAACTGAAACTGAAATAGATTTACTTGCTACAGCTGTATTTCCAAATAGTACTAATTCAGGTATTAATATTCTTAATACTCAATTAGGTTATTTACAAGCAGATAAATTAAATACAGGTATATGGGAATTTTTATATACAGTTATAACTCCAGAAGGAACTTATACTAAGACTAAAAAAATCATAGTAGCTTGTAAAATTGAATGTGAAATTCAAAATCTTAGATTACAATTAATAAATAATTGTAGTACAAGTGATAAAGAAGAACTATCTGATAAAATTAAAGAACTTGAAATGCTATTAATGGCTGCTGAAGCTGCTGCTACATGTGGTAACCTAGTACAAGCTCAAACATTAATAGATTCTTTAAATGATTTTATAGATAATAATGATTGTGGATGCAGTTAAAATATTAACAATATAAAAATAAATTAGAATGTGTGATTGCAGTGAGATAGAAATAAATACAGGTTCAGATGGCTTCAATGGCTGGAGTCCTGTATTAGCTTTAATAGAAACAACTTGTGATGAAGAAGATATAGTAGTTCATCAATTAATTAGTTGGATTGGAGGTACTTCAACTAAACCTGAATTTGATGGGAATATAATGACAGATGCTTGGTTACTAGCTAATCCTATTTACTTAACAGAAGATGGTTTTACAGAAGATGTTTGTGAAGCTACTGATTTAAAACCTGCTGATGGAAGTACGGGAACTACAGGTGCAACTGGAGCCACTGGTGCTCAAGGAGAAGATGGAGATCCTGGATGTGATCCAGATATAACTATTACAGCTCAAGTAGAAGGTTCTGAATCTTATGAAGTAACAGTTACTCAAGGAGGTACAACTTGTTCTCCAACTTATGATTTAGAATTTCCAATAGAAATATTTACTGATAATCCTGATTTAACTACAGCTATTGAAACAGCAGTTGAAGAAGCTTTAGAAGTAACTGAAACATCTGATACTTCTATTTCAGTTGGAACTAGTACTCAGAATATAAAATATACATTGTTGACTACATTATCAGGTAGCCCATCATTAGCAATAGATAATTCATTTGCTAATTGGATTAATTACTATAAATCAGGAAATCAAATGACTGTAAATTTTAGAATTAATTTAGTTGGTCAAGGAGGTACTGGATTTTATAGAATAGAAATGTTAATACCAAATTCAGAAACTTCATTTTCTACAAATTATGCTAATGCAATAAGTGTTTTTAATTCATCTATAGATGATACAGCAATATTATCACCAATAATAACTACAAATTCATCAACAGGTAATACACATTTACAATTAGGTAATATTATAACTTCTTATGCTACTATACAACCAGTATTTTTAGGAACTAATCAATTACTAACATTTATTGGACAAATAACATTTTTAATAAATTAAAATGCAAGATATAAATATAAATTTTTCAGGAGCTACATATACTGTTTACAGTGGAGGATTAAATACTTTTCAATTACTTGGAACAGGAACTTTAGCTGCTAATTATACAATTAGTGCAACAGGTACTTATTATGAAGGTAATAAATTTGTTTTTTATTTTAAAGCAGAAGTAGATAAAGCAGCTTTTAACTTTAATATTTTAGGTACTAATTTAAGCACTACACAATTAAATAGAGAATCTACAATTACAGCTGTTTATAATGGTACAAGTTGGGATTTGAATATACAACCTAATACTAAATCAGTTAATTGGATTAACCCAAATGATTTAATGAGTACTGGAGCAGATGAAGTTATTATAGTTCCAGTAAGTTTTGAAGCAGGAGAACAATGTTCTAATTACGTAAATATACCATTTAATTGTGAAATAATTAGAGCTAGTTTTACTACTACAAAAGCTTTAGCTAATACAGATGCTGGTTCAGTAGTTATAGTAGATGATTTAATGGCTACTACAATTACAACTTTAACAATACCATTAAGTACAGCATTAAATATAAGAGTAACTCAATCAGGAATTGGATATTTATATGAAAATGCTGATGAAACAACAACTATTAGTTTTCAATCATCTAAAACAACAGTTGGAGGTAAGGGATTAGTATCTTTAGTTGTTAAACGAACTTAATATGGAATATATACAGCAAGAAATAAATAATTTTTATTCTAAATATAGTTGCTGTTTTGCTTCTTTAGCTACAGATTATATTAATAGTCTTGCTATTGGTTCAACTGATTGTGGACAAAAATTAAATAAACTTTTACAATTTAAGAGCTATTTAGAAATACTTAAATGCTATAAAGTAGATACTTGTATAATTAATCAACCTCAAGTAGGAACTTTTGGACCACAAATAGATTTTCCTGAAGGTTCAGATGAAACTACTGAATATTCATTTTATAAAAATGGAGATTTAATTTCAGATACTTATACAGCTGAAGATTTAGTAGCTTATTTTATAAATTTAGGTTATGGAAGTATTACACAAGTACCATTTTTTAAACCAGATTTATATTTACCTTTAGTAGGATGGGAAGATGATGATTATAATTATCCTACTCAAGTATTATATACAATAAATCCTAATTTATTTTATACTTTAACAAATACTACAACAGGTACAATTAATCCTCCTAATTATACAGGAGAACCATTATTTGCAACTTATGGAGATATTCCAGATACTTATGAAATAATTTGGGAAAGTAGTGATGTTTCACCAACTATAACCTGGGCTGAACTTTTATTAAAAGAAGAAAATTGTGAAGAGTATACTGAAGAAGAATTAAATTGTATAACAAATGATCAATTAGAAACTATTTTATTTTGGCTTAAACAAGTTTGTTTAAATCTAAAAAATAAACCAATTATAGAAGATTGTGATAATGATTGTAATTCAAAAGAAGAAGATTCATCAAATGAAAATTCTGGAAGTATAAGTTCATTACAAGTAGGTAATTTAAGTCCTTTATTTACAACAAATGTACAGGCTCCAAATACAACACCAATTGTTTCTTTTAAACAAATTAAACAAAATGCTAATTTAGTATTTGCTGGACCAATTACAGGAAATGAATATCCAACATTTAGACAATTAATTATTGATGATATAGAAGATCTTAATGATGAATTAAATTCTAAAATAGAAAGTATAGAAGCTGGATCTAATGTAACAATTACAGGAAGTGGTACTACTGAAGATCCATATATAATAAATAGTTCGGGAGGAAGTGGAAGTTCTGTAACTGCTAATAATGGATTAACTTTAACTAGCAGTAATATTAAACTTGGAGGTACTTTAATAGAAAATACAACTATTAATAATAGTACTTTTAACTTAGTAGTTCAAAATAATAGTACTAATGATACATTAAAACTAATTAATACTGGAAGTGGTTTTGGTTTAAATAGTGAATCTACAAATGGAATTCCAGGTAGATTTTATACAGGGCCTTCTAGTACCAATACTGTATTACCAGCTTTAAAACTACATAGAGGTACTAGTGGTAGTGCAGGAGATGGTATTGGAGTAGCTTTAGATATGTGGGCTGATACTTTATTTGAAGTAGGAGTAACTCCTACTGGAACTTCAGCAGTTAGATTAGAAGCTGTTTGGGATACAGCAGCACTATTAACAAGAAAATCTAGTTTTAATTTATATACTGTAAAAAATGGTATTCAGGCTAGAAAATTATCTATAAATTCTGAAGGGCAATTAACTTTAGATAAATATGGTATAGGTACTTTTGTAAATACTCCAGATTATTTATTAGGAGTAGATGCTAATGGTAATTTTGTAGAAACTTCAACTACCGTAGCAACTCCTAATCTACAACAAGTAACAGATGAAGGATCAACAACAACAAATAATATACGTTCACAAGGAACAGGTAGAGCAGAATTACAATCAGATGGAATATTACAATTAACATCATTTCCATCAAGTAATACAGCTTTTATACAAGCCACAAACTTATCAATAGATACTATATTTGAACTACCTGATAAAGGAGGTACAGAAACATTTGCAATGTTAAGTGATATAACAGGATCTTTTGTAACATCTGTAAGTGGTACTGCAAATAGAATTACTTCTACTGGTGGTACAACTCCTATAATAGATATTGGAACAGATGTTGTTACTTTAACAGGTAGTCAAACATTAACTAATAAAACTTTAACTAGTCCAATTTTTACAGGAGTAGCTTCTCCTACTTATACACAAGGAAAATTACTTTATGATACAGATAATGAAGCTTTAACTTTTTATAATAATGATGCAAATGTTGCAATGCAAATTGGTCAAGAATTATGGATAAGAGTTAGAAATGTAAGTGGAAGTACAATAACTAATGGAAAACCTGTATATATAACAGGATCTTCAAGTGGATTACCTACTATTGGATTAGCTAAAGCAGATTCAGCTAGTACTGTAATTTGTGTAGGATTAACTACTGAATCAATTGCTAATAATGCAATTGGTTATGTAACTCAAACAGGTGTTGTACGTGATTTTGATACATCAGCTTTTACTGCTGGATCTACCCTATTTGTAGATGCTACAACAGCTGGAGGATTAACTACAACTGCTCCAACCTCACCAAATTATAGAATGAGAGTTGGTATAGTGGTAAGTTCTAATGCTACTACAGGAAGTGTTTTAGTAACACCTTCTACGGCAGCTTTAGGTAATGGAACAGCTAATCAAATTTTAGGAATTAATTCTGGTGGGACAGCTCAAGAATTTAAGTCAACTACAGGTAGTGGAAATGTTGTATTATCCACAAGTCCTACATTAGTAACTCCTTTATTAGGAACTCCTACTAGTGGTGTATTAACAAATACAACAGGATATTTATTAAATAATATATCAGCTGCTACTGGCTCTAGTACAATAAATAGTGCTGCTAATGCTATTGAATGGCAATGGCAACCTGCTACAACAGGAAGTCCAGCATTTAGTATTACAGAAAATGCTATTAATAATACTGGTACTGATGTATTAATGAGAGTGTCATCTAAATCAGGATCTGCTGCAATACCTTTTCAAATACAAACAAGAGGAACTACTGTATTTTCTACAGCAGCAGCTGGCGGTGTTTCAATAGGTGGTGGCACTGGACTGAACATGGGAGTTGCTATAAGTACTGGAACAGGTAATCAAACCTTTACCTCAACTTCAGCTACAGGCAGTGCTTTTGTATTTACAGGTAATAGTATTACTACAGCATCTGCAATGACTTTAAGTACTAATGCTCTCACTACAGGTATTGGATTAGCATTAACATCAACTTCTACTGCTGCTAGTTCTAATACACAAACATTATTTAGTGCTTTATTATCTGGAGCTAATTCAAATGCTAATCAAACAACATTTGGAGCTATTATTTCAAATACTCATACAGGATCAGGATCAATAAATTCAGCTTTAAGACTTACAGCATCTGGAGGAGGTACAAATTATGCTTTACAAGTTAGTGCTGGATTATCTGGATTTGGAACAGTAACTCCTACAGCTTTAGTTAATATTGCTGCTGGAACAGCTACAGCTGGAACAGCACCATTAAAATTAACAGCTGGAACACCATTAACAACATCAGAATCAGGAGTTTTAGAAACTGACTCTAGTAATAATCTTTGGTATACTAATTCAACAGCAGTTAGAGGTAAAGTACAAGTTAATAGAGTATCTAGTTCATCTGCTGCTACATTAGCATTAGCTACAACTTATTCTACTTACTTATTTACAGGAACTACTTCAACATGGACAGCAGCAACCATTACTGGAAATACAGGAATGGAAATAATGTTAGTAAACAAAGGTAGTGGAAATATCACAGTAAACTCTAATGCTGGAGGAAATGATTTTTGGACAGCTGGAGCATTATCAAATACATTCACAATGTTTCCAGGGGATGTAATTTGGTTATATTATGATGGAACAAATATTTTAGTATTAAATTAATAACACACAATAAATTTAAATTAAACAATGAAGAAAACAATTATCACACTAGTATTTTTATTAACAGGGTTATTATCCTATTCACAAACAGCAAGTAGAATTCTTGTTGCACAATCAACACCAACAACTGATGTACCAACAAATGTAACTTATATAGATTACACTGGAGGAGATACTAAATTTAGAGTAGCTGTAGTAGATAGTATTTTAAAAAATCCTGATTGGAATGCTAGTACAGGTAAAACAAAAATATTAAATAAACCATCGTTAGCAACAGTTGCTACAACAGGTAATTATACTGATTTATCAGGAAAACCAAGCTTAGCTACTGTAGCTACGTCTGGTAGTTATAATGATTTAAGTAACAAACCTACTATACCTACAATCAAAAGAATAGAACCATATTCAGGAACAACTAATGGTAGTGGAGTTTATACAGTTACGTTTCCAGTAGCTTTTACTGTAGCTCCTAATATACAAGCTAGTATTCCTGGACAATCAGCTACCAATCAATATGTAAGAATTAGTTCAGTAACTACAACAGGATTTACAGTTAATGCTTACTCTTTTAATACAAATAATCTTTTAGGAATTATTAGTTTAATCACAACTACAAGTAATATTGCTAGTTTACCAATTGATGTAGTTGTATTTGAAAAATAAAAATGGAAAAATATGAATTAGTAACAACAAATTACTCTAAAGAAACAATAATTGATGAAGAAACCTATTCTGTTATTATAACAATGGGTCTTCATCCTTTAGATGGATTCACTCCTGATTTTTCTAAAGATATTTTAAGTATTAGTCATAATTCTCAAACAGGTTATGAAGTAGATGCTCAAAGATTACAAGAAATAGAAGATTATATTAATCTAATAAATAATTAAAACTATGAAAAAAATAAATCAAACATCAAATGGTGCAGTAGTAAGAATAGCTTTAGCTGGATTCTTTATAGGAGTACTAGCTGAATATAATAGAATTAATGGATTTGAGTGGCCTTTTTTAATTGGTTATGCAATACCATTAATAGCAGGAGGAGCTTCTTATGTATTTTTAAGAAAAGGATTCAAATAATGATAAACTCAAATAAGGTAGTAGTTAATGAATTTATAGCTGCTGGTCTTATAATAATAACAGTAATAATTGCAATATGGTTAGGTAAACTTTATACAGAAAAATCAGTATATGAAACTTTTAAGAAAATTGGAATTAAAGCACTTGGTATTATTGCTCTTATTAATATATTTAACTATAGCTCTAACAACTCTAATGAGTTGCCAGACAACAGCAGAGATGAAGAATCATAATATTAGAAACACAATAAAATGTACTCACAATGGAAATAGTATTTATATTAACTAGCTTTTTATTAGTTTCAATATTATCTTTATTTAAAGGTAAAATAGAGGGATATTTATATTATTACTGGTTAAAATATTGGTTAGGTAAAAAAGACTCTTTAGAAAAAATGAATAAAGAAGGCAAATTATTACATAAAATAACTATAATACCTTTATTAGCTACTTTAATATTTATATTACTTATAGCTTGTTTTAAGATTAATCCTTTAGCAGTATTATTTCTAGGTATAAGTTTATCAACAATAAGTCCTTTATTTCATTTAGGGGCTTATTTTTATACTAGAAATAAATTAAATAAAGATACTTATAAACAAACATATAAGTCAACAGATTTAATATCAGATGGTAATACAGAAAAAAATAAAAAATTAACTAATAAATTATTTGATACTTATAAAAAAAGAGTTATCTTTGCAATTATAAGTATAATCAGCTTAACATTAACAATTTTATTAAAATGACACAACACAATTTTATGGAAAACTTAGAAGATGCTGTTGAGGCAACATTAAGAGTATTTGGATTAGAGAATACCAGCATCTATGTAAAATCTTTAGTATCTATATTAGCTATTTCAGCTAATTTTAGTTTTGGTGAAGGATTAATTAATCTGGTTCATAATGAATTATTTACTGCTTGCTCTAGTTTATTAGGTTTGATAAGTAAGTTTGTAGGAATAACTTTAGGAACTGTAACTTTACTAAAAATAGGTATAGATATAGTAAAATTCTTTAAAAATAAACTTAAAAAGAAAAAATAATGGATAAAATAACTTTAGAAAGAATTAAATTATTACATCCTAAAGTACAAGAAGAGGCTTTAGAAATATATACTGAAATATGTAATAGATTATCTGGAGCAGCTCAATGTAGGTTTACACATACTTTAAGAACCAACAAAGAACAAGATGATTTATATGCTATTGGAAGATCTAAACCTGGTAAAGTAGTTACTTGGGCTAAAGGAGGAGAATCTTACCATAATTATGGTTTTGCAATAGACGTATGTCTTTTAGTAGATTTAGATGGTAATGGAATTAAAGAGGCTTCTTGGGATACTATAAAAGATTTTGATGGAGATCATCAATCTGATTGGAGAGAAATAGTTGAAGTATTTTTAAAATATGGTTGGGAATGGGGAGGTAATTGGAATAAACCTAAAACAGATACTCCACATTTTCAAAAAACATTTAAATTATCAATTAAAGATTGTCAAAAATTAGAAATAAATAAACCTATTGGAGCCAAATATATTTCAATATGAAATTAAGTAAAAAACAAAGATCATTATTTGCAACATTTCTTGGATTTATAGTTGCTATAGCAAATGCCTGGATAAACATAGATTGGGATAATTTTGTTTTATCAAGTGGTACTATAATGAAATTACTATTATCAGCTATTATAGCAGCTGGAGGTTACTTTTCTATATTTAAAAACAAAGATGAAAGACAACAAAACTTTAATAACTAAAATATCAATAATAATAGGAGCAATTTTATTATTATTAAATACAATAGGATTGTATAGAGTATTTACTAAAGATGATATAAAACAAACTATTTCACATACAAGAGATACTATAATTATTAAATCAGAAATTGAAGGAGAATCTAAATTAGATAAGAAAGATTATACAGTAATTAATAATACTTATTTACCAGAAAATAAACCTTTTGATACATTAGCTTTTTTAAAAGATTATAATACTAAAAAAACTATAACTTCTTTAGAAGAAGATTCTAATCTTACTTATTTTAGAGTAGATACTTTATTTAAGAATAATATTATTGGAAGTCATTCTAAGTATACTATTCATCAAAAAAAATTACATATTATTGACTCTATAAAAGTTACTAATACAATAGATAAAACACCTAAATTACAACCTTATTTTGGAGGTAGTTTAAGTTTACCTACAGATGGTACAATTGTATTTGGAGTTGCTCCAGTGGTAGGACTATCTTTTAAAAAGTTTAATATTGATATTAGATATCAGATACCTTCAAAAAAAGCAGAACTTACTTTAATAAAGAAGTTCTAATAAAACCAATTATATTTTTATAAATACTTGGTTAATTCAAATAATTGATCTATCTTTGTTTATTATAAAATATAATGGAATTAACACCTACCTTAAATCAGCTTTCATACAATATATTGAATTTAGTCAAAACCAAGACTACAATTCAAGAGCCTATTTCTTTGGCTCAAATAAAGTTTAATATCTTAGGAATAAGATCTTTATTAATAAAACAAGAATTTAACAAGAATTATACTCCAGATAGTTCAACAATTCAAACACTAAAATGTGTTGATGTTAAACTTGTAGATAGTTCTGAATGTGACTGTATAACTACAGGAGAAAAAATATTAAGAACTGTAGATAAAATACCTTCTGTAGTTGAAAGTAATTATAATAAGCTATTAACAAGAGTTGGACCAGTTGGAATAATATTAAAACCTTTTAGTATAGTTCCATATAGTAGAATTCCTTATTTAGGATATAATACATTTACAAGTAATAAAGTTTCATGCTTTTTACATAATGGATATTTATACTTCATAGGTAAAGATATTACCAGATTAAAAAAGGTTAACATTCAAGGAATTTTTGAAAATCCTGAAGATGTGGCAGAGTTTACTGATTGTTCTAATGGAGAAAAGTGTTATACTGACAATATGGCATTTCCTGTCAAATATTCTATGATTCCAGCTATTACTCAAATGGTAATTGATAAATTTATGCCAAAAAGTCAATTTAATGATTCATCTAATGATGGTAGAGATAATCCTGTACAAACTAATAAAGCTAATTAATGGATGATTTAAATATACCAAAAAGAGGATTAAGTAAAATTAAAGCTGATTTTAAGTCTATAGATTTATATACTTATTACCAATCATTAATTGAAAAAGGTTCTAAATATGATGTTAAAAGAAAATTATTTACATCAATACTTAAAGATTTTAATGAAATTATTTATCAAAAAGAAATTGTATTAAATAGCCATGAATTTAATTTACCTTGTAGATTAGGTACATTAAGAATTAAACAGTTTAAAAGAAACTATAAAATTGATGCTAATAACAAATTAATAAGTAAATTAGCTACTGATTATAAAAGAACAAAAGAACTTTGGTTAAGAAATCCAGAAGCCAGAAAATTAAAAAAATTAGTTTTTTATGAAAATAAACATTCAGACGGTTATGAATTTAGATGTCATTGGTCAAAGAAAAAAAGTAATACACCATGTAAATCTTTTTATCAGTTTATACCTTGTAGAACTAATAAAAGATTTATTAATGAATGTATAAAAAAAGGTATAAACCTAAAATTTTATGAATAATGTTTGTAGATAAATATGTATCAGTTTTTCAAGTAATAGGTAATGTAATTAGAGATGGAGGTTATGAACAATCTGATTTTATAGAAGATGATTTAATACAATGGGCTGCTGAAGCTTTAGATTTAATAGGAGTTCCTGGACAATATATTGATAAAGTAACTTGTTTAACTGGACATAAAGGTAAATATAAATTACCTACTGATTGGAAACAAAGAGTTCAAATAGCAGGTTTAACTCCAGCTGGTCAATTTCCAATGAGAGAATCTACTGGAACTTTTCATCCTATATTTAAAGCATGTAAATGTACTGGAGATTGTAATTGTACTGTTAATAATTCTTATGCTAATTTTGAAGTACCTATTTCTTATGATGCTGATGGTAATCCAGTTATAAATTTTAGTAATGCTTATAATGTAGCTTTTAATAAAAATTTATATATAGGAGGTACATCAGCATTTCCAATAGATGCTACTTATAAAATAAATGATAATTACATAATTACAAATTTTGATAGTTCTAATTGTAAAATATTAGCTGCTTATAAAGCTTATCCAATTGATGATTGTGGTTATCCAATGATTCCAGATGATATTGCTTATAAACTTGCAGTTCAATGGTATATCATTGAAAAATTAGATTATAAAATGTTAAGAAAAGATAAAATTACTAAAGCTGTTCATGATTACTCTATACAACAATGTTCTTGGTATATGGGTAAAGCTAATGAACATGGACATCAACCTTCAATTGACCAATTAGAAAGTTGGAAAAATCAAACTTTACAATTACTTCCTAAAATAAATAGACATGCTTCTTTCTTTGAAAGATTAGGAGAGGCTTCTCAGATGCCCTTTGGTAACAGGTTTAATAATAGAGATAATTATTTATTATAATGGCTATTGAAGAAAAAACTATTAATACATTTGAGCTTGGTATAAATCAAGATTTAGCTAAAACTGTATATAAAAAAGGTAATTATATAAGTGCTTTAAATATTACTCTTCTAACTGATACTGGATTAAGTACAGCTGTTATTCAGAATAAGAAAGGTACTAAGTTACAAGTTATATTTCCTACTACTATACCACAAACTACTTATGAAACTACTGGAGAATATCCAATCACTGTTTCAGAGCAAGAAAATTTTATACCTATTGGAGGAATAGAAGTTAATGGTCAATGTTTTATATTTACTACTAGTAATACAGTAGGAGATACTAATGATAAAGGATATGGTCAAATTTGGAGATTTAGTTTTCTTTTAAATGATGATATATCTGGAGCAACTGGAGGTACACAACTTACAGTTATAGGACATTTAATGTATAATAGATTCTTAAATTTTGATTTAAACTTTAGACCTAAGATATTAGGTCATTTTGAAAATCAGAACTTTTCAAGATTATATTGGGCTGATAATAGAAATCCTTTAAGAACTATTAATACAGTTGGGCCTTTAACAACAGTTATAGAAACACCTGTTAGAAGTTTAGATATTGTATCAGAAGCTAATTTAGATACACCAGTTATTGCAAAATTAACTACAGGAGATCTTCCTGAAGGTAAATATCAAATAGCTTATAGGTTATTAAGTAAAGCTGGAGTATTAACAAGATTTAGTACTTGTAGTAATCTAATAGATGTTATAGAAGGAGATGAATTTAACTCAGAATTAGATTATCCTAGAAGTAACACTATTGAATTTTCAACAGATAAAGAAGCTACTGTAGATACTAAAGAATTAAAAAGTTCGCAAAAAGGTATTGAGTTTTATATTGATAAGTTAGATAATGACTATCAAATGATTCAATATGCTTTAATTTATTATAGTGAACCTGATATACCTGAAATATATGTATTTCCTTACAAAGAAATTTCTCTATATGAGAATCTTACAGATAGTTTAACACAACTTTATGATGATACTTTTATATTAAATCTTGATGATTTTAATATATTATATTCTCCTTTTGAAAAAGTTAAGACTATTGAAATAAAAGAGAACACTTTATATACTGCGAATACTACTAATACTGAATTTAAAGTAAATGTAGATTATAGGGCTTATAGATTTAATCAAGAAGGATCTGCTACTACTTATGAATTAGATAATACTACTAATACATTTACTGAGAGTAATTATCCGGTTAATACTTTATTAGATGTTATCAATCCTTATAATGATGATAGTGGTACTATCTTTGGATTAAATCCAAGTGGTACACCTGAAGATTGGTATAATAGCCAACAATATAAATATCAAGCTGATGGATTAACCCCTGGAGGGTCTGGTCCAAATATACAATATACTTTTGGTACTACTCAATTAGTAGTAGATACTAATAGTAATTCACAAAGTAATAAACCTCCTTTTATTAAAACTGAAGTAGATACAAGTAATTTATTACAATCTGTTCCTACTCATATAAATAATAATAATGGAAGTTTTAGTTCATTTAAATCTCCTTATAAAGCTAGTTGTCAAGTATCTTGGCAAAGAGGTGAAGTATATAGATTTGGTATAACTTTCTATAACAAGAAAGGTCAAGCTTCTTATGTTAACTGGATAGGTGATATTAAGATGCCAGACTTTAATGAGTTTGGAGCTTCTTATTGTGTTTTATCAAACTATGCTTTTGGTAAGTTGTATATGTATTCTACTAACGTAGAATTTGAAGTTAATGTACCTCAATACTTAGCTGAAGATATTAGTGGATTTAGAATAGTTTATGTAGAAAGAAAAGCTAAAGATAAAACTAGATTTGGTACAGGTGTTACAGGAGGATTTGAACAATTCTTTAAAGAACAAGTACCTGGATTTGGTAAAGATGAAGCTATTGCTTTAATAGCTGGAACAGCTACTTCATTACTTAAAAGAGTTTTAGATAATTTAGTAGGAGGTACAGGATTTGATCCTTTTAATATTAAAGAAAATGTTGTAGATAAAATTTGTATAGCCTTTAGTAAATTTATATCAGATAAATTAACTTCAAGTGATTCAAATTTAGATAGATTAACTAATCCAGATCACTTAGCTGATATGGTAGATTCTATCTTGGAAGGTGTAACTAATCAGAAGCAAGGTATATTATCTGCTATACCAGGATTTAGTACAGCTACTAATCTTATTAAATTGTTTGGTCCAAGAGTTATTGAACTTACAAGAAACTTACTTAAAGAAAAATTAGCTGATATATTTGCTAAAAAAGTAGCTGGATTACATAAAAATGTTTTATCTTTAGGTAAAGGTTTTGCTTATAGTAATATTAACTCTCCACAAGGAAGTGGTAATATAGGTTATACTATATCTCCTATTATAGACTTTGATACTTATAAATACAGAACTGGAGATTTTTTAAGACCTATACAAGGATTTAATAATAACTCAAAGTTAGTTAATGAAGTTCATAGAGATACTACTGTAGGAATATACAACCCAATAGATAGTTCAGCTTATATTAGAAAATGGTATCAAGGTAATGAATTTACTTGGGATAAAGTAGCTGATAAAGCTTCTAGGAGAATTAGTATAAAAAATCAAAAAGTATTAAAACCAGCTGAATTACTAGGTACAGGTTTTGATAGTATATTAACTTATGCTCCTAATAGTGAAGAATTAGATTTTATTATATCTAATAGTTATATTAATAAATTACCTTCAACTAATTCAAGTGGTTCAATTACTAATAAAGCTACTTTTGAAGCTGATGCTTTAGTTACATTAGGAGAAGCTGGATTAGTATTTAATCCTATTATATTAGGTTTATATTTAGCTAAATTTAGTAAAGGTGAAAGAGCTTTAGGTATAGGTGATAAGAAACATATATTTGTTACAGATATAGAATTAGGTGGAAATGGTTTAACTAATTATAGTGATTACACTATAGAAGATGCTGAATCTAATAAGTTTAATTTAGAAGCTAATGATGCAGCAGATACTATTAGACCTATAGATTATGGAGGTGATTTTACTGTATCTTACAATAGACCTAACTCTAAAAATCAATATAATGGTATAGGATATTCAAGTAGAGCTAATAATGAATATATACCAGCTAGTGAGTTCTATTCTTTAATTACAAGAGTAGGAGATCAATCTTATTCAATTAAAGCTAATTTAGGAGATACTTATTTAGGTGCTTATGGAGCAGTAAATTACTGTTATTACTATGACCAGATTAATCCAGAAGGCTATCAAAAGGCTTTAAGAACTAAGAAAGGATTATATGAAATCTTTCCTTGTGAAGCTGATTTTAACTTTACATTAAGAGAAGGTCAACATGTTATTAATAATCTTAGTCCTGATGAATTAGAAGAAACTAGTGAGTTTAAACTTGAAGAAAAGAAAAGACCTGTTAGAAAGTTTCTAAGAAATCTTAAAGAGAAGATAACTAAGATTAAATTAGAACCAGCTAAAGATGTATTAAGAACTAAAAGGTTCTTACTATCAGACTTTCAATTTAATGAAGTATTTAATCAAAGATATAATATTAATAAGTATTTCCCTGAAAGTCTTTTATATAACTCAGAAGTAGATCAATATACTAATAGGATATGGCACTCTAAAAAGAAAATTGATGGAGAAGTAGTAGATAGTTGGAGAGATTTTCAATTTGTAGATTATATAGATGTTGAAGGTACTCAAGGACAAATAATTGATTTAGTAGTTAATAAGAATAAATTATTCTTCTATCAATCAAATGGTATAGGTATAGCTGCTACTAATGAAAGAGGAGCTGTTAATTCTGAAGATGGAGGAGTTGTTTTATCTAATGGTAAATTACTTTCTAGATATGACTATATTACTAAAGAAACAGGAGCTACTCATCAATTTGCTATTATAAATACTAATCAAGCTATTTATCATTATGATGGTAATTTAAAGAAACTATTTAAGTTAGGAGAAGGATTAGAATGTATTTCAGATAACTTAGGATTATTTAGTAAGTTACAACAAACTACTAATCTTATGAATAAGTTAGACCAAACTTTAAATAGAGTTGGTGTACAAGGAGTTTATGATACAGAATATCAAACAGTTTACTTTACCTTCTCAGATAGTGAAGCTAATTTTACTTTAGGTTATAATGAAAAGATGCAATGTTTTGAAAGTTATTATTCTTTTATACCTAGATTATATTTTAGATTAAATTATAAAGTATTTGGTTCAGAAAATAAAGATTGTTATTGGCATAATAAAGGTAATTATGGAGAACTCTATGGAGAAATATATCCAAGTAGTGTAACTTTTTTAACAAATGAAAATCCACTATCTACTAAAGTTTGGGATAATCAACAGTTTCAAACTGAATTATATGATGACTCTACTCTACTTAACTTAGAAACTATAGATCAAATTAGACATAGAACAGAAAATCAAGATACTGGTTTAATTAATTTAATTCCTCAAACTAATATAATTAAGAAGGAAAGAGATTGGAAAGTAGCTATTCAAAGAGATGTTAATAACTCTACCTATTCAACTTTATCTAAACCAAGATTAAGAGATATGTATTTACAAACAGATATAGTTTACAATAATTTAGATGGTTATAGACTAATAATACATCCAATAATAACATTTTACAGACAATCAATACATTAAGATATGAAAAATAAAACATATAAATATCAACAAGGAGGAGAATTAGGTTCTACACTAGGTTCAATAGGAGGGATGGCTTTAGGGAGTTTTATAGCTCCTGGTATAGGTACTTCTATTGGAGGTATGTTAGGAAGTAAAGCGGGTAACTTTGTACAAAATCAATTTATGAACGGAGGTAAATTAATACAAGCTAAAGGTTTAGAACATTCAGAAGGTGGAATTCAATTATCTAATAATAATGAAATTGAGAATGGTGAAACAATAATTAATGATTTTGTATTCTCTAATAATCTTCCTTATAATAAAAAACAAACTTTTGCAAATAAAAGTAAATCTATAGATAAAAAATACTTTAGAGATAATGATAAAATAGATGCTATGGGTAAAAAGTTAGAATTAGAAAAATTAAGTAATCAACAAGAAAATATGAAAAAATCATTAATGTTAAGTGATATAACAAATAAATATATGTGTGGTGGAAAATTAAAAAAGAAATATGCTAAAGGAGGATATTTAAATAATTTTGATCCTAATAACCCATTAAGTGATACTAGAGCTAATGCACTATTAATGAATGATTTAAGATTTAATAATGCTATGGTTCCTGATAATGGAGTTATTAATTTAGATGGTTCAACAGAACCTATTTTTTCAAATCCAACAGTAAGTTCTGGAAGTGGATTAATTCAACCAACTTTTAATAATAACAATAATATTAATACTCCTAATATACCTATAACTTCAAATGTTACAGATAATCAAAGTATCAATCCTATATCTAATAAACCTAATTATGGAAATATTATACCTCAATTAGCTGGAGATGCTTATAACATTTTACAAGGAGTTAAAGGAGGAGATCCTGTTGATTTTCAAAGAGTTAACCCTTATTTAGCTAATCCTAATCCTGCTATTACTGGTTTTAATAATACTACAAGTACTACTTTTAATAATGCTAAAAATGCTATTAGAAATAGTGCAACAAGTTCTGGAGAATATTTAGCTCAAATGAATAGTTTAACTGGTAAAGAAGGAATAACTAGAGGAATGGGTAGAGCTGGTATTAAATCAGATTATAATAAAATTAATACAGGAATAGTTAATCAAACAGGTTCTCAAAATGCAGGTATTCAAATGCAAGAAGCTATTGCAAGACAACAAGAAACTGATGCAGCTAGATCTGCTGTTTCAAAAGGCTTGTCAGATATGAGTTCTAAGATAGGTTCAATAAATAATGAAAAAAGTTCTAGGAATAATCAAAAAGATTTAGTATCTTTGATGTCTAGAAATGGTTATAAATTAACCAGAGATGGAAATGGAGAAATGATTTGGGAAAAAAATGGAACTTATGTTCCTTATGAAGTAGGTATTAAATCAGTATTTAATCAATAATAAATGAGATATTTTAACGCAAGTAGTCAACCTTATATAACAGATTTTGTTCCTCAAGATCTTAATCTTATATATAAGATGCAACAAGATATGGTTAATGAAGATAATCAAGCTTTAGCTGGTATTGAACAAGCTAAAAATGCTTTTAATGTTCAACCAGGTTATTCTACTAATTTAGAGGCACAAAGATTAAATCAAGCTTATAATCAAGAAGCTAATAAAATTTCTGAAGAATTAGCTACTGGTAAATTAAATAGTAGAGATGCTTCTAGAAGAGCTTTAACTTTAATAAACCATTTTAATACTAATCCAGAAGTTCAATTAGTTAAGAGAGATGCTTCTTATACACCTCAAGTAAAACAAATGTTAAAAGATAATCCAGGATTTTTAGATAATGGATTGGCTCAAGGTTGGAATCCTCAAACTAAAAGTTGGAATAGAATTAACCCAAATTATAGTTTAGATGACTTTGATAAACATTATGAAGGATTAACTCCTATAACTTATACAGAAGATTTTAAAGATTGGTATTCTGGAATTAAATCAGATTTAGATAAAGAATTAGAAAAAGAAACTTGGAATAGAGTACCTAATGCAGATGGTTCTTTTACTGATTATAGTACAGTTAATAGTCAATCTAAAGAACAAATAACAAGAGATAAAGTAAGAAAATTAGCTAAATCTTTAGTTGAAGGAAGTGAAGGAATATTTAATAAACAATCTGTTAGATATGACAAATTAAAAAATGCAGGTTTAACTAATGATGAAATTGTTGAAAATTTAGTTAATTCATATCCAGGTTATTATTCTAAAAATATAGAATCTCAAAAACAAGGTAGAAGTTATACATCTAAAGCCCCTAAACAAATAGAAGAACCATTATTACCAACTTCAAGACAATCAGAAGGAATTAATCAAGATGCTTTATTTGAAGATGAAACAAAGGATTTTGAATTTAATAAAGATGGATCATTAAAAGTTTCATATAATCAACCAACAGTAACAAGAACATCAGCATCATTATATAATGATGCACCAATTATAACTAATAAAAACAAAACTGAAAATACTCAAAAATTAAAAGAACAAACTGACTTTATAAATCAATTAAAGATAAACAATCCTGAATTTAAAAATTTAAATCCAAAAGAAACTATTGAGGTTTATAGATTAAATAAAAAATCTGTAACAAATGAATCTGGTAAATTATATTCTATATCAGGAAATGCTTCAGAAGATATTGGTAAAAGTATAGTTAAAGATAAACAAGGAAGGAATTTCTATTTATGGGATGGAAAAGGAAGAACATCTAATGGAACCCTTGATGAAGTATTAAATGAATTAGATATTACTGAAGAAGATTTTAATAAAGTATTAGAAAAAGGAATTGGTGGATTTACACAAGCTGGACCTGTTGCGGGAGCTTATTATGTTGAAGTACCAGATGAAAATGGAAATACAAGAAGAGTATTAATAAGTCCTGATGCTAATATGCAGGATATATTTAAAGGTTCACAAGCATTAAATGAAGCAAGGAGATCTTTGGCACCAGCAAAAGTAAATTTAGGAGATGGATTTATAATTGATGTAAAACCTAAATTACATAAAAATGGACAACCTGAATGGGAATATGTATTAACAGATGGAGTTAATTCAGAAAAAGTTACATTAGAAGAAATTAGAGAATTAGAAGTAAAAAAATTAATGAAATCTGGATTATTAAAATCTGGAATAACAGAAGTATCTAAAAATAGAGCAAATTAATGGGTAAATTATTAGATAAATTATTTGAAGATAATAAAAAAAAATCTTTATATGAACAATATTTAGATAAAACTCCTATACAAGGAGCCACTGATATACAATTAGGACAATATGGAGTAGGAGATTCACAGTATGATACTGATATAACTCCAGGAAATGTTAGTGAATTAGAATCAATTAGAGGACAAAGACAATCAAGAACTGCTAAAGTAGCTAATGCTATTCCAAGATTAATATCTAAAGTAGGAACTGAAGTTGCCAAAACTCCAGCTTATTTATATGCTATGGGAGAAGCTGTAGCAACAGATAAAACATTAGCTGAAACTTTAGATAATGCTTGGTTAAATACATTAGAAGGTTTAGATCAAAAAACTAAACAAGAATTTGCTATTTATAAACCTAAATCAGTTACAGAAGGTAATTTATGGGATAACATAACTTCTACAAGTTTTTGGACAGATGAAGGAGTTGATGGAGCTGGATTTTTAATAGCTATGTTAGCACCAGGTATGGCTTTAAGAGGAGCTAATATAGCTGGTAATTTATCTAAGGTAGGAGTAGGAGCTAATACAGCTAAAAATATAGAATTAGGAGCTGGAGCTTTAATGAATAGTGCTTTAGAATCAGCTGCTGAAGCTAAAGGATTAGTAGACCAGCTAAAACCTCAATTAATGAAATTAGTTGAAGAAGGTAAAATAACTCAAGAAGAAGCTAATCAAAGGTTGGGAGAAGCTGGAAAAAATAGTTTCTTACAAAACATGGCTTTAATAGCTGGTCCTAATTTCTTAATGCAAAAGAATTTATTAGGAAGATTTATTCCTTCTAAAACAGCTTTATCAGAAGTAACTGATGAAGCAGGTAATTTACTAAAACCTATTCAATTACAAGGTAAAGAATTAGCTAATCAATATGCTAAAGAAATAGGTACTAATTTATTTTCTGAGGGTTTTATTGAAGAAGGAGGACAATTTGCTATTGAAAATTATAATAAGAAATTAGCTTTAGGACAAACTAATAGTGATTTTGTAAAAGGTATATTGGAATCTTATGGAGAAGCTTTAACTTCAACAGAAGGACAGAAGTCTATATTCTTAGGAAGTTTTCTGGGAGGATTAGGTTCTGGAGCTTCTAATATAGGAAAAGCTAAAAAAGATTTTGAAGGTAAATCACAATTATATGATTTAATGCAATCTAATTTTAATGGATTTGATAAATCTATTTCTGATTTATATACTAAAGATAAAGAAGGTAATTTAACTTCTGAATTAAATCCTGTTAAAGTAAAAAACTTTATGCAAGATATTGTTAAAGAACATTTATCTTCTCAATTAAAAGATACTTATGCAACTTTAGATAATAAAGAGGCTTATGATTATATATCTAACCAGGAATTTACTAAATTTGCTTTACCTTATTTACAACAGGAAGGAGGTTTACAATTATTAAATAAACATATTGATCAATTATCTAAAAAGTTAATTGATAATGAAAAAAACCAAAGGGGAGTTGATACAACTTTAGATGAAGTAAAATATATTACTAATTTAAAGCTCAAAGGACAAAAACTTCAAAAAGTAGTCAATTCTATTAACTCAACTTTAAAAGTTGATATTCCAGCAGAAACTCCTTTACAACAAGCTAAAGTTAATGAATTTACTAATAGATTAAAAAGTACAGCTATTCAAGAAACTTCTAAACAATTATTTTTAAATGATAGAATAAATAATTTAAATTTAGAATTAGTTGAATTAGAAATGGGATTATCAAAAGATATTCCACAAAATAAAATTGAAGCTGATAAAATTAAAAATCAGATTGAAAAATATAATAATGAATTAAAATCTTCTATTGAAAAATATAATAAAATATTTGATAAAGAAGAACAAAAAAAAGCTTTTAATATTTCTAATGAAGTAGAAGAACAAGAAGAAAAAGTTTCTGAAAAAGAAACTAAAGAAGCTATTAAAACAGATGTAAAACAATTTGCTGAAAGAATTAAAAATGGAGAAGTATTAAGTACTCCAGAAGATCAGGAATTTTATACTAATAATTCTAAAGAAATTGAAAAAGAACTTCAAAGATTAAAAAAAGAAGATTTAACTAAACCTTCTGAATCAAATATTGATGAAGAAAATATTAATGAAAGGGCTATAATAACTACTGAAGAGAAAGAAAGTAAAAAAGCTTTAGATCCTTTTAAATCTGAAAATGGTTGGGATGGAATTACTTTTTTAATTAATGGTGAAAAATATGGTATTAAATCTGTTGATGATAATAAATATACTTTAAAAAATATTAAAAATAATAAAGAAGTAGTTTTAACTTCAGAAAATTTATTACAATTTGCTTCAAGAGATATAACTCCTTCACAAGATAGATTTTATACTTATGTAAGAAATACTGAAAATGTAGCTGGTCATAAATTTTTACCAGTAACTAAAAAGAATAATCCTGAATTATATGAAGAGCTTTTAAAACTTCAAGATGATGAATTGGATTTTAATAATGAAGTTGCTAGACAACATGATAAAATAGATTCTATATATTTAGTACTATTAGATTCATCTGGTAATCAGATTAAAGTAGATAATAAACCTTTATTTACTTATATGACTAGACCTGAAAGGATTGATAAATCAGAAATTCTTTCAGAAGATAAAGCTAAATTAGTACAATTAAGAGAAGAAATATTAGCACTTAAAAAAGGAACTAATCAAACTTTAATAATAACAGACAAATCTAAAGGTACTCCTCAATTTGAACCAAAGGTTAATGGAGAAAGACAATCTAATCCATTAATAGGAACTTTATATGATAACAAGAATGAAATTAAATTAGAGTTAGTAACTCAGGAAGCTGGTAAAGATTATGGATTTTTATCTAATGGTCAAATAGCTAATCCTGGTAAGTTATATGCTTTAAAAGGTAAAATTGCTATTGATTTAATACCAAGAAAATTAAATGAACAGGAAGTTGATAAACTCACTGAACTTTTAGAAAAAAGATTAAAAGGAGAAAGCAATATATCTAAAGAAATTGAGAAATTAATATTCTTTGGAATAGGTAAAAAAGGAATAAATAATTATACTGTTGCAGTAAAAGAAGATAAGTTATATTTAGGTAAAGATATTGTATTAACTTTAGATATATTTAATCCAACATTAGTTAAAGCCTATTTATTAAATTCAGGTAAAACTGTTCATATCAATAATAAATATGGTTTTAAAGATGGATATATAGATATACTTGGTAATAAACATGATTCTTATCAAGATTATTTAGTATTAGGAGATAATCCTTTATTTGGTACAGACTTAAAACCTAAATCAGAAATACAATTTAGAAATCAATATTTAATTTATAATCCTGAATTAAAATCAGATAACTTGGTAACAAGCCAACCTGAAGTTAATACTGAGAGTAAGGAAGAAGAAATTAAACCTTTTCCAACTGAAGCTTCAAATTTAGATCCTAGAAAATCTGAAATAGAAAAAAGAAGACAAGAAGATATTAGCAATATTATTGAAGGATCTAACTCAGATGATAGTTGGTATGAATTAAAAGTTGATCATTCTAAAAGAAATTTAGTAAAAGAAAAACTAGATGGTAAATATTGGAATTATAATGATTTAGTTACTAAAATTAATGCTAAATATGATGCAGAATTAGCTGCTTTAGAAGAAGAAAATAAAGGTCCTTATACTAAAAATGCTGAAATAAAAATAAGAAAACCTAGATCTAAAGAAGGAGATTTTGATAAAAAAAATAGATTAGCTTCAGTAGTTAAAGATAAATCTGAATTAACTCAACAAGAAATTAATTGGTTTAAAAATAATTTTCCTAATATTCCTTTAGAAAAAGTTAAAGGATTAATTGATGAACAGGCTTTTGGACAATTCTTATCTTCAGGAAAAGTATTATTATCAGATGAAGCTCCTACAGGAACTTTATATCATGAAGCTTTTCATACAGTAACTCAGTTATATTTAACTGATAAAGAAGTAAATAATCTTTATAATGAAGCTAAAGAAAGAACTGAGTTAAAAGATAATTTAGATATTGAAGAATTATTAGCAGAAGATTTTGCTGAATATAAAAAGACAGGTAAGATACTTAAAGATAGTCCTGTTAGAAATACTTTATTTAGAAAGCTAATTAACTTCATTAAAGACTTATTAAATCTTCCAGCTAAATCTATTCAAGATATTTATAGAAGATTAGATAAAGGATTTTATAAGAATAAAAAAAGAACTAATAGAAATCAATTTTCTAAATTAAATAAAGCTTTAAAAGATAAATCTGAAAAGTTTACTAAAGATTTATTAGATGGAATGGATGCTATATTCTTTAAAACTTTATTTTTAAATAATAAAACAGTTATAGATTCTTTTCAATATGTTGATGCTGCTTTAAATAGAGTACATGATGTTATAACAGATCTTTATGAAGATGTTAATAATGATTATAATTATACTATTTCAGAAGAATTACAAGATTATGTATATGATAATTGGGAAATTATATCTAATAAGTGGTTAGAAAGAATGAATTCTTTAGGAGCTAATCTTAAAGATTTTGATTTAACTAAAGATTATCAAGAAAATATTATTGAAGAAGATAATTTACCTTCTAAAGATGAAAATGAATCAGTAGATAGTGATGAAAATATTAAAGAGAGATCTGGAGAAGCTTATCAAGAAGCTAATTTAACTTCAGCTAAATCTAAAATGTTTAATTCATCTAAATTTTTAATTAGAAGTTTAGTACAAAAAGATTCTAAAAATAATGATGTATTATCAGAATTAGGTTTATCATTAACTGTTCAATTTGATAAAACATATAATTACTTATTAAAAGAATTAACTGGATTAGGTTGGAATTATAACAATTATTATAATAAGATTTCAGAATTAACTAAAGTTAAACCTGAATTTAATCAGATATTAACAAGATTATTAGCTCCAGGTCAAGCGGTTACTATGGAACAAATTATGTTACAAAATCAATTTGTTCAAGACTTTAATAAAAATAAAGCTACAAGTTATATAACTTTAATTGAAGGAGATAAAATATATCAAGTAGATGCTACTCAACAAGCAACTGTTGATAGAATTAAAGATAAATGGCAATCTAATTTAAGATATAATTCTAAACAAAATGTAGAAGGTAGATTAATATTTGATTATTCCAAACTTAAAGGTTTAGGAAATATTAAATATTTAGAAGGATTAGGATTTACATTTAGTAAAGAAACTATAAAAGAATTAGAAGATAATAAAGAATTTTCAGATGCTGTTACAGCTATTAGAAATTATATTACAAGTAATAATGGAGATGTAACTACTTTCTTTTCAGGTAAAGAACTTAGTGGTAGATTAAGTACTTTAGCTCAATTAGAAGCAGAATTTACTCCAGATACAGTTGAATTAAGTTATATTAATTCTGAAAATAAAACAGTATATTCAATTGGATATAATAACTTTTTATCAATAATTAAAAATACAATTAATAGAGTTAGTAATTTAACTGAATTATACCAAGAATTACCTCATCTAAAATCAGTAACTACTGAAGGTTCTTTGTGGTTAAATAAGATGTTCGATAAAGATGGTAATAAAAGAGAAGGGGTTCAGATTAACTTAAATCTTCAAGATGGAGTTAAAAATAAAGATAATGAAGATGCAGCTTCTACTAGAAAATTAAGTATTGGAGATAAATTAATACAAGATATTAATTCAACTTTATTAAATGGATTAACTAATTACATTAGAGCTTCAGATAAAGCTACTGAACATACTTTGAATTTATCAGGATATGGTAAAAATCAAAAATTACCTGTATCAATAGATGAGTTAAAAGATGGATTTGATTCCAATACTTTAAAAGAAATATTTAGAGGTTATTTTAAATCTGAATTTAAAAGAATTGCTTTATTTAAAATAAATAACTTAGGTAAGAATATTGATCAATATCAAAAAGCTGGAAATAAATGGACTATATTTTCTTCAATATTAAATTCTGAAAACAAAAAGTTTTTAGAGAATGAAATAGATGAATTGAAGTTGCAGGATTTAGATTCTATTCAATTAAATAATGAACTAGATTTAACAGCTCAAGCTTTTTCTGAAACTTTAGATAAAGATGTTATTAAATTTTTTGAAGGATATTTATTTGAACAAAATAAACAATTAGAAGAAAATAGAATAAATTTAACTCAAGGTATTTCATCTGAATTAAAGCAATATAATCTTGATCAATTAGTTAGAGCTTTAATAGTAACTGATATGATCAACTCTATTGAACAAACTAAATTGTTTATTGGAGATATGGCTTTCTATAAAGATTTGTTTAAAAGAACTTCATCAGCAAGTGGAACTAAAGAATCTTGTAGAGTAGACAATGAATTACATGATTGGTTAAATAATAACAACAAAAGATTAGATAAGAAATTAGCTGATGGTAAAATTAATGTTTCTATATTTAATGATTCTACTCAACAATCAGATTATATAGATGAGTATATAGATAGTTTAGTTAGTTCAGGTATAAATCCAGAATTAGCTAAAGAACAAATGAAAGCTTATTCAGAAATGGATGAAGGGGATGCTCAAGGTTGGATTACTATTGATGAATTTAGAGAGTTTTCTATTAGATTAGGTAAATGGGATAAATATAAAGAAGATATATTTGATAAACTACAAAATAATAAAGAGTTAACTCCTGGAGAATTATCTTATTTTTTACCACTTAAAGCTCAATATTTTGGGCCACAAGATTATAAAGGTTTATATGCTCCAGCTTATCATAAATATTCATTAATGCCTTTAATTCCTCAATTAGTTAAAGGAAGAAATTTAGAAGTTTTACTAAAAAACATGACTGAAAACCAAATTGGTTATGCTTTATTTAAAACAGGTTCTAAAGTAGGAACTCCTGTTAATTCTAAAGGAGAAGCTAATAACTTTTATACTGATAAGAATAATGGTGAAATAAACACTTCTAACTGGACTAAACAAGTTATTAGTTATAAGTACTTAGGATTACAACAGAAGTCTTCAGAACCTAAGGAAAAAGTTATATTTGGTACACAATTTAGAAAGTTATTATTTAGTAATTTATATGAATCTGGATTAGTCAATGAAGGATTTACAGGTTCTAAACAATTATTTGAAGAATATAATAAAATTATAGATGATTTAATTAAAGTAGAGAAAGATAAATTAATTAAAGAATTAGGATTAAATCCTAATAATTATACTTCAGAAGATGTTACAAAATTAGTTAAATTATTACAACAAGAAGCTAAAGATAGAGCTTTACCAGATAATTTAATTGAAAGTTTACAATCTGAATTAATTGATGGTAAATATTTATTAAAATATAAATTTGATTCTATGGTTAATAAACCTAAAATAGATTCAATGTTAATGGCTATTATTAATTCAAGATTAATTAGACAAAAGATTAATGGAGATGCTTTAGTTCAAGGAGCTAGTTCTGGATTTGAAAAAACTGGTAATAGAAAAGCTGGTTCTAATAGTAGTTTAAAGTTCTATACTAATAAAGGAGAAAATGGAACTACAACTCATGCTGAATGTATGGTAGCCATGAATAAAAACTATAAACCTTTATTAGATAAATATGGTTCATTAGAAGCTTTAAATCAAGCTATTAAAGACAATAAAGTAGATAAAAGATTATTACAATTAGTTGGATATAGAATACCTACTCAGGGTTTAAATTCAATTGATATGTTAGAAATTAAAGAATTTTTACCAGAAACTTCTGGAACTTTAATAGTATTACCTACAGAAATAGTTGCTAAATCAGGAGGGGATTATGATATTGATAAAATGAATATCTTTAGACCTAAAATGGATAAAGAAGGAAATTATATCCAAACTCCAGAAAATAGAATTATAGAAATAGCTACTCAAATATTATCTAATCCAACTAACTTTAATGCTTTAATTACTCCAAATAGTACTAAGATATTAACTGATCTAGTTGATGAAATTAGATGGATAGAACATAAGAATAGTAAACCTAAATATACTGGAGATATTACTCAATATAAGAAAGAAGTTAAAGATGAATTAAATAATATTAAATATACTGAACAGTTAAAGTTAACTACTAAAACTAAACAATTTCAAAAGTTTATGTTAGCTAAAGATATGATTGGTATTGCAGCTATTCAAAATACTCATCATATTATATCTCAATTAGTTGGATTAACTTTAAATAAGACTTATTATATAGTTGATAAAAAGAAACCAGGACAATTAATTGAAAAGAATAGAGTTATTTCTTTTGAACATAATAGAGGAAATAATAATACTATTGATTTAGGCAAAACTTCTGATGTAGAAGGTAAAAATAGAATATCTGAAGTTATATCTCAGATAATTAATGCTACAGTAGATGCTGCTAAAGATCCTTTTTTATTTGATTTAAATATGACTTTGGAAACTCTAAGTACTTATACTTATTTAATTAGAATTGGAGTTCCTTTTGATACAGTTGTTTACTTTATGAAACAACCTATTATAACTAAATATCTTACTGAATTATCTGTAAATCAATCTATGTTTTTAGGTTCATCTAATTATGTAGCTAAAGAACAAGCTAAAGCTATTGTAAAGAATGAATATAAAACAAATGAATTAATTGATATTTCTAAAGTATATAATTCAGAAGAATTAAAAAGTTATCTAATTAAAGAAAATCAACAATCAGAAGAATTTAAAGCTAATCAATTACATATATTAGATAAGTTTTTAGAGTATCAAGATCAATCTTCTATGTTATCTGATGCTATTAAATCAACTAATTATGATACAAAAGGATTAGGTAAAAATTATGGTACAAGTATATTACAAAAAGATTTAGAAGATAAAGTATTTAAAGATAATTTTGTTAATGGAATAGATAGAATTAAAAATAATACATTTATTGGAGCTTTTGATCAAGTAGATTTTAGTTTAAGTGCTTATGGTCAATTTTATGATATTTATAATAATAAAGATTTAAGTAATACTGTACAAAATTTAATTAATAAAATTAATCCTTTTGGAGATGAAAATAAAATTAAGTTAAGAACATTAATTGAAAATGATTTAATTCAATATATAACTCAAAATTATGGATATAACAATATTACAGAATTACAAGATAAATTATTTAAAACAGAATCTGTCGCTAAAGAGTTATTAAGAATAAAGAATAATCCTAGTAATCCAGATGAAATAAGAATTGGTAAAAATATGTTAATTGAAGAATTATATCCTTTAATTAACCAATCTAAACAAGAAAAAGATAATATTAAAATATATTCAAGAAGATATGATACTTTTAAAGCTAATCAATTAACTGAAAGTTTTAATGAATTAAGACAACTAGATCCTGTATTAGCTAAAAATATAATGGATGTTGGTATTATTCAATCTGGATTAAATAATTCTCCTATTACTTATTTAGGATTAATTCCTTATGATTATTATAATGAATTAGTTAAACAATCTTTCTTAAATTTTAATAAAAAAAATGGGGCTGAAGATTTGTATAAATTTCAAGCTTTATTTTTAAGAGAAAATCCTAAAGGTATTCCTAAACAAGGTTGGATTTATGGAAAGAATTATGATGTTAATAGTAAAGAAGATTATGTAGTAATTCCTGAAACACCTGTAGAAGTTATTAAACCTGTAATTGCAAACAAATATGAATTATTTCCGGGAGTATTTGCTAATAAAGATCAAGAAATAGCAATTGATAAGATAAATAATTTTCTTAATTCAAGTGATCAAGAATTTTTATTAGCAGGTAAAGGTGGTACAGGAAAAACTAGTATTGTAAATAAAGCAATTAGTGAATTTAAAGGTAATATTGTAGGAGCTACTGTAGCTGATGAAGCAAGAGGAATTTTACAAGAATCTATGAAAGGTAAAACTACTAAAACTATAGCAAGTTTATTAGGTTTAGTTCCTGATTTTAGACAAGATTCTGGAGAATTATATTTTAGAGTTAGAAATTCTGAAGAGGAAAAAGAATTTAGAAATAATTTTAAAAGAGATCCTATAGAAAGTGCTGATTTAGTTATTATTGATGAATCATCTATGATTACTAATGAAATATTAGATTTATTATTAAAATTAAAAAGACCAACTGCTAAATTAATATTTATGGGAGATAATCATCAATTACCTCCAATTGGTGATATTAATAGTCCTATATTTGAAAGATTAGAAAATACTGATAATTATTCTGAATTAACTATTAGAATGAGGCAAAAAGAAGAAAGTCCTATTTTACCAGTAACAGATATTTATGCAGATAATATTGATTTATTAGAACAAGGAAAAGGAGTTAAAAAACCTACTTTTACTAGAATTGAAAAATTTGATGAATCAACAAATCAAGGAGTAAAATATATTAAAAATAATAAAGAATTAATTACTGAATTTGTTAAAGATTTAAAAGAAGGAGTAAATTCCAAGCATGTTATCACTGTTGTAGCTAGAAATGAAACTGCAAGATTAGTTAGTGATGCTATAAGAAATGAATTATTAGACAATCCTTCAGAAGATTATCAGATAGGAGAAATAATTAGAGTCAATCAACCATATATAGTTGATAAAGAAATTGTATTAGCTAATGGATTTAAAGGTAAAATTATTGAAAGAGAAAATTTTAAATTATTAGATAAATATGAAGGATATAGATTAACCGTAGAATTTGATTCAGTAGATAGTAAAGGTAATCCTATTAAAGCTAAAAAAATAATTGAAACATTATCTCAAAAAGATTTACCTAACTTTAAAAAAATATTATCTGAATTAGGTAAAGATATTAAATCTAGAGGATTAGACTTTAAAAGTGAAAAAAGAGCTTTTGCTACAGAATTATATCCATTAAAAGAAAAAATAGTTGATATAGGTTATAATTATGCTATAACTTCTCATAAAGTTCAAGGATCAACTTATGAAATAACTTATGTTATGGAAGATGATATAATGTCATTTCCAGATAATACTAATGGTTTAACAATCAATAGAATGATGTACACAGCTATATCAAGACCTAAAACTAAATTAGTAATATATAGCCCATCCCAAGAATTTACTAAAGAAGAGTATAAATCTAATCCAGATATTCAATATAAAAAATTAGAAGTACAAGCTATTCCATTAAGAGAAGATACTAAAGCTTTATATAAAGAATATAATCTTTTAACTAATGATGGTAAAATTAAAATAGTTCCAGATACTGAAAAAACTAAAACTTGGGTTAAAACATTAAATCAAAGTCCTTATTATTCATTTAGATTAAGAAATACTCCAGGAGGATTAAGAATATTAATTTATCCTAAACAAAGTAATCAATTAGATTTACAATTTAATAGAGAAGAAGGAGAAACTGAAATATCTAAAGAAGTTATGCAAACTTTATTAGATAAACTTAAAGATAAATTAGGTATTGATTATGAATTAACTAATGAATCTGGAGATCCTTATTATTCTAATAATAAAGTAGTTATACCTACAGGTAATTTAACTTTAGAAACTCCTTTGCATGAATTCTCACATGGATTATTTGATTCATTAGAAAAGTTTAATCCTAAATTATTTAATAAGTTAATTAAAGATATATTAGCTACTGAAGAAGGCAAACAAATAGAAGAAACTGTTGAGAGATTATATCCTGAAGATGATAATACTAATAAACAATTAAAAGAAATAGGTGTAAGAGCTTTAACTGAAGTAGCTAAAAAGAATATTAATCCTAAAACAGGTAAACCATTTTTAGAAGTTATTAAAAGATTATTTTATGCTTTAAAACAAATGTTTAGAAGTATATTTGGTAAAGATATTAAGATAACTGATTTAAATGAAAATACTACTTTACAAGAGTTAGCTGATATGTTAACAATTGGAACTGGTAAGATTGATTTAATACTTATTAATTCTAGAGAACAAATAGAAATTAATAGAACTCAAGAATTAGAAAAAATAGTTACTGATATATTTCCTAATACCCAAGTTAAACAAATTCTTTATCATGGTAGTAATGAAAATATAGAAATTTTTGATAAAAAGAAAAGAGCTTCAAATTTTAATGCTCCTATTTCACAATTAGGATTTTCATTTACACCATCTAAGAGAATTGCTAATTTATATGGTAAAAATTTACATCCTGTAATTTTAAATATACAAGAATTAACTGAAATAGATATTCAACAAGATACTCCAGAAAGACATCATAAAGAATATGTTTATAGAAGTATTATAGAAGGTTTAGAAAAAGAGGGATTACTCGGTGATGGTGTAGAATTACCTTATATAGATGGTCAAATAGAATATTTAGTATTTGAACCAGAACAAATTTATATATTAACTCAAAAAGAACTTAATAAAATAAATGAAATTAATACTAAATATAATAATCAATTAAAAAATTTAGAAGAAATTCAATTTAAAAAATCTAATAAAAATGAAGAAAAACAAGAATCAGCTTTTACTAAACAAGAAATATACTTCTCTAATAGAATTAAAAGATTAACTAATAACTTAAATAAATTACAAGAAGGTACTAACAAATATGAAGAATTAGAAAAAGAATTAGATGAATTAAAAGAAAAATTTAATACTGCTAAAACTTTACAAAATAGAGATTTGTTTAGAGAATTAGGTGAAGAAACTTTATCTAAAGTAGAAGAATTTATAATTGAATTAGAAGAAGGTTCAGCTAAAGATACTGCTAAAAATATAGAACATTCAATAGATGTTATTAATACTTTTAGTAACTTTGATAAATTAAGAGATGATAGTGCTGATTTATTAAATAGATTAAAACCTTTTATTGATGAATTAAAAGTAGAAGAAGTTCAAGAGTTTGCTACTGAGAAAGTTAAACCTACTTTAGAAGATATAGAAAATCAAGATACTGATATATCTAAAAGGATAGAAGGAACAGGATCTTTATCAGATTTAGCTAATTATATTGGTAGAACAATTGGTTCATTAATTAAAAGTGTTCAAAATAAAGTAGAAACTTTTACTAAAAGAACTAAAAATGAAATTGAAAGAAAGGTTAAATTATTAAATGATTATGCTAAAAAAAATGGGGCTAGTTTAGAAAATACTTATAAATTATTTGTTCAAGAAAGTGATAATACTTTAAAATTAGTTCAACCTTATTTTGATGATGGTAAAGAAAATCCTAATTGGAATAAAATTCAAAGTACACCAGAATTAAAACAATTTTATGATTTTTATGTATCTAAGATGGAAGAAGCTCAAAAAGATCTTCCAATAGACTTAGGTAAATCATTTATTCCAAATATAAGAAAAACTGATTTAAAATCTAAAATTAAATCTTTATCTATAATTAAAGAAAGAATTATTAAAGAAGGTTTTGAAGAAGAGAATTTATCTGATGTAGTACCATTAGAATATCATAAAAATATTCCAGCTTCTGAAAAATCTTCTGATTTAGGAACTAGTTTATTTGAGTTTAGTAAATTTGCTTACAATCAGAAAGAAATGTCTGATATATTACCTAAATTAAGATTATTACAAGAAAGCTTAACTTATAAGATTGTTAATGGTAATTATATTGAAAGGCAATTTAAGACATCTAATAATCCTAAATTAACTATTCCTGGAAGAAAAACTAATTTGTATAATATGATTGATAAAGTTATAGATATGCAAGTTAAGGGTAATATGAAGTTAGAACAATTTCAATATGTTAAAAGTGAAACTACTGATGAAAATGGTAATACAGTTCAAACTGTAGTTGATGGTACTAAAGCTATTGATTTGTTACTTAAATATAATTCACTTTTAAGAATTTCATTAAGTCCAATAACGTCTTTAACTAACTGGATATTTGGAGATATTTCAAATACTATTGAAGCAATTGGTGGACAATTTTTTAATACTAAACAATTACATCAGGCTTCTAAAATATTTTTTAAACAAAATTTTGATAGAGATTCTGTAATGAATAAATTATTAGAGGAATTAAATCCTTTACAAGAATTAATGGATTATTCACTTAAATCAGACATTGAAGAAATTGGTACTAAAAAATTAACTACTGATAGAATTCAAGAGATAATGTATTCTATGCAAACATCTGGTGAAAAATTCTTACAATCAAGAACTCTATTAGCTGTAATGATTAAAGAAAGTTATTTAACTTCTAATGGAGAATTAACTGATAAATATAAAAATGCTGATAAAAAGGAAAAACAACAATTATCTGATAAAGTTCAAAGATTAAATCAAAAAATTCATGGTAGATATTCAGTTAAAGAAGCTGCAACACTTCAACAAAATGTTTTATTTAGATTAATATCACAATTTAGAAAATGGGTTCCAGCTGCTTATGAAGCAAGATTTAATACTAAACAGTATGATAATAGACTTCAAGCTGATATAGAGGGATCTTATAAAACATTTAACCGGTTAGTATTAAAGAATTGGAAAAATCCTAAACAAGCTTTTGAAAATTTATTATTACCTTTAATTAATGCTAAAAAATTATTAAAAGAAGGTAAATTAACTGAATCTGAAGTTTATAACATGAGAAAAATGGCTATTGAATTAATATCAATAGGAACATTAACTATGTTATATGCTTTTTTACATGGAGGAGATGATGATAAAGATAAATTAAGAAGAAGATTACCTCAGATTAAATTAGCTTTAACTTTATTAGATAGAGCATCAGGGGATTTAACTTTCTTTTATAGCCCAGAACAAATCAATCAATTAGGTAAAAATGCAATTCCTTTATCTAAAACAATTGGAGATATTATTCAAGCTACTTATATAATTCCTAAAGTTTTATATACAGGAGATTATACAATTAAAAAAGGATCTTCTAAAGGACATAATAGAATTCTTAAAGAATTTGCTGATATAACTCCATTAGCTAAACCAGCTTTTGAATTATATAAAATTGGAAGAAAAGATGTTAGTTTAGAAGAACAAAGAAACTAATAAAAAACCCTGAACTTAAAAAATTCAGGGTTTAATTTTTATATGCAAGCACAAACTAATCATATAAAATTTTTAATCTATTTTATCATAAGTTAATTCAAATACATCTTTTTTACATGGATAATATTCACCTTTAATACCTCTAATTATAACATCATCAGTAGTAATTTCATAAGAACTACCTTCTAATGTATTTACTTCCAAATGAATAAATCCTTCAGCTTCAAATTCAAAGAATTTGTCTTCAAATTTATCACCAAATGATTGTACCCAATTATGTAATTCTTCATTATTATAATCTTCTATTGGAAAATAATCTATTGTTATTGGTTTTTTAGTTGCTTTCATATTAACTATTTAATCTATTTCTAATCTCTTGTAAATTAGTTTCTTTAATTAATTTTCCATTTAAAAATACTGTTTGTAATAAACCTTTTTTCTCAGTTTCCCAATTAACTTGATCTAACAAACACATTTCTAAATTATCATCTAAAGTTACACATAATAAACCTTTAGCAGACTTTTTAGTACCATCATCAGTAATAGGATCTTTAAATATCTCTCTTGATTCTACTTGTGTAGATGTTACTGGGGAAGTAATTTCACAATAAGTAGATTTAACTGCTATACCTAATGAATCTCTAGTATTACAATTAAAAGTATAAGAACCTATCCCCAATACAATATTAGTAGAAGCAAATCCTTTAGCTTTAAGTTTTTCACATATTTGTTTAGCTCTTTCTAAAGTTATAGAATCTCCATATATAGCTCCAATATGAGGATCTAATACTTTATAGCCTTGGTTATTTACAGTTCCACCAAATGTATCCCAAAGAAGTTCAATTACTCCTTTACATGAAGGATTAACTTTATCTACATGAGATAAATATTCTCCATATATATTAAAAGTATCTCCACAAATAATATCTACAGGATCTCCAGAATCAGGTCTAATTACTAATTTACCATTTCTAGCTAATATTTGTTCTTTTAAAGTTGGTAAATACTCTGTACATACTTTCCATAAATCAAAACTATCACTAACTATTGATAATATTCCTGTAGGAAATTGTTGTAATAATCTTTTAAAAGCACCTAATTCATCTTCTTTACCATAACTAGTCATAACTGAATGTTCAGTTGCTGGTACACTAGAAGCTATTAATTCAGTTTCCATATTACCTCCATAATATTCTTCTAACATTAATACTGCTGGAATAGTATCTGAACCTGTAAAACTTAATAAATGACCTGCTTGATTAAAAGTACTTTCAACAGAACTTCTTCCTCTTTGACTAAAATCATGTCCTTGCCATTGAACTCCATCAGTACTTTCAGTAGTTTCTAAAGCATATTTATTAAGTAACTCTCTATACATTCTACTAATAGTAGCATTAGTTGTCAAATCCCAAATAACTGTACTCATTTGAGTTTCTAAAAAATTAACTAACCAAGCATGATCTGAATGAGTATTAGTTATTGTATAATAAGGTATTCTTGCTAAAACTAAACTACCTTCCTCTAAAGCTTTAATTTCTAAAGGTAAATAACCTAATTTATGTAATTTTTCAATATGTTCAGTTGGTATATCAGTAAAACTAAAATACTTATGAAATCTTTTATATTCTTTTAATACATCTTCTAAAGGTTTATTAAAGAATAACTCATTCCATTGATTAATTAGATATTCTTTAATGTAATATTGTAATCCAAACCATACACTTTTAGTACATCCTAATCTGTTATAACTTCTAGGAGTCATATTAGAATATAATTTAGTCATACCTTCTGGGTACATTTGAAAATGGTGCATTTTGTAACTATCTGCATTTAAAATAGGTAATACTCTCATATTTATTTTTTATATTGTTCTAAATAATTTATTGCTTTTTTTAATAATTCTTGATTATCATTAAAATTTCCTAATCCTACATTGCATTTATAGCAAAGTAATCCTCTAATGTTTCCTGTAGTATGACAATGGTCCACTGCTAATACACCATATCTATCAAAACTATTTTCACTACAACAAATTTTACATTTATTATTTTGTTCTTTTAATTTTAAAGTATATTCTTCTAATGTAATGTTATACATTCTTTTTAAATGTGCTCTTCTTGAGCTTATTTTACCTTCTGGAGAATCATAGAAAAGCTTTCTTTTAGCAGCGTTTTTATCATTTAAAGCTTTAATTTTTTCAGGATTATTTAATTTCCACTCTTTTTGTTTAATTCTTCTACATATTTTACATGAATAAGTAAATCCTGTTTTATCACATTTATCAACTGTAAAATAATCTTTAGTTAAAAGCTTAATTTCTAAGCATTTACAACATTTTCTTGTTTTAATTTCTTCCATACATTTATATATTTTATACAAATATAATAAAATGTATCCAATAAAACAAATTTATTTTAATAAATTATCACTGTTTAATATTGGTAATACTTTCATTTAAAATAATTTTATAATTTCTAAGTTTTTAATTTCTTTTTCAATTACAGAACTCCAATTTATATATTGATAAAAATCATATTTACTATTAGTTGTAAATACTCTATCAAAATAATTAGTTACAGAATCTTCTCCTAAATTTTGTACAGTCATGTGACTAACAGCTAAATATAATTTACCACAATTTCTTTCTTTAAGTAATTTAGATAAACCTTTAAAAGTTCCTCCATATACACAAATATCATCAATTATAAGTATGTCTTTACCTTTAAAATCTGTTCTATCTATTTGTTGTATAAATTTAGTACCATTTTTTTCATCCCAACTTCTAGCTTTAGAAGCAGAATACATTTCACCTTCCCAACTAAGTTTGTCACAAAGTTTAGATAAAGGTTTAAATCCACCAGCATCAGAAGACATTAAAATTAATTGATTTTCTAATTCTTCTGAATCAAAATCATATCTTTTATCTTCTAAAAGTTCTGAAAAAACTTCCCTAATAAATTTCTCATTATCAATAATTTCTAAATTATTTATTAAAGCTTCAACTACTTCTTGATTATGAGGATGAAATATTTTAAAATTAGCATTCATTTGATTTAAAAAATCACATACTAATTTTAAACCACTTGATTCACCAATACCAAATCTCCTATCTGATTGAGCATCTATTAAATTAGGTATAATAATAGTTGATTTTGTATTACAAAAATTATAACTAGCATCTACATATTGATTTAAATGCCATAAATCTTCATAACTGTTTAATCTAAATGTTGTTTCAGGTAAAAACTCCTTAACTTTTACATAAGAAGTATTATCTGGATATTTTATAATTTCCATTATTCAATAATTCCTTTAATTCTCTTAATTGTATTATCATTTTTAGTTAATAAAGAATTTAGATCTTCATTTTCTAAATTTAATTTACCTATTTCTTCATGATTACTATCTATTTTTTCTTGAGCTAAAGTATTAATCCTACTTAACTCAGTCATAGTTTTATTAAAAATATCTAATGCTTTATTAGTAGCATTATTTAATGTTGTTATTATATTTGTTTTTGTAAACATTATTATATATGATTTAAATATTTATTTTCTTTAATGTACTCTTCAAATTTACTTAGCTTATAATCTACTCTTTCTTGTATTTTCTTTTGATTAAATAATTTTTTAAGTATTTCTAATCTAATAATACAATCTCCTATTTCATCAATTACTTCTTGATCTGGAACTTTATAATCTTTAAGATTCTTTTGTAATAAAACTGTACACAATTCAGAAAATTCTTCTGCTGCTTTAACTATATTATAGTTATGATTATTTGATAAAACTAAATAATCAATTATTTTTTGTTGTTCCTGGTTTATTATTATCATTTTCTAATTTTCTTAATTTAATTTCTAATTCTGCTAATAAATTCCAGGCTGCATGTGACAAATGACTTTTAAATGACTCTAAATCATTTGAATTTTTTTCAAAATAATGTCTAAACATAGCATTAGAATATCTTTCTTCAGCATTTTCTACTCTTGAAAAATTATCCCAATCATTATCTAATTCATATTTTTCGTGTCCATATAAACTAACTTCTGCAATAGCTTTTAAAGCTCTTGGAAATTGTTGTGTTATAACAATTCCAAGAGGTAATTTATTATTATCAAATTTCTTTCCTTCTTCCATTAGTCTAAGTATTCTATTTTATAAGTAGAATATAATGTTTTAAATTCATTATTTTCATTTAATTCTTTAATAACTATTGAAGTATGAAAAAATGGTTCTGTTTTACTATAATAAAGATTAAAATTTTCTCCTATAGTTGGTTCTATTAACATATAACCTTCTTTAGTATATCCTTCATTAATATTATTTGGATGATTACCATTAAAAGCATCATCTGATAGTTTTGTTAATTTAATTCTTTTCATATTATTTTATTTCACATCCATTAGGTCCACTACAAGCTAATTCCCCTTTTAAATCAGTATAATCTTCTTCTTCAATTATTTCACTTAAATTAATAGATTTAATTTGTTTAGTTAATTTATTATATTCTTCTTCAGTAATAGTTTCAAAAGGAGCTTGAGAATAAGTTCCTCCATCAAAAGGTAAACAACTTAATCCATTATAAAATTCTTTATTCTTCCACATCCATTCACCTACTCTTATCCATTCACCACAACCATAAGATTTCTTTAATTCATCATATTCAGATAAATCATAGTAAATTCTATCTTTATCAATGCTAATAGTAGCACTAACATTATGTGAATTATCTCCAGAAATATGACCAGGTTTAATCCAGTTTTCAGAAATTTTCTTAACTCTTTCTAATAAATCTATAGCAGATTCATATCTTAAAACAGATCCTTCAGGAGCTTTAATGGGTATTTCAATTACAGCTGAATTAGGAATTAATAAATGATCTTTAAGTAGATAAGAATGTTCTTTAATTAAATATTTATAAATATCTTCATTCTTAGAAACTTGCATCCTTCTAATATAAAATTTATCATGCCAAGCATGTATTCCACTTGAAGTACCTAAAACACAACTAGTTGTTCCTGAAGGTTTAACACAAGTAATTCTAGCTGCTGGATTAATATTAATTTTATGAGCTATACCTTGATTATTTATTTTAGCAAATAATGAAGCTTGTTCTAAATCATACTTAAATACTTCCATAGAAGCTATACCAGTCATACCAATACCAATTAAAGCATCTTTTTCACAAGTTTTTTTCCAAATAGGTCTTAAATAATGAAAATCAGTATAAGAAGCTTGAAGAGTTCCAAAGAATGAAGCTATTAATACTCTTTTATTTAAATCTTCTTGTGATTCTATATTAGATACATTAACTTCACAAAGATTACACATTTGAAAAGGTCTTAGGGCTATTTCACAACATGGATTAGTTCCCCAATCACTATTATTAGTAAAATAGAATCCAGGTTCACCAGAACCACTTAATTCTATTTTTTTCCATAAATTCATAAAGAAAGTTTTAGTAATTTTATGTCTTAATAAAACAGCAGAATTATTAGCCCTACCTCTTTGAGGATTTAATTCCCACCAATTGCCAAATTTACATCCTAACATTAATTCATCATCAGCACTAAATAATGAAATTAGTGCTGCTCTTCTTATTCCACCAGCAAGAACACTATCAGCTAAATGACAAATAATATCATGAACTTCTAATGTAGTTAATTTATCTCCATTATTTTTAGATTCTAAAATATTTTCAATTTCAAATAAACATCTTTTTAATGGTTCAGGACCAGGAGCTTTTCCTCCAGCAGTTTTTAATCTTGAACCTAATGGTCTTATATCAGAAAAATCAAATTTAGGTTTAGTATTTCTTTCTCCTAAATAACTTTTCATTAAGTGCTTAATTGCATCAGCCCAACCTATAATACTATCTTGAACTAAATATTTTTGAGATTTTGTAGATTTTTTAATTTCAGGTAGTTTATCTATATGTTTAAATTGAACTGAATAACCTACACCTGTTCCTCCTAATAATAAAAA